>WNFS01001357.1_pt1 | contig 32877 bp, 27 predicted proteins | sample 5400141 | NCBI WGS metagenome assembly WNFS01 (sample SAMN13153358, study PRJNA577476) | soil metagenome | isolation source: 60 cm saprolite under Madrone tree | place: USA:California | collected 2016-06-14
CGAGGCTGGGCGTAGAATTCCTCGCGCAGGTAGCCGTAATCGATGGCGAGATGGTATCCGCGGTCGAGCGACTCCGCGATTCGCCGAATCCATTTGCGCGCCTCCAGGTTAATGTCGGCCATCCGGCCTTCGGCCAGAGGCGCGTCGATCGCTTCCTGGAGCTCGCCTTCAACTTCCTGAAAGTCCTCCGTCACGTAGATTTCCTTCAAAGCTCCATCACGCCGCACGACGCGATGCACCGGCAGCACATCGAAGAATTCGTTCGAGAATATGCAACCGGTGATGCCGCGCGGCAGCTCGTCCACCCAGGTCACAGCGAATTCCTTCAGCAATTCCTCCTGGCGACGGCGCATTCCCCGACTTCGCTCGAGGATCATGTACGGAAATCGCCGGTGGCTGAGGATGTCGCGGGCGAGAAGGCCTTTCCCCGCCCCCAATTCGACCAGGGTGAAGGATTCCAAACCCCCGGCCATCTGTTCAAACTGCTTTGCCAGTAACCGGCCGAAGATGGGATCCAGGTCCGGAGCCGTGTAGAAATCGCCGGCGGCGCCGATCGGATTTCGTGGCGAGGCGTAATAATGACGAAGGACCTCTTCCATGTAATCCCTGAATGAAAGAGGTCCTTGTTCCTGAATGCGTTTTCGAAGCTCTTCGACGATGCCCGGCAAATTAGATCTTCATTCCGATGCGTTCCATCTCTTCTTTCGCCGCCTGCGTAATGCGGGGATCGTTCTTGACGTCGTCAAGGCGAACTTCAGTTGGTTTTTTCGTGATGGTCATGCGGTCGATTTTGTCCTGAAGCCGCATCAAGCCATAAAGCAGCGCTTCCGGCCGCGGCGGGCAACCGGGCACGTAGACATCGACGGGGATCACGTGATCGACGCCCTGGAGAACCGAATACGTATCGAAAGGACCACCCACGTTGGAGCAGGCGCCCATGGAGATGACCCATTTCGGATCCGGCATCTGGTCGTACACGCGGCGGATAATCGGTGCCATCTTCAACGTCACGGTCCCGGCGACGATGATCAGGTCCGACTGCCGCGGACTCGGACGGAATACGATGCCGAACCGGTCCGTATCGAAGCGGGATGCGCCCGTCGCCATCATTTCGATGGCACAGCAGGCCAGGCCGAAAGTCATGGGCCAGAGCGCCGATTTGCGCGCCCAGTTGAAAACAAAATCCACGGTGGTGGTGATGATGTTCTTTTCGAATCGATCTTCAATCCATGCAGGCATCTAATCCGTCTCCGCGCCGGCTAAAGCCGGCGCCTGCAGTTACGCCCGGCAATTACGCCCAGTCGAGCGCACCTTTCTTAATAATCCAAACGTATCCAATGATCAGGATACCAAGAAACACCAGCATCTCGACGAGTCCAAATAACGCCAGTTGTTTGTAGATGATAGCCCACGGAAAAAGGAAAATGGTCTCGACATCGAAGATTACGAACAGAATAGCGACCACGTAATAACGGATCGCGTATCGCTGCCGCGCATCGGAATCGGGGTCGACACCACACTCGTAGGGCGCCAGCTTTCCTTCGCCGCCTGTGGAAGGCCGGACCAGCCGCGCGACCAGAAGTGTCACGACGGGAAGGGCGAACGCCCCTGCCATGAAAAGGAAGATCGGTATGTATCCCGCTAAAACCGAAGGCATTTTATTCTCCGCATCCTAACGACGATTGCTGCAGCGTCTCCACCGCGTGCGCCAGAATCGGCCGCACGGCAGCCAGACATTCTCGCACGCCTTTGACGCTTCCGGGCAAGTTGATTATCAAAGTCGACTGGCGGATGCCCGAGATCGCCCGGGACAGGGCGGCTTTGGGCGTGATCTTCAGACTTTCCAGGCGCATTAAATCGGCGATTCCCGGTACGTTCCTGTCGATGACCGCCTGGGTCGCTTCCGGCGTCACATCCCGCGGCGAAAGCCCTGTCCCGCCGGATGTCACCACGAGACGAAAACCTTCGTCGCTGGCCCGGCGAAGCCGCGATTCGATGCCGGCGCGCTCGTCCGGCAGAATCTCGATTGCGGCTACGTCAAACCCGGCTTCCTCGAGAGTGCGCTTCGCCTCAGGGCCCGACAGATCGTCCCGTTTGCCCATGGAAGCGGAATCACTGATCGTGAGTACCAACGCTCTACCAAGACTCATAACTGTAGCGGCGGTCTATGACCGCCGGCGATTTCGCAGGGCGGCAGATGTCGGCGGTCATAGACCGCCGCTACAGCCCAAGATATCAAACCTTCCGGACCCAGTGGCCACTTTTCCCGCCGCTTTTCTCCAGCAACCGCACCGGGCCAATGGAAATCCCTTTCTCCACTGCCTTGCACATGTCGTAAAGAGTCAGGGCAGCAACGGATGCTGCGGTCAGAGCTTCCATCTCAACACCCGTTTCGGCCTTTGTGCGGGCCGTCGATTCGATGTGCGCACCGCTCTCCGTGATCTCAATAGAGACGTCCAGGTGTGAGAGCGGCAATGGATGGCACAGCGGAATCAACTCCGACGTCTTCTTGCCTGCCTGAATTCCCGCGATGCGTGCGACTTCCAGCGGGTCGCCCTTGGGCATGGCCTTCTCGCGAAGCAGCTTCACCGTTGACGCAGACATCTCTACAAAGGCTTCGGCACGGGCGACACGGATCGTCTCCACCTTGCCGCTGACATCGACCATGCGGGCACGCCCTTCGCTGTCGAGATGAGTCAGCTCATTTTTTTCAGAAGCCACGTTCACTCCATCGGCAGGAATTGAGCTGTTTCGCCCGGTTCGAGCGTCCCTCCGCGCCTGGGAATCACAATCAGGGCGTTTGCCCGCGCCAGGCCGACGAGATCGGAAGAACCTTTCCACGGGGCCGTCGAGATCCGGTACTGCCCGCCATCAAATCGAACCACGGCCGGCACCAGTGCCACTCGCTCCGGATCGCACTTCGCGGGCGCCTCGAGTCTTGCTTCCATCATTCTCGGCCTGGTGTTCTCCGCCTTGAGCAGGAACAGTATCAAAGGGCGGACGAACATGTGAAAGGAAACGATAGTCGAAACCGGATTCCCCGGAAGGCCGAAAACATAGGTCTGGCCACGATGTCCGAATACCGTGGGTTTGCCCGGTTTCATCGCAATCTTGTCGAACTGCACCTCGACGCCGAACTCCGCGAATACATTCTCGACGAGATCGTACTTCCCCATCGAAACGCCGCCCGAAACGATCAGGATGTCGTAGTCGATTCCCTGCCCGATCTTGCTTCGAAGGTCCTCGAGATTGTCCCGCCCGATTCCGAGCAGGACCGGTGCTGCACCTGCCTCCAGAGCCTGAGCGTAAAGCGTGTAGCTGTTGCTGTTCCGGATCTGGCCGGCTTGCGGACTCTCCTGAACCTCGACGAGTTCATCCCCGGTCGCAATGATAGCGATCCGGGGCTTGCTGGAAACCATCACGCTCGATTTGCCGGCGCTCGCCAGCAGGCCAAGATCCGCCAGACCGATTCGCCTTCCCGCCTGCAGGATCTTGTCTCCCTTTTGCGCTTCGGCGCCGCGGCGAAGCAGACCCTCATTTTCGCGGACGGATTTGAGAACGCGGACGGAATCCGCTGAAAGTCTCTCGGTGTGCTCGACCATCACCACCGCATCGGCGCCCTCCGGCAGCGGAGCGCCCGTCATGATTTCGCAACATTTGCCGGACTTGACCCTGACATCGGCGCCGGCTCCTGCTCTGGACTCCCCGATTACGGACAGGACCGCCGGAACCTCGGCCAGATCTTCGAAGCGGACGGCGAAGCCATCGCGGATCGCCTTGTCGAAAGGAGGAGAATCGGCATCCGCGAAAACATCTTCGCGGAGGATCCGGGAAATCGATTCGGAGAGCGGAACAGACTCCGCTGCCATCCGGTCCGGGCGGTCTTTGGACTCGGCCACGGACATGACGATCTCGAGCCCGCGCTCAATTGTAAGCATTCTCGAATATTTCTCCAGATTCGGAGGCGTGGAACACCAGATCCTGCTTGTAGATCCGTAGGTCAACGGGCCAGTGGTACTCCAGATCCAGCGTAAAAGAAGGGCCGCGGCGGGTGATCTTTATATCTTTCGCTTGAACCGTAATGCCGAGTTCCTTCGCCTTCTGAACAATATCGGCACGAACGTTTCCCGTGGTCTTCCTTGCGGTGACTGCGTACTTTACCTCTTGCCGGATGTAGTCATTGAACTGAAATGCGGCGAAGTAGGCGGGCACATATTGCGTCGCAGCAAAAAGAAGGGCAACCAGCAACAGCAGAAAGAGGATCTGCCTGCCGCTCAGGCCAAACATAGGCGAATTATATAACACTTGCGCCAAAAGAGAACGCGGGCTAAAGCCCACGACTACATTAGAACCTGTGATTCAACACTATAGTCGCGGGCTTTAGCCCGCGTTCTTCTGGCTATCGTCTTACGGTTTCTGGCTCGAGAGCTTCTTGTAATACTCCTCGACCAGCTTCTTGTAGCCTTCGGGAATTTCCTCTTCCGGTGTCGAGCGAATGTTGTCCTTCGCCCTGAGCAGATCGAGCGCATGGCTGAGTTCCAACTCCAGAGACCGGAACGGGTCGATGATCTGCTGAGCCAGGCGTTCAATCTCTTTGGGATCTCCCAGCCTCGGGTCACGACTCAGTGCGCGAAGCTGGTTGGCAATCTGATTGAGATCGTTCGCCAGCGGATTGTTGCGGCCAAGCTGACCCGAAATGTCCTGGATCTCGCGTAACCGCTCTTCGATCTCACGATTCCACTGGCGCGGATCGCCATAATTTCCCGGACCGGTCGCATTGTTATAGTTCTGCGGTCCGCCGTAGGCTCCACCCTGGGCATTCTGCTGCCCCTGCTGGTTTCCACCCTGACCGCCGCCCTGCTGCCCTTGTTGGCCCTGCTGGCCCTGCTGGCCCTGCTGGCCCTGCTGGCCCTGTTGGCCCTGTTGGCCCTGTTGGCCTTGTTGGCCTTGTTGGCCTTGTTGGCCTTGTTGGCCTTGTTGGCCCTGCTGACCTTGTTGGCCTTGCTGCCCTTGTTGCCCCTGCTGACCTTGTTGGCCTTGTTGGCCTTGTTGACCCTGCTGATTCTGGTTCTGCTGCTGGCCCTGTTGCCCTTGTTGGCCTTGCTGATTTTGCTGGCCCTGTTGTCCCTGTTGGCCTTGCTGCTGATTACCGGCCTGGAGCCTTCGCCGCATCGATTCCAGTCTCTGAATGGTCTCGCTGGTCTGGTTCAACGCATTCTGCAGCTTGTTTTCTTCGTTGTTGTTGGCAGCCGACGCGGCCTGACCGATCTGACGTTCGACATCGCCGAGCGCCTTCTCGATCTGCCGGTCTTGCTGCGCGGTCGGACCGTAGTAGCCGTTTTCGCTGAGCAGGTTGTTCTGGTTGAGCTTGTCCTGCAGCCGCTGGGCCTTGATCGTATTCGTGGCGCTGCGTGCTTTATTAGCCGCGTCGCGATTCTCCTGGCTGTTGCTCAACGTTTCGAGCTCCTGGGTCATCGACTTCAATTCCTGAGCAACGCCATCCCTCTGCTGATTGATGTCCTGCGACCGGCCCTTGGCGTTGTTCGCCGGATTGGCAGCGACCTGCTCACTCTGCTCGGCGACTTTGCCCTGCTGTTCCTTCAACCGCTTCGCCTGCTGCTGCACTTGAGCCAGGCGGTCTTCCATGCTTCCGCCACGGCTCTGGTTCAACATCCGCTGCGCGCGCTGGAGCTGCTCGAGGGCCTGTTGAGCGGCTTGCTGCTGTTGCCCCTGTGTTCCGCCCTGTGCCTGCTGCTGCATGTTTTGAGCGGCCTGTTGCAAGGAGCGGCTCACGTCGGCCATCTGACGATCATTGTTCTGGCGTGAAAGTTTGTCGAGCTGCCGCGCGAGGCGCTCGGTTTCCTTCTGCAATTCCTGGGCGGTCATCTGGTCGCCGCCGCCACCAGGTCCGCCTTGCTGCTGCTGGGCTCGTCGCTGCATCAACTTCTGCTGGCGCTCTGCCAGTTCCTTGAGCTTGCGGATGGCCTCGTCGACCTCTTGGGAGTTCTGGTTCATTTCGCCGCGCTGCAGCGTTTCGTACTGGTTCTTGTTCTGGTCGAGCTCGAGTTCGAACAAGTCCGCAAGATCTTCGGCGTTCTGACGACCGCCGCCGCCCCCACCACCGCCGCCGCCCATGGTGACCTGGATTTCGGTGAAGAGCGCTTCAGCTCTCATCAGGTATTGGAGCGCCTTGTCTTCGAACGGGCGAGCCGCGTCCGCTTTCTCATTTTTCAATTGTTCGGCAGCCGGACCCATCTGCTCGATGGCTTGCTTCAGGTTTTCCGTCAACTCTTTGAATTGCTTATTCTGGCCGGCGAGCCCGCGGCGTCCGAGACGCTGCATCAAAGTGTCGGTCTGTTCGGCGAGCTTCGTCTGGCTGGCACCCACGGCATGGATGTTGTCCGTCCATTCCTTGGTACCGAATTTCGTTTTGTCGCGGCTGAGCCTGTATGTGGCCGCGATGATCTCTTTCTGGCGTTTGGAAAGAGCTTCAGCCGAATCGTCCTGCTGACCGCCGCCTCCTCCGCCACCGCCCTGCTGACCCTGGTAGTATTCCTTTCCGAACGGCCGCACTTCGATGAAGTAGATATCGGTTTGCACGATGTTGGCCGGCTTGTGGCTGTCCACCGCCTTGCCGTAGTACGTCACGAAGTCGCCGGGCTGGAGATCGTATTCTTCAAGGAAGAAAGTATGTGCCGCGGAGATTTCCTTCGGGCTCTCTCCCTTGTTGGCGAACAGTTCGATTTTCTGTTCGGCACCGCCGTTCACGGAGAAGTAGAGCTCGAGCTGGTTCACGCCAAAGTCATCTTCCGCGCGCAGTTCGGTGAAAACTTCTTCGACTTTCGTCGCCTTGGTATCGCGTCCGGGCTTGGTGAACTCGATGATCGGCTTTTGATCGTCGAGGGCTTCCATCGAGTATTCCTCGAGGCCGAGATACTTCTCCCTGTTGGTGTTGGTGAGTTCGATCCGGAACGTCGCCGTTCGATCGATGGTCACCTTGCCCATGGCCATCTTCTCGCCACTGGGTTGGAGCGGAACCGACTTGCCGTCGGCAAACACAATGCGGCCGGCGGATAGCGCCTGGCTGGCGGTCACGAGCACATCAACGATGGTTCCCTTCAAGCCGACCATGTCGGAGGCACCCTCTTCTTTTTTGTCGGCGAGGCCCGTGTAGGCCGGATAGTGATACGTGTAATCGAGTTTCTCGACTCGCGGCAGATCGGCAACGTCGATCGTGAATTCCTTCGACTTATAGCCGTCGGCCTCAACGAAATAGTGCACCGCTTCCTGGAGATTGAAGACCAGATGCCGGAAGGTGGGTACCGTCTGCGGCGTCACTTCCATGGTCGAAGCTTCCCACTGCGTTCCATTCGAGTACCGCAAATGAACCTCGGCGCGGTGCGGATCGAACCCTGTCATGACGGCTTGAATCAAGACGTCACTGCCGCGCGGAACGGTCTGGTCGCCGGGCGTGACTTTGATTTCATATTTATCGATGGCCGGAGGTCTTAAGGTAAAAGCCAGGAGTCTGGCGCTTCCAATCGGAAAGAACAACGACGAGATATAAAGGCTGACCAGAAGTGCCACAGCGAAAATGCCGCTGAGCGCGGCAAAAGTGCCGAACTTCCGCTTGTTCACCTGGTCGCCGAAACGAACGTGCGTTGTCCGATCGAGCGCGTCTTTGGTCAGCAGGTGCACGAAGGCCACCTGTTCCGTTTTGGCTTTATGAACGGCTTCGACGGCGGTCACCAGACGGTCTTCGAGCCCGGGGTTCTTCTCTTCGACAAATCGGGCAAGTTCGGCGTCCGAGGGTGTCCGCCGCAAAGGCATCACCAGCACCCTTACGACCGTGAAGACAAAGGCGGCAACGAGACCAAGCCTCAAGGCAATTACTGCCCATGACGGAAGGTTGGCGGAATCCGCCACCGTCAGTCCGATCAGCAGCGAGACGACCATGACTCCCAGGACCCACGCCAGTCCTCGGACCCACAGAAATGCCTTCCATCGGCTCCTTACAAGTGCGATCTTTTTGAGCAACTCTTCGTTTGGTCTCATCCGATCTCCCTCGCGGGCGTAAAACCCGCGGCTACGTTTTCGCGTACCTTCTATTCGCTATATAAATTTCCGCTATACCCGCCAATAAAGCAATCAATAAGAGATACCACCACCCAGTTTGTCGCCGGGCGTAATCTTCCTTCTCTTCCGCCCCGAAGAAACCGGCCTGCTGGGCCTCGCCCTGGGTGCGCTGGACACTGGCCAGAAGGTCTTCGGGGGGCATGGTTTCCAGATTGCTTTCAGCGGACGGCGGATTGACTGCGACGCGCTTGGTATCCGGCCCGATCCGAATTTCATAAAAGCCCGGCATCACCGGCGTAAAGAACCGGATTTGCCCGGCGGTCAAGTCGCCCAGCGCCTGCCTGTCACCATTCGGATCGATAACGGCCGCTGCTGAATTTTCCAGTCCGCCGGCCACAGGTATACTCTCGCCAAGCGCGTACCAGCCCCGGCTTTCGTTGTACCGGGACAGATACTTGGTTATCTGGTGAAAAAGCGGGAGGAACGACGTCTTCACGGGAAGATCGTTCCACGCAGAATAATCCACCGTTGAATTGAATACGATCAAGCCATGGTCTTCCTTAGACGATTCGATCATCGCCGGCTGGCCATCGTCGTACTTGGCCAGGACGGTGGCGCCGGGCTTGGCTTCCATCTCAACGTATACAAAGAATTGAGCGCTGTTCAGCGCGAGCTTGGTGCTTTTCTCGAAGGGCAGGAAGATGCTGTGATTGCGATCGTAGGTTGTCAGTGAGACGGACGGCCTTCCCCGGTCTTTGGTGACAAAGATCTGCTTTCCTACCTTGACAGGCAGCTTCGCATAGCCATTCCACCATCTGTCATCGGAGTTCTTGCCCAGAATGACGATCTGACCCTGGCCGGCTTTCCTCATTTCGTCCATGCGCTCGCGCACCTTGTCCTGCAGCCGCGCGGCATCATTAATGACCAGCACTTCATGTTTCGCAATCTCTTCAGGCGAAACCGCGGAGGCCGGCATGATGGTCACTTCATAGGGCAGCTCGGGCGCCGACGTGTAGGCCTGGCGCAGGTACAGGCTCTGCTTCGCTCGTCCTGAGTCCACCACAAGGACATTCAGCTTTTCACGCCGTTCGAGCGCGAACAGGAAATCGTTGTCCAGCGGCAGGGGATCTTTGGCTTCGACGGTCACTCTTCCTTTTGAAAAGCCAAGCGGCAGATCGAATCCGGTAAACTCCGCGAGGGCCGTCAAATTCGGCTGAATAGTGACGGTTTTGCGGGCAACTTCCTTGTCATTCAGACTTATCGAGACCGGAACGCTGACGGCTTCACTTCTATTGTGATTGTGGATGCGTGCGACGATGCGTCCGTTATAGGTGCGCGTGAAACTCGTCTGATCCACGATCACGCTGTCGATTCCGACATTCTTCGGATTCTCGACCCCAAGATTGACAGTCTCTGTCTTTACATCCGTGCCGATGACGCTTTCCCGGCTCGAACGATTCCAGCCATTCCTCTGGAAATCCGAAATCACGACGAGCTGCTTTCGAGAGCCGCCCAACTGGCTGAGAATGCGATCCGCCAGAGTAAACGCCTCGTAGTAGCGGGTCCCTCCGAATGACGGCTCCAGTGTGTCGATGGCCCCCTTCAGAGCATTCTTGTCCGAAGAAGGCATAGAGAGCACCTTTGCACTTTCGTTAAATGCGATGAGCGCAGTGCGATCACCAGCGCGCATTGCATCGATGCGCTTGCGGGCTTCCGACTTGAGCCGGTCGAAGTTGTCGCCGTATCGCATGCTGTACGAGTTGTCGAGCAGCAGCACAGTGCCGTTGTTCTGATTCCCGTTGGCCGTCGGCTGCGACGGCTGAGTCAGGAAGGGCCTCGCGAAAGCGCCCACCAGCAGCGCCAGGATCAGCAGTCTCAACGCCATCAGCAGCAGGTTCTTGATCTTCTGCTGGCGGATCGATCGCTTCGGCACCTTCAAAAGGAACATCAGCGAGCTGAATGGAATGATCTCCGACTTTTCGCGGCGCACGAGGTGAATCAACACCGGGATGGCCAGGGCCAGAGAGCCGATCAGGAAGAACGGGTTTAATAAAGACATAAATTAGTTCAGGAAGCCAGAAGCCAGAAGCCAGAATGGGAAACCGGCAAATTGCGGGTTCTGTCCCTGGATTTGCCGCGAGACTTTTCCCCATTCTGGCTTCTGGCTTCCTGTTTCCTTTTCATTGGGTTTTGATCCTCGCCGCCAGGTATGAAAACAGCCCGGTGTCCAGCGGCTTGCTGGTGTCCATCAGCACGTAATCGATGCGCGATCCGGAAAGCTCTTTTCTAATCTCCTTCATGTGGTCTTCGAGGATCGACAGATACTGCGTACGGAGGTACTCCGGAATGACATGCAGCTTCCGCTTGGTTTCCATGTCTTCGAATTGCGCCATGTCTTCGAAAGGAAAGGTCAGCTCGAAGTTGTCCATGATGTGAAAAACAATAATGTCGTTGCCCTTCGATTTGAGCTGCTTCAACCCCGCAATAATGTTTTGCGGCTCGTCATACAAATCCGAAATCAAAACGATCAGGCCGCGGCGCGTGAGATATTCGGCCAGAAAGCGCAGCGGCTTCCTGAATTCCGTTTCCTGGCTGGGCTGGATGCGATCGATCTCCGCAAGGATGTTCATAATCTGCCCGCGGCGGCGGCTCGCGGGGAGATGAGTGCGAATTTCCGTATCGAACGTCAGCAGCCCCACGCCGTCCCGCTGCTGGTACGCGAAGTAGCTGAGGCAGGCGGCCAGGATGCGCGCATAGTCGATCTTCTTCACCTCGCCCGAGCCATAGTTCATGGATCCGCTGATGTCCAGCAGCACCAACACCTTGGTATTGGTCTCACCTTCGTACAGCTTCACGTACAGCTTGTCCGACCGGGAAAAGACGTTCCAGTCGATCCGCCGGATTTCATCACCGGGCCGGTACTCGCGGTATTCCGCGAAGTCCACACTGAAGCCCAGGTATGGCGAGCGATGCAGGCCATTGACGAAGCCTTCCACCACCGAACGCGCAACCAGCTCCAGGTTCTGGATCTTCATCAGAACCCTGGGATCGATGAACCGATTTTTGGGCTGTTCTGCTACTGGTGAACTCATTAATCCTTCAAACCGGAGGCCGGTACAGGCACGTGCTGCAGCAGACGGCGGATGATTTCTTCCGACGTGATGCCTTCGGACTCCGCGTGGAAATTAGTCAGCAGGCGATGCCGGAACACGGGATACGCGAGCGACTGAATGTCTTCGACCGCGACATTGTAGCGCCCATGGATCAACGCCCTCGCCTTCGCGCCAAGAATAAGGAATTGCGACGCGCGCAGGCTGGCGCCGTAGTTCAGGTACTGCTTGATGAAGTCCGCCGGATTGTCGCCTGATGGCCGGCTCGCGCGGGCAAGCTGGACGGCATAGCGGGTCACAGATTCGGCGACCGGCATTTTGCGGACGAGCCGCTGGAACTCGATGATCTCGGCACCGCTGATCGTCTTTTCGAACTCAACGGTGCGCAGCGATGTCGTCTGGTTCACCACCTGGATTTCTTCCTCTTCGTTGAGGTAGCCGATGATGATGTTGAACATGAAACGGTCGAGCTGCGCTTCAGGCAGCGGATATGTGCCTTCCAGCTCGATGGGGTTCTGCGTGGCCAGAACATAGAAAGGCTTTTCGAGGATGTACGTATTTCCTTCGATGGAGACCGAACCTTCCTGCATCGCCTCCAGAAGCGCGGACTGCGTCTTGGGAGGCGTCCGGTTGATTTCGTCCGCGAGAATAATGTTGGCGAAAATCGGCCCTCTGACGAACACGCGAACACGCTTTCCGGTCGCGCGGTCTTCTTCGATGATTTCCGTTCCCGTAATGTCCGCGGGCATCAAATCCGGCGTGAACTGGATGCGTTTGAAGTTGAGATGCAACACCTGGGCCACGGTCGCGATCAACAGCGTCTTGGCCAGACCGGGAACGCCCGTAATAATCGAGTGCCCGCCGGTAAGCATCGAGATCATGACCTGGTCCACCACTTCCTTCTGGCCGACGATGATTTTGCGAACCTCGTTATCAATCCTCTTTAAGTCCGTATGAAAACGTTCAACAACTTCGAGTTCCTTCTTTTGTTCAACGGTCAGTTCCACGATTACCTCACAATTTTTAGTAATAACTCCTGGGCCGGCTGGTACGAAGGCGCGATCTCCAGAGCCTTCATCACATTCCTTCGTGCATCCGGACGGTTACCCGCCCCGAAATTGGATTCCGCCAGCTTGTAGTAAGCACCTGCGCGATCCGGCGAGTTCAACGCAATCAATGTTTCGAACTCGCGGACGGCGGGCGCGAATTGCTTTTGCGACAGCAGAAGCTCGCCAAGCTTCTGATGGGCCGCCATATCCAGCGGACGGATATATACGGTTCCTTCAAGCGCATGCCTTGCGCCGGCGTTATCTCCCTCTTCCAGAAGCAGGTCGGCCAGCTTCAGACTGGCAGCGTACCCGGTTTCCGAATACGTCAGAAACTTCTTGAGCGTATCGACGGCGGCCTTCTTATTCCCTTTCTTCAGGTACGCATCGGCAAGCGGCTCATATGCATTGTGCTCGTCCGAGTACTCGGGATACATCTCGACGGCGCGGTCCAGAATCTCGATGGCCTTGTCCACGTCGCCCTTCGCCAGCGCTTCCTGGCCCTGGCCCATAAGTTCGGTGAATGCCTTCACTTCAATACCCTTCACCCTGTCATCCACCCAGGCGAAGAACTGCTTGTCGAAGTCGTCGAGGCTTAGATTCAAAGCTTCTTTGAAGACGTCGGCTGTGCTCTTCCCATCTTTGTACAGCGCGAGCATTCGCTTGATCGCGGGAAATCCGAATTTCTCCTCGATGTAATCGCAGACGAGCGACGCCTGGTAATACGACACAAGGACCTGTTCGGGAAACTTGGGCCGGATAAAGCCGTTGTTCAGCTCGGCGGTCGACAGAAGCTTCTTCGCCTTGATCGCGTTCAGATACTCGAGCTTGAGGTCGTCTCCCCAACCCGGGAATCCTTTGCGCTCTTCGTATACGGACAGGCCTTCCGAAAACCAGCGAGGAATTTTGTGATTCGTGATCTGAAGCGTGATCACGTGAGTGAATTCGTGCCAGAGCGTGCTGCCCCAGTTGAACGTATCGGGCTTCCGCGCGGACGGCGAGTCCATCACGAAAAGTTTTCCGAAGCAAACGCCCAGCGCCGGGATGCCCGGCAGACCGAGTGTACGTACGGCAAAGTCCGCGTGGTCCGGGTACATTTCAAAGGAGATCGGGCCTTCGGGTTTGAAATCGTACTTTTCGGTCAGCGTTTTCCACGCCCGTTCAAGAAGCTCGGTCACATAAGGCCGGAGCACGGCGCTTTCTTTCTTGTGCAGCTTGACTTTGAAATTCGGGATCTCATAGCGGTCGAAATTCACGAGGCTGTCCATGAGCTTGAGGGTGTTGTGCGTCAACACATTGAACGCGTCACCCTTGGCTGCCGCTTCGAGCGTCGCCTGGCCCTCTTCTTCCGCGCCCACCCTCAACTGATTCACTCCGAGGATGCTCATCGCTTTCCAGTCACGCGGATTCAGGCGAAGGGCTTCGCGCGCAAAATCCACAGCTTCCTTGTACAGCCGCAATGACACGCAGGCGTCGGCGAGCGTGTCGTACAGCTCACTGTAAGCCGGATTGATCTCGAGGACCTGCTTGACGTAGTTGTTGTATTCGTCCTTCTTGTCGCGCAGGAAGTTGATGGATGCCATCATGCTGAGCGCCTGCACCGACCGAGGATTCACGGCCAGCGCTTTGGCGATACTCTCTTGCGCCTTGTCGTACTGTTCGGAGTCGATGTCCTGTTCGGCCACCAGCAGGTGCGCATCGATAAGGTTCGGATTCGTTGCGAGCGCCTTCTGAACTTCTGCAAGGGCCTGCTCGGGTTCCGTCAGCACCAGATTCCTGGCCCTGCCGACATGAGCCTCCGGCATGTTGGGATCGATCATCAGCGCATCGCCATAACTGGCCAGCGCTTCAGGCTCGTTGTATTTCTCGGCCAGTAAATCGCCCCAGGCTGCGAAGGCGTCCGCGTTCCGGGGATTGCCCTGCGTCGCAAGCTTTAAAACATCGTTGGCATCATGAAAGTATTCGGTCGCTGCCATAGCCAGCGCCACATAGACCTGATCGTTCGGAGAACGAACATTGAGACTCTGGAAGGCGGCGATGAGCTTGTCGTAGATGGCTTTCGCTTCGGCGCGCTTGCCGGTGTCGTCCAGGACACTGGCCTTTTCATACTGGGCCGCGATGGCGACATTGGGAGAATTCTGGATCGGATTCAAATGCGCCAGCGCGCGATCGAAGTTGCCTGTCAGATGATTGATGCGGCCGGCGGCCAGCCGGATCGGCCCCGCATTGGCATGGGTCATCGACCATGCTTCGAATTTGTCGCGCGCCACGGTGTATTCACCCTGGCGGATCCAGGAGTAGTACAGGCTTTCCACAACCTGCGGATCGACGTTTCCACCGGCGACAGCCTGTTCGAGCCGGGCCGCTGCCTCCTTATATTTACCCGTTCGCGCCTGTTCGATCGCCGTGGGCACGTCGCTCTGCCAGAGAGCGCCGCAACTGAGAAGGAGAACAGGGAGCAGGAACAGATAAACCAGTTTCCCTTTCATTTCTTCTTCTCCTGTTGATTGATCTCCTGGTTCTTAAGTGCCAGTCGTTCGAGACGCGCGGCCGGTCAACCTGGAAACTTGTGGATCGGGCCAGGAGCGGAGGCTCTTTCGCTGTGGCACCGACCTTGTCGGCGCCGTTGTCCGAAAGTTGGGGATGCTCGGTGGCGAGGCGGCCTTCTTCCTTGTAAAAGCGTTCCACTCCGGCGGAGGCATACTTGAATGCTTCCCACACGGAAATCTTTTGATCCTTGTCTTCGTCGGCGGCAGGATTGTTCAACGCGTCGATGAAGTGCTCGTAGAAGACCGTATCGTTGCCTTCCTGGCCGCTGCGCGTGGCGGTTACGATGACCCGGTTCTTGCCGGCCAACGCCTCAATTGCGCCGCCGCTCGAGCTGGTTCCATTCACGATGACGATGCGGCCCACGGTGAGCGTCGACAAAAGTTTGCTGTAGTCCTCAGCCGTAAAATCCGGACCGCTGATGTTGAACTTGTACTCGCCTTCCCCACTGCCGTGACCGATAAAGAAAAGGAAGAACGTATCGCCCGCCTTGAGCTGCTGCTTGAGCGTAACGAATGCCGCCTTGATTTCTGCCTGCGCCGTTTTCTTATCCGACAGCACGATCACGCGATCGGCGGAGAAACCGAACTTGTCCACCAGCGCTTTTCGCGTGGCTTCGGTCCACTTCGTGAATTTCTCCGCGTGTTCGGGACTTCCCGCCACGCCGGTGAGAATCAAGGCGCTGGAATCGGCCAGGGCCATTGCCGGCAGCAACAGGATGAATGCGAGCAGTAGACGGAGTTTCATGCCAAACCCCTCTTCTTTCTCCAGAACCATTCGACGGCGAGCGTCATACAGAGCAGCATGAAAAGGAACGGCACGTCCCACAATTCTTTCTGCTCCACAAACGAAGTCTCGCCTTCGACGTAGACTGCGTCATCGGGCACATCTCCGATCCTGGAGAGCGGATAATAGCGTCCGCCCGTTGCCGTTGCAACGGACTGGAGAAGCCGCGTATTGAGCATAGCGTCGTAATACTCGACAGGGCGGTCCTGGACCTGGAACGCCGTGCGATTGGTCCCCAGATTCTCCGAGCCTTGTGCGGCCTCGACGTCCACGTGATAGATGCCCGGCTCCGTGACGTTCAGCTCGCTCTGATAGGTGCCTTCCTGCGCGCCGTTCCAATCCATCGCGACAGACTCGGTAATGCCGGCCGGGTTGGTGACTTTCGCGATGACTTTCGCATTGTTCATCCGCTCGAACGACTTGTTCGAGATCTCGGAGGAAAGACGTACAGACTCACCGGGAAGGTAGGTGTCCTTGTCCGAAGTGATCATCACAGGATCGGGCGACGTGTTCACGAGCCACCGGAGAATCTGCTTCCAGAAAAGCTCATACGTCTGGTCCTCGTGATCCATTTCCATCTGCCATCGCCAGCTGCTTCCACTGGTGAACGCCATCGTTCGGCCGCGGCCGTATCGTTGGTAGGCCAGTAGGATCGGATCGACGTTGCCTCTCTGATCCGACTGGCCGCGCGCAAGAACAATTCCGCCGACTTTTGCGTCGAGCGTCTTGTTGAAGTCGTTCAGCGGGGGCAGGTCGGACCATTGCTTGGTGTTGGCGCTGGCGTCCGGTGAAAGTTTCATCAATGGATGCGTGCGCCCGTAGTCGGTGATGGCAAGTTTGAGACGGCCGATAATAGGAATGCGGTCTTCCGTCGCCATTTGCACGGGGAGAATATCGGCGATCGGGCTGTTCTGATACTTCCCGCCGGCAAACGAGTTGCGGCCACCCATCATCAGGTATCCGCCGCCGCGCGTGCTGACGAAGTCCACAACGTTTTTCAACTGATCCTGTGTGAAGAACGTGGACTCGATACTTCCGAAGATGAGGCCCTTGTATTGGAAGAGCTCTTCGCGCTTCTTCGGAAAACCTTCGGCAAGCATCTCTTCTTTGTCGATGCCCTGGCGATAGAACTTGTTCTGGGATGAGCGCAGCAGTGTGACAAGCCGGATATTCGGATCGTCCTGAATCGCTCGCCGGAGAAACTTGAATTCCCAGCGAGGCTCACCTTCTATATAGAGGATCTGCGGATGGTCATTCTTGATTTCGACCAGCGAGTCGAGTGTATTGTTCTCGGGAATCCGGTCGTCCGGCGCCTGAAGCGAAAAAGAAAACAGCCGCGTGCCTTCGTTCTTGACCGGCAGATCGATGGTCTTCTCTGAGATTTGGCCGTCGGCAGGAAGCGTGACTTCCTCGGATTTCAGGAGAACGCCGTTTTCCCGGACGTAAAGCGTGGCCTTTCGGCCGGCGAAGCCGTGGCTCCGATAGGAAACATCCACAACTGCCGTCGATTCCTTTAACGTTTCGCGCGGTGCCGTCACTTTCACGATTTCCGCATCATGCGTGATGTTTTCCGACCCGACGCCCACCGTGTAAAAGGGGATTTTCCGGCTTTCGAGACGGGAGAGAGACTCCGTCCACTGCTTGGAAGCATTGTCGCTGCCATCGGTGATGAGCACGACGCCCGACAGCGGAACTGTTCCCAGTTCCTGGTTCAGGAGATCCGTCGCCGATTCCAGCCGGGTGCGCTTGCCCTCAAAATTCAGCCGATCTGGTTTTTCGATGCGCTCGGCATCGCGGTCGAAGCGATAGATCCTTACTTTGAACTTGTCCTGAAGCCGATCGAAAAATTTCGTGGCTTCGAACTGCTTCAGCAGTTGCTCGCCGCGGGACACCTGTCCGTCATCCTTGATCTTCATGCTCTCTGAATTATCGATAACGACGGCCATGTAGCTTTCCTGCGGAAGAACGGTCGAGATATTCAGGACCGGCCGCAGGAAGATGAATGCCAGGACCGTAAAAGTCAGCGCGCGGAGTACGACAAGACCTGTCGAGTACTTGTCGGGAGCTACATTCTTGTAGGCATAGTAGGCTCCTGCTCCGGCAGCGAGAATGAAGAGAATGAACCACCAGCGCGAGCCCAAAAGCTGGAAAGCCAGGTGGCCCTTCTGATAGATGACAGGTTTGTATTTGAAGAAAAATTCAAAGATGCTCATTTGAATCGAGGTTGGACTTTCTCCCTAGTGGGTCATTTCGCCATCGGTTTCCGCAAATTGGACTGGCAAGCGGACCCCATTCTACTTGGAAATGCGTCCAAACTACCAGACGTTAAAACAATCATTTCGTTGTGCTTCGCAGCGTGAAGATTCTGGTAATTCGGGGACAGACGTATAAATCACCTAATTGCGCTTTAGGAGTTTGATGCAATTACGTGATTTATACGTCTGTCCCCGAATTACCAGAATCTTCACGCTAGATTTCTTCGGGCGAGCGGACGTAGGGCAGGTCGGTGGCTAAACTCACCACCTCGACCGCCACTTCTTCCAGTGACTTCAACGTCATATCCACGACAGGCCAGGAAGCGCGCTTGAAAACCTCGTCGGCGAAGGCCACCTCCTGCTGGATCATGTAGGCATCGATATACGCCTGGCGGGCGTCCTCCCTGAAGGACTTCAGGCGCTGTTCGCGAATGTGCCGCAGGCGGACCGGATCCATTCTGAGAGCAACAACTTTTCGCTGGTCGATTTTGGACAGTTCCTGCGGCGCTTCGACGCCGTTGAGAATCGGCACATTGGCGACGAAGTAGCCGCGAACGGCGAGATATATGGAAAGAGGAGTTTTCGATGTTCGAGAGATTCCCACGAGAACGATTTCCGCCCGGCCAAGATCTTCGAGACCCAGCCCGTCGTCGTGTTTCACCACGAAGGTCAGCGCATCCATTCGCCTGTAATAATTTTCGTCAAACCGGTGCAATCCCCCGGGCACGCCACCCGGAGGAGCTCCAAGGAACGCGCTTAAATCCGATAGAACATTCCCGAGCAAATCCACCGAGTGAACCCGGCGCTCCGTGGCGCGGAGGTAAATTTCGCGGCGCAGGTCAGTGGAGGCCAGAGTGTGGACCAGCATGCCGCCGCTTTCGTGCGCTTCGTCGACCACGTCCCGGATTCTATCGACGGTTCGGGTTTGCGGCCGCCGTTCGACCTTCACATCGCCAGCCTCGAACTGCGCCAGCGCTGCCTGCAGGACATGTTCGGCAGTAGATCCGGTAGCGTCAGAAACAACGAAGATCTTACGTTGCATTGAACACACTCACAATTCGACACCAACTTTTCGCAGCGCCTCGATAAGTTCACGCTCCGAAACGAATTGATGAACATGGATTCCCAGCTCAGCCGCGGCGCGAACGTTCTCTTCCCGATCATCCGTGAAAAACAGGGCCTCGGCAGGATATCCGGATGCGGCGATCGCGCATTCGAAGATCTTCTTATCCGGCTTCAATGATCCGACCTCATAAGAAAAGATGTGACGATCGAAATAATTGAGGATGGGATATGTCTCGCGCAGGAACTCGGCGTGAACTTCGTTCGTGTTCGAAACGAGGATCAGTGGATATTTTCGCTTCAACCCGGCGATCAAGTTCTCTGAAACGATCAGGTCCGGCGAGAAAACCGACGACCAGGTCTGCCGGAATTTCGGGAGGTCCATGTCCAGCTGTGCGTTCTGGCAGAGATACTTGTGATACTCGGCGGTCGAGATCTCCCCGCGCTCATACCGGCGAATCCACCTCTTGTCCCAGAGCAGGTCTTCGAGCTGGTGCCGCGAAATCGAGCAGGAAGCATGCAGAGACTGAACCCCGGTCTCGAAATCGAAATCGATCAGCACCTTGCCGAGATCGAAGAGCAGTGCTCTAATCTTCACTCTTGAATCTTAACATCGAAAACTGAATACTTCGGACATGGCAGGACGAACACCCAACAACGAGTACACCAGCCGCAGAGATCGGCGGCAAGGCGCGCCGGAAACGACTTTCCGCGAGGCCGAATATATCGACCGACTTTCGAAGAGTCGTACCCCCGTCGTCGTTAAACTGATCGATGGCGAGGAGGTGAAGGGCTGGATCGAGTACTACGATAAGGACATCATCCGAGTCACGCGCGAAACGGGGCCTAACCTTTTCATCTATAAGAATCGCGTCAAATACCTCTACGAAGACCCGGCGTCGGCACATGGCCGGTCCCGCGAAACAAAGGGCTGAATCAGTTTCCACCGCCGACGTTTAATCCGAAGGATGGATTCGACCGGTCGCCGGTGATTTTGATCGGAATCTCCGAGCCTCGTCCCTTCTTGAAAAAGGGATCCACCAGCTTGAGCAGCACGGATTTGATCCCACTCGTCGTTTTCGAAACGGGCACGTCCAGGTGGAGATGACCGCGAAAGTCGAGAGTTTCTGTAATGAGGTTAAAGGTCCCCTGAAGATCCACTTTGGCCCCGGGAACCTCGAATTTCAGATCGGTAAACTCGATCTTTCCATTTTTCAGCCGGAACTTCCCGCTCATGTTGGATGCGACATTCTCCGGAGGCAAATCGACATCTTCCGGGCGCCCCCGCCCGCGGCGGCTGAGCGATTCCACCTTTTCCTGGACGTTCAGGTGGGTAAAGTAAGCCTGACCGATGGTGAAGCTGCCGTCGAGTTGCAAACGTTTTGGGACTTCCTCATCGCCCGGCGGCAGCACGAATTTTGTTTTGAACCGGACGGCCCCCACCATCGGCGGATCTGATTTCACGGCCAGCTTCATGATGTCTTCGAGCCTGGCTTCGTCCGCTGTGACGTCCAGCGCCACGGTCTTGCCTTTCACGCCTTTCCGGCCCTCGACGGCTCCACGGGCGATGATGACGGTTTGGCCGAAGGTGGCCCGTACCGGTTGCAGGTACGTATCGCCGTCGGTGCCGTCAACGATGGCGTGAAACTTTGTTTTCAAGTCAACCGGATTGCCGGCCAGGCGCACCGCAAAGTCCGGAGTATCCGTAACGCCGTCCACTTCGATATGTTCGAGGACACCTGTGTACTTGCCCTTGGATGCGAGAATCCCCGAGATACCTTTGAAAACCCCGAGGTCCGCCTTCTTGAACGTGTATTCTCCCTCTACAAAAGTCTGGCCCGGATCTTCCTCGTCCCAGGGGCCGAAGGAGCCTGATGTCTCGATGACGCCTGGAGGTTTCGGGTTCGTCAGGAGCGCGTCGAATCGCATGGGACTTTCCGTTCCCACCGAATGCAACTTCAATTGCTTTAGATCGAACTCCATCGGATCCTTGCCGGCATCCTTGGGAAGAATGCGCAGCATAGTTCCATCGGCAACGATCTCGTCGATCACGTAGGGGAGGTGGTGTGGTTTTCCGGGTTGTTTTTTTTCCTCAGTATCCTTTTTGTGAGGGGGAACGTGAATGTCAAAACCCTCGAGGGTCACGCGCCGGACGTGTTTCGGCCTGCGAAGCAATCCAAACAAGTTCGCCTCAATCGAGACCTTTCTTATCGAAATCAGCGGTGGAACGTCCGTGCGGCCTTTGTGACGGATAACTAATTTCGTCCCTGCCGCGGAAATACGTGGAAACAACGAAGCCGATAGCGATTCCAGCTCCACATCGCTCTTGAACCGTTCGGAAACCAGCCGGACGACCCATTCCCTGGAAAGTGGGACCAGGATGGGAACCGTCAGTATGGTTCCTACAAACAGGACACCGAGAACCGCGGCGGCCAGAAGCAGACCGCGCCGAATCCGGATTCCGTTGTGCGGCATGATCCATTAGTTGCATCCGGCGTACCACATCGTGGCCTATCGCTCCTTGACTGATATTGGCTTGTAGGGAAAAGCCTTATTGGCAGCCGCTATGGCGGACGTGTTGTAGCGGATTCCCGTACCACCGCCTCCGTGGAAATCGACAGTGAGGTCGCCGCGGGACGTGAGCAGCGTTCCATCTGTAGCCCGCGTGCGGGCGATGAGCATTCCACCGTTCACGGTTCCGTTGCCGAGAGCATTCCAGTGAAGCATTCCGTGGCCGATGATGAGGATCAAACCGTTCCAGGTGAAATTGCCCGTCACGACAACACTGCCCCGCGCGACGAGAATTCCGTAGCCGTTACCGGGACCGAGATTCACGTCTCCATTGACGACCGCGATTTTGTAGTTCGAAGGATCGCCGTAGTTGCCGATGATCTGCGGCGTGCCGGGCGCGGGGTTGTAAACATCCGTGGCGAAGACTGCAATGCCGGCCGCGAGGCTTTCCAGGCCGGACACCGTTTTTAACATGGGGTGCAATTCGCCTTCGACATTGGCAATGTCCGCGGCCGCGATTCGATCAATATCGCTGTTGTTGATGACTCCGACGGCGTGCTCGTCTTCCCTGCCGGAACCGGCGTCGTGTCCGTCCACTTCAAAGACGCGCGAATTCGAGGGAGTGAAAACAGCAAGTGGTCCGTCCAGCACAAGGGCTGCGGGCATCCTCGGAAATCGCGCTCGTTTCGCAGTGACCTCCATGACCGTTCGAGTATTTCCAATTCTGGCGAAGCTCAACAGAGTGAGGACTTCATTCGTGTCCGCCAGTGTGCCAATGCCGTCTGCGACATCGTTGCGAAGCCAGACGTGATAGTGCCCGATGACCCTGCCGGTGCTGTCGATGAGCGCCTCTCCGGTGGCTCGAAGCGAGGGGTCGGAAGGGATGAGCGGCTGATCGTCGGTGGCCAGGAGCGTGGTCAAATCCGCGGCAACAGAGAGCGTGCGGTCGGCGCCGGCCGCGACCGTCAGTAAATCCGTGGGCGAGGCTGCCGTTCGAAGTGTTTCCCGCGCCTGGTCGATTCCGGCTTCAGCCAGGTACAAGCCCTGCGTGCCGGTCTTATAGTTCTCGCTGATCCAGATGTCGATGGTCGACGTGCTTAGAAGAGCGCCGCCAAGTATTGTGAGGAGCGCAAGGAACAACAACGCGAGAATGAGAGCAACGCCGCGTTTTCCGCGACAAAAGCGATCGTTTTGTTGCGTGATAACAGCGGCCTTTTGAAGATCGGGCTTTGATTTCAGCGTATTCATGCCGCCGGTTTCGCACGAACACCTCCAATCAAAAACCTTTGACTACCGTACGCATGTACGGTATAAAGCCTTATGCTTACCGATAAGCAGCAAGCCATTTTGGATTTCATCAATGAATACGTGGAAGAGAACGGATTTCCGCCGTCAGTGAGGGAAATCGGGAGGAAATTCGGAATCTATCCGGCCACGGTTCAGGATCACATTTCCGCGCTGGAGCGGAAGGGCTGTCTGCAGAAAAAACGATTTCAATCGCGGACACTCTCCGTTCCAGCGTCTTCGCGCCGGCCGCCGGGAATTCCCATCGTGGGAAAGGTCGCGGCCGGCCAGCCCGTGCTGGCTCAGGAAAACATCGAGGACATGATTCACCTTCCCAAGGACTGGGCTCCGGCCGGCGCGTTCCTGCTGAAGATTCAGGGCAACAGCATGGAAGGCGCCCACATTCTGGACGGCGATTACGTGCTCGTGCATCCGCAGCAATCCGCGTCGAACGGCGAAATCGTTGTGGCACTGATTGGCGATGAAGCAACGGTGAAGCGCTTCTATAAGACCGAGCGCGGCATCACATTGAGAGCAGAAAACCCGAAATTCGACCCGATCGAGGTTGAGAGAACCGAGACGCCGTCATCGTTCAGGATCGTTGGGCGGGTCATGGGCGTGCTTCGGGTAATGAAGAAATGACCCCCGTTTCACCTTCGCAGCAGCACGTATACGGCGCCGCCGCCACCGTCACAGCGGCGCGCGGAACTATAGGCTATGACATGCCGGCTCATGCGGCGCGTGCAGAGCCAGCGCTGCACGTTATCCTTAAGCACCGGATGATGCTTGAGGGAATGCCGGCCGCGCCCATGAATCACGCGAACGCAGGAGAATCCGGCGCGTACAGACTCCAGCAGGAACTCGTCGAGGATGAAGCGCGCCTCCTGCAGGTTGAGACCGTGCAGATCCAGGTGCGCTTGAACTGAAAAGCGGCCGGATCGAAGATCATCCAGATAAAGCCGGCCATGCGGATGAACCGAGCCTTCGATGTACTCGGCAGTCTGCTCGATCTCTACATTTCCTTTGAGAACAAATTCTTCGAGGGCGCGCAACGCCTGTTGCTCGTCGTCCTGGGGCTGGATTTCCATCGGAGCCCGCGGGTGAAGCGGAACTGCGCTCCATCCCAGCGACTTCACACCTTTCATCGCAAACTCGAACAACTCATCGTCGGGCAGATCCCGAGGAAATTCTTCCACCGGCAATTCCGGCGCGGCAAGCGTTGGCTCGGCCGCCAGATGGATGCGCCCCTGCTTGACCCATTGCTCGAGAATTGTGAATGGCCGGTTCATGATCTTGATTGCGATGCTTAGACTCTATCTAAACCGATTGGTAATCGGCATGCGCCGGTCTCGGCCAAATGCGCGCGGCGTGATCTTCACGCCGGGCGCGGCCTGCCTGCGCTTGTATTCGTTCGTGTCCACCATGCGAATGACGCGGCGGACCAGTTGTTCGTCGAAACCCATCTCGACCATTTCGGAAAAGCTGCGATCCTCCTCAACATACGCTTTCAGGATCGGATCCAGCACTTCGTACGGTGGAAGCGAATCCGTGTCGAGCTGGTTCGGACGCAGTTCCGCGGACGGAGGCTTTTCGATGACGGCACGCGGAATCCGATCGCGTCCTGCGACACGATTGCACTGCTCGGCCAACCGATATACCGTCGTCTTCATGACGTCCTTCAGCACTGCGAAACCGCCGGCCATATCGCCATAGAGAGTGCAGTAACCGGTGCTGACCTCGCTCTTATTGCCGGTGCTCAAGACCAGCCAACCGAACTTATTGGAAAGCGACATCAAATAATTGCCGCGGATTCTGGCCTGCAGGTTTTCCTCGGTGACATCGGGCTTCACACTCTTGAATGCGTTTTTGAGCGTGCAGTTATAGGCGTGGAAAACATCGGTAATAGGAATCGTCAGCAGCTCAATCCCCAGGTACTTTCCAAGCTGTTCGGAATCCTCAACGCTTCCCTTCGATGAAAATTCCGACGGCATCAATACACCGGTGACATTCTCACTGCCAAGTGCATCCACGGCTATCGCGGCCGTCAGCGCGGAATCGATGCCGCCGCTCAATCCGAGGACCACTTTCTTGAAACCGTTCTTCATTACATAGTCGTGCGTGCCAAGAACGAGGGCTTGATAAATCTCCGCATCTTCGGAGAGCGGATTCGGATGAGCCACGGCAGGCCGCTGGCTATGACGTCTGCCACGGAACGCCAGTGTAAAAACTTCGGGTGCCTGCGTTGCGCCCAGTTTCTGCTGGCGGCGGCGCGGATCATGTAGTCTTTGTCGGAAAACGGATTCGACGTCCAGATCGACGACGATCAGATCCTCTTCAAACTGCTTGCCGCGCGTAATGATCTCGCCGTTCTCGTCGAAGACAAGGCTGTCACCGTCGAAGACCAGTTCGTCCTGGCCGCCGACGACATTGTTGTAAGCCACGATCACCGTGTTGTCCGACGCTCGCGTGCCCAGCATGCGTTCGCGCCCGCGGCGTTTGCCGGCGTGATAAGGAGAAGAGGATATATTAATGATGACTTCCGCCCCGCCTGACAAAGCCTGTAGGAACACCGGCCCATCCGGGTACCAGATATCCTCACATATGCTCACACCGATGGTCGCCTTACCCATCTGCAGCACCGGGCAGCGGCTGCCGGGCTGGAAATAGCGGAACTCGTCGAAAACTCCGTAATTTGGGAGATAAATCTTGTGATACGTAGTGACGATCTTGCCGTTCTGCGCGATCGCCGCTGCGTTAAAGATGTCGTCCTGGCGGTCCACAAACCCGATGATGGCCGCGATATCGCGAGTACGGCTGACCACTTTGTCGAGCGCGTTCAGGTTGGCGTCGATGAACTGAGGTTTGAGCAGCAAGTCCTCCGGCGGATATCCGGTGAGCGCCAGCTCGGGAAACGTCACGATGTCCGCATCGGCATCGCGTGCGCGATCGATCCACTCCACAATCTTTTGTGCATTTCCTTCAACATCGCCGACGACGACATTAATTTGTGCCATGGCCAAACGCAATTGAGTCGCGTGTTTCATGAGGGTAATGCGCTAGAGAGTAATGCCACAGCTATCGTAACAGAACGTCGAAGCGTCAATCCACAGAGGACGCCGGTTTGAATCCTGGCATGTGCTGAAACCCACGTCTGGCAAGGGTTCTACGACTATTTACAAATATATGACTATATGTTCCAATCGCAACCTTTCCGCCTTTGGAGGAACTCATGGCTCGCCTTGCTCAGGACATTATTGTCGTTTCGAACCCTGTCCGAACATTTCCCAATGGCGACTATTTCTATGTCGAGTTGTCGCGAAGACACAACCGATACGATTGCGTTTTGAGGATGGCAAGAGACGGGAATCCCACGAAGTCGGTGATCGTTGTTCGAGCACAGGGGAAAACTATCCGTGAAGCCGAAGATGATTGTTATCGAAAGGCCATCGAGCGTTGCCCTCGCTTCCCTCGTCCACCCTACGTGAAGCGCGGGTCGCGGACGGCACGTGTGGCATCCGATTTCCTCCAGGACTGCTTCAAGGGGACTGCGAAGGACTAGCCGCCCGTTTTCTCCCGGCCCGGAAACCCGTTGGGTTTCGGCCAACTCCTTTGGAACAGCCGCCCCAAAATAAATTCCGTTCCGGCAGCATAATTGCAACTCCCTTAGGGAGAATATTGACAAAACCAGGCTCGAGGGAAGGGACAAACCATGGCATTAAAGAAACTTCGGATGATTTGCGCCGGCGGAGACAAAACCCTTGCGGAATGGGAAACAGAGACTGTGAGCCCGCAGCGTCTCGCCGAGATTGAGAAAGAGTTTAACGACAAGGTAGCCCAGGGTTGGTTCGCTGCCGATATTTCCGATAAACGGGACGTCCTGATTCGTGAATTTGATCCGAACGCCGAAATCCTGTTGATTCCCAGGGTTCAAGGCGGCCTGTAAACATATCTGAGTAAAAAATAAACATGGCCACGCGGATTCAGGAAAATTTTCCTCTGCAACGGCTCGAAGTGTTCTCGCACCCAACTCAGGACGATTACGAGCGTGCCAAGGACAAAGCGCGACAACTACTCCGTTCCATACTTCCTGATAGCGCGTGGTCGGAGCTGGAGGAAAAGGGCATCATCCAATTGGCCGGAAAGCGCGGAACGTATGTAATTTCTCCATACTCACAAACGGAGATCCGCGATTGCGTTTCCGGCCGTTGTGTTGCCTATGCGTGCCTTCAGCTTTCCATTCCGGCGCCCACCTACGATCGCATGGTCGCCGAATACCTTTTGATCCGAAATTCCGAGGACCTTTACTGGAAGACAGCGAACATCTTCTCGCGTAGCGGGAATGAGTTCGGGATCGCAACGTTATTCCTGATCGCCTTTGACATCGCTCTTTTCGTCAATCTGTTGCTGGAAGTCCTGACGGTACGTTAGCCGAGAAGCTAGTAAACGGACGCCAATCGTGCCAATACCAGTGTGTTGATGCCGGCAAACGCAAAGAGGATCGTGTCCAGTACCCACCGGTGATACCGTTCCGGAAATAATGTGTTCAAGCCGATAGCAATAAACGTCGTGATGGGCAGGAGCGCAGGAAACATGTAACGCCCCTGGTCGCTGTCGTAGTTGTGGGCGTAGTAGAATGTCGCGGCCAGCGAAATGCCGATCGCAGTGATGAAAAAATACGCCAGCCGCCGCGGAAGATCGTTGCGCCTTCCAAGAGCATAGTGAATGATCCCCAGGACCGCGATCCCGACGAACCACCAATAGAATCGATTGATGTCGGCATAATGGTATTCGTTGATCCTGCCGAACACCGCCCAGAAAGTCTTGAACAGAGTAATGGCGGAGTGCTTCTCGTGCGCCCACGACAGCGGCGGTGGTGTATACGCTGACCCATTTTCGATGATCTTCAGCGACTGCCCATATACGAACCAGTTTCGCACGAACCACCAACCCGCAGTGGAGACGACCCCCAGGCCAAACCATCCAGCCCTTTGAAACGATGCTCGCCGGTCCGGACTCGTGGCCAGGAGCATCAATCCGGCGGCGCAAACGAAACCGATGGCATCGAGCTTCGAAAGTATCGCGAGACCGGCGACAACGCCGATCCAGGACCAGCGCGCATGCCGTTGTTGTTCGTCACTGAGCGCGGCCTTTGCACACAGGTAAAAACCCAGCGACGCGAAGAAGGTCGCGAGTGTGCCGTTGCGGATCGTGGCCGAGAGATAGCTGTAGGTCGGCAGCAGACCCACCGCCGCGCAGATCAATCCGACAACAAACGGCCGGTTGGGAAAAACCATCGACGCGAAATAGTACGCGATCAAAATCGTGAGCATCGAGAAAACGATATTGATGAACCGCAACGGCAAAAGCGGCCGGGATTCAACCAATTTGGTCGATGGAAATAAAGGAGCCAACAGTACGTAGTACAGCGGCGGCTGATGAAACTCTAATTCTTCTGCTCGGACGGCAGGATTCGGCTGCACGGGAAGGTAACGAAAGTCGTGAACGAAGCGTACATAGCTGTAGTGCGAATACTCATCAGGCGCCTGGAACGGCGGGGTCACCAGCGCGTAGCCAATGCGGATGGCGAAAGCCAGGGTGAGGATGGCGTATAGATACCGTTTCGTAATGCATTGACTCATTAAACGAATCCTTCGCTTTGGCGGTCAAACTGCTTTTAAAAGTGGCGGCCTTTATACCAAAGGTTTGGGAACTGGACAACCAGGATGCGATTCTGCCTAGCGGTCACCATCGCGGCTCTTCTTGCCCTCGCATACGCGGCATTGCAGGTTGGGGCCTCCGAACCTGGCCTGAATCTATCTATTCCGACACACGCCGGTCTGACAGCAAACCTCGTTCTCGGCCTCGACGACGCTCCAAACCTCTATAGGGCCGAGGTCAGCGAATCCTCATCACCGTCACACAGCATCATCCACGTGCGGGTAGAACGACTATCCGGCGAACCATTTCGAGTCGGCAATTTTTCCATAACCGTTCGCGTCCCGCGCGGTTCGATTCAAGGCATCTGGTATCCCTCGGCAAATCCTGTTTCGAATAATGTGATGACAACGGATGCGAACCATTCTATTGACGACATCGCGGACGCGAATTACGGAATACCGTACATTGGTGCGGCTTCGTACAACATGAGTAACGCATTCGCGATGGGCCTCGGCCGGCAGGATCTTGCGGTGTCGATCGGCGGCAAAGCCGTGGATCGGAATTCCTACGAGTTCCAGTTGAAAGCCTTGACCGAAACAACGGCGAAGGTTTTTGACGAGGAGTTCTATGTTTCAGCCGACTCGTCGATGAACTGGTTTGAAACGGCGCAGAACTATGCCGACTGGGTTGACAAGCAGAAAAAATACGAACCGTTTCCAATCAGCAGCCGCGCCTACGAACCTCTTTACGATACATGGTACTGGTCTGGAGATCGGGTCGATGACCGGACTTATGCAGAAACCGCCGAGCTCGCCTCCCAGGCGGGATTTGGGACTTTTCTTGCGGATGCCGGCTGGGATACTCCTGCAGGCGAGTATGAGAAGTGGCTCAACGGCAAGACCGGTGACTACAGGCCTCCACCCGACAAGTTCGGGAACCTGCCTGAAACCTTCGATCAGATTCGCTCCGGGCACGGGCTCGGCGTAAATCTCTGGTTGCAGCCGTTCGCAGTCGGCCGGGCTTCCACACGCTACCGCGTCACGCGGAATACGCACATCCAAATCCCGTCGGCGGATAATGTGAGGCTTGGCTGGATGGGACTCTCTTATGCGCCGTTCGCTCTGCCGCTCGGACAGAATCTCGAAACCGTGAATCTCTGCCCGCGCGTCCGTTCGACACAAACGTATCTGAAGAATCTTTTTGTAGAGATGGAAGGCAAATACAAGCCGCAGGGCTATTGGCTCGATTTCATCGACGGGCTTGCGACTTATTGTGTCGCGCCGCACCAGCACAGCGATGCGCAGTTTGGCGACGGATTCCGGAAAACGCTCGACATCATCAAGACCACCATCCTTTCAACCAATCCGGATGCCGTCGTTCAGTTCCGGGCCAGGTACGCGAATCTCAATACGAAATCTTTCGCGAACGTCTGGCAAACCGGGGACTCGCCGGGCGACTTCGATGGCATGCGGTTGAACTCCATGCATCTGCGGCCTTTCAGCAAAGGTGTCGTGTTCGCGGCCGATCAGATGTACTGGCCGGACTCGACGGACGAAGTTTCGGTATCCCGGTTCATCATCACATCGGTGATGGTTGGCGTTCCCGCTTTTGGTCCGACCCTCATTTACTCCCCGCACTCTACACTTGCAATGCTGAAGTCCTGGCTCGGTTTTTACAAAGCGCATCAGATGGATCTGGCGAACGGCCGCTTTTCGCTTTTCGGCCAGTTGAAAGTGCCCAACCACAAGATCGAGGCACAGGATCGGACGTTCGTTTACGTTCGAAATCTGGACTTCTCGGAATTACCCGCCGACGGACGAACAATCTTCATCATGAACGCGACCGATGCGGACTTTTTCAACGGCAAGATTCGAGGCGCCCTCGGTGTGACCGCCTACAGGCTGAAAGTGCTCAATCGCTATCTAGAAACCGAACCCAACGAAATGGCGGTGACGACGGACAGGCGTGCGCTGCTCAACCTTAATGTCGGCGTGGAGCGAGGCGGAATGATCGTCCTCACCGCCATCGATGATGCAGAGCCAGCTGCCGTCGATCCGGGGAATGTGTTCTCAGGCGGCGCCGGGCGTCCTCAACTTCGGTAGGAAAGATTTTTAGCCGCGGATTACGCGGATGGGCGTGCCATATCTTTACAAGTCTGGGAACAAGGCGGCAAATGGCGCGCCCATCCGCGTAATTCGCGTAATCCGCGGCTAAAAATCTTTCCCCACAAAACAAAAAACGCCGGCGAGCACCGCCGGCGTTTTGTGCAACCGAGGAGTTTCGGTCCACCATCCCTACCTTCCCACCTGCTGTTGTTTCTCGCGGTGGACTGCTGTCGCTATTGTGCACACGGATCACCAAAGCCTCCCTCCAATCCACTCAACAATTTACGCTTTGGCCGCTTTTAAAAAATTCACAAAACGGAAGAACTTTTCTGAGAAAACAGAAGTGCGGCCGCGGAGCGGCAAGGAACTTGCACTGAGTTTTACAAAAGGGGTGCAGCGCATGCCGAATCATAAACAGCGAAAGAAGAAGGATGGAGCGAACAAGAGCAAGAAACTGAAGGCCATGAGAGCCAAGGAGGCCGCGGCAAAACCGGCGCCGAAGCGATCGGCAACGGGAAAGCCGGGACAGACTTCAAAATTCGAGTTGCCCCAGGATCGGCCGGGCGCATTCCGCCGCGCATAAAACTATTGCTTTAATTCGAGCGCAGGTCCCATACTGATTTCTCACCTGCATGGGCCGTTTTGACTTCTGACTTTTGTTTACAAAGGAGTCGCTTATGCCGCAAGCGAAGTATGCCAGGGATCCAAACCATCTTCTCCGCGGCGAGCTCACGCGCCGCTGGGACCAGCTTACCGAATTCGAAATCGAGGAGTGCTGCACCGATTCGTCGAAACTCATCGATCTCCTTCAGACGCGCTACGGCTATGCGAGAAGCCGTGCCGAAAAAGAAATCGACCTGTTCTTTTCGGAATTTCATGACCGCCTGCGGATGGCGGCGTAAGCCCGATCTATAAGGCTCAAAGTTCGCCTTCTTGAATAGTTCAGCTCCCCGAATTCCGCCTGCTTCACAACAAATGTCTTGGCAGGCCCACACGGCAAGATTTATTTTGGTGGCCAACCGAAGAATTGTTTAAGGAGGCCACTGTGAAAAGCTTCGTTGTTGTGTTGCTTTTGTTGCTGAGTCCTGTGCTCTATGCTCAGCAGTCCGTGCCAGAGATACCGTTTGACTCCGTGCCGAACTTTTTCAAGCTTCCGCCGGACTTACATTTCGGTGAGGCGTCAGGTGTTGCCGTCAATTCGAAAGGACACGTATTTGTGTACAATCGCGGCAACACGACGGGGCCCGCGTATGCTGCGACGGCATCGCAGATACTCGAGTTCGGCCCTGACGGAAAATACATCCGCGAGGTCGGAAAGAACCTCTACGCATGGTCGTATGCGCACACCGTGCGGGTCGACAAGGACGACAATCTCTGGGCCGTCGACAAAGGCTCGGACATGATCATCAAGTTCAATCCGGAGGGACGGGTTGTCATGGTGTTCGGCCGCAAGAAGGAGGCATCCGATGACGGCGCCGAAGCCTGGACTCGCGTCAATCCGCCGCGGCCTGCAGTGGACGGCCAGTTCAGACAGCCGACCGACGTTACCTGGGACACACAGGGCAACATCTTCATCAGTGATGGGTACATCAATTCGCGCGTGGCGAAATTCGATAAGAACGGCGACTGGGTGAAGTCATGGGGCACGCCGGGCAAAAACACTGGTGAGTTCGACACGCCGCACAGCATCGCCGCGGACGCCAAGGGAAACATCTATGTGGCGGATCGCGGTAACTTCCGGATCCAGGTCTTCGATCCGGACGGCAAGTTCCTGCGCCAGATCAAACTGGACGTCCCGGTCCCTGCGGACGCGCGTCCCTGGATGGGTCCCATCCCGAGCGACGCAACTGTCGGTAGCCAGCACGCGGGTTCTCCGTGGGCCATCTGCATCACACCCGGCCCGAATCAAGTCCTGTATGCCGCAGACGCGTTCCCGGGCCGCCTGTACAAGCTATCGCTGGACGGAAAGATTCTCGGCGTCCTTGGCCGGGCCGGCAGACAGCCCAAACAATTCGGGTGGATTCACGAAATCGCCTGCCCATCTGAAAACGAACTCTATGTCGCTGAAATCGTGAATTGGCGTGTGCAAAAGCTGATCCTGCATCCGGACAAAGCGACGAAGACGACGAACTGATTCGCGGAGGGGGGACCTCGGAATTTCGCTGTGAAGCACGAAACTGTAGGGATGAAAACCGTGGGGAACCCCCTCGATCTGCGCGCCTGGCTGCCCGAGGTCGAGGCGCTCGGCGAACTGAAGGAAGTTCGTGGCGCCGATTGGAATCTCGAACTCGGCGCCATCAGCGAACTCAACGTGAAAAAGGACAGGCCGCCGGCGCTGCTATTCGACGAGATTGCCGGCTACCCGAAGGGATTTCGCGTCCTGACCTGCAGCACGAGCAGCCCGGCGCGCCTGTCTTCCATCCTTCGCCTTCCCATA
>WNFS01000368.1_pt1 | contig 32846 bp, 29 predicted proteins | sample 5400141 | NCBI WGS metagenome assembly WNFS01 (sample SAMN13153358, study PRJNA577476) | soil metagenome | isolation source: 60 cm saprolite under Madrone tree | place: USA:California | collected 2016-06-14
TTTGGCGTGTAGTGCCATTCGAAGCGCTCGACCAGTCGGCGGGCTTCGGGGGCCGGGAACGCTTCATAAAGGGAAGCCTTGCTGTGGATGTTGAGATTGTCCTGGACCAGAACGATGGTCCTGGCGGTGGGGAAGTGAACGTCGGCCAAGTCTTTCAAGACGTGAGCGTAATCGACGGCGGTGTGGCGATCGGTGACTTTGACGTGACGCCAGCCTTCGAGCGGGGCAAACATCATAAAGAGATTGGCGGTGCCGTTGCGCTCGTACTCGTAATCATGACGGGCCGGGCGCCCCGGTTTCATCGGGATCGGCACGCGTGTCTCGGCGATGAGTTGTTTTGAGGTCTCGTCCACGCAAACCAGCGGGCAATCGGGATCGTGTGGCCGCGTATACACGGCCAGCACGTCTTCCATCGCGGCTACGAACGCGCTGTTGGCCTTCGGCGGGATGACCCATTGCTGTTGGCGATGGGGCTGGAGAATGTTTTTTTTAGCGTCCGCCCAATCGTGCTGTCGCTGGCAAACTCCCCACACGCGGGTGCTCCCCTTGTTCGCTGGACGCCAGTTTTGCCGGCGTCCTACGGTATCAGAGGGCTGTAGTATTTGTTGACAATTGAGTGATATTTTAGCATGCCCCTTTGCACCGCAAGGTGCGGGCGCAAGGTTACGCGCTTTATGCGGCTCGCATCTGTATGACGGCATCGGAATCCTCGGAGGAAATCAGATGAACTTGAAATCAATGTCTATAGATCGACTTACCGACCTTCGCCACCGCGTGGAAGCGGCTCTCGCAAGCAAGGTTATCGATCAGCGACGGGCTCTTGAATCCGAACTCGGAAAACTCAGTCGGTTGCAGGGCACCAAAACGTTTCGAAAAAATGGCTCGGGGTTCGGACTAAGGGGACCGGTTGCGCCGAAATATCGTAACCCGCAGAATCCGGAGGAGACTTGGGCCGGACGCGGATTGAGACCAAAGTGGTTGACCGCCGCAATCAAAGGCGGAAAGTCGGCTGACGATTTTCTCATCCGTGGCGCCGTTCCGTCAAAGAAAGCGACTAAGCCGAAAAGGGCTCGCAAAGCCCGCAAGTGACGCTTGTTTCGCCGCCCGCCGACGGATTGCGATTTCTCGATGGGAATGTAGGGTGGCAAAAGGGACGGGCCGCCGTTGGCGACCCGCCCGCCGAACGATAAGATTGTCATAGACAGAGAGGCTTGGCACGTCGAGGTCCTTTAGCCCCAACACGGTCTTCAGCACGGCCTCGCTCTCAAGATATATCAACGTCGCCCCGACGGGTACGTGGTCGGCCCGAACAGCCCTTGGTGCTCACGCCGCGCTCCGGTGCGCGACGGGCGCGTTTTTCCGTTCAAGTCCACCCATTCGCCACACAAAAGAGCACAGCCGCATAGTGACAGCATGCGGCAGCCAGTACAAAGGCATGCCAGATCGCATTTTGAAATCGCAAATTGCGCCACGCATAAAAGACCACGCCCATAGAGTAAAGCGCTCCGCCTGCCGCGAGAAGCCAAATGCCCAAACGCGGCAGAGCTGCCACGACCGGCTCGTAAACAACCGCGCCACTCCAGCCAAGAAGCAGGTAGAGAACGACGGCCAGACGATCAAAGCGGCGAGGCAACAACAGCTTAAGAATGATGCCGACGACCGCTGTCAGCCAGACGCCGACCAGAAGGCCCACCGCAACAAGGTTGCCTTTCATCTGGGCTATGAATGGCGTGTAGGTCCCGGCGATCATCAGGAAAATCGCGGAGTGATCAAAGCGCCGCAGAACCCGCTTCGCGGGCGACACCGGCCATGTGTTGTAGGCGGCCGAGAAACCGAACATCGACAGCAAGCCGACAGCGTAGACGACGATGGACGAGAGTTCAGTATTGTGCCGCGAATTGGCCGCAACGACGACGATCGCAATCGCTCCAGCCAACCCGAGGCTCACTCCGATTGCATGGACGATGCCATCAGCGATCAATTCGACACGGTCATAGTTCCAGATGACCTCTGCCGGCCGGCTACTCGAACTGACCATGAGTGCTTCTCCAGTCTTTGATCTATAGCACGGAATTCCGGCCTTTGAATGACAGCAAGCCTCACGCGGCCGTTAGACATGCAACTCCCCGGAGACCTTCGGGCGCCGCCATGTAAGGGTGCTTCTGAGCGGCTCTACAAATTTTCTGATGGCGTTTTGCTGGTGTTTGGCAAACCGGAAGAGGGCAGTGTCGCGGACAAAAACGTCGCGTTTGACCTGGTGCGGAAATTTCAAAAGCGTGTAAAGTCTTTCGGTTCCTGGCGTGGTCGCGCCGTCCGCATCGAAAGTGAGGCCCAAGTCCCGCGCTCGTCGTCTGGCGCGGATCACGAGTGCCTTGATGGTGTCATCGTAAGACTGCCCACTACTATCCGAAGAATGGCGTCGAGTGGTGAGCCAGTAATAGCAGTGTGTGTCATCGAAAAGGCAAGCGATCGCGGCAACAAGCGGTGGTGAGGCGGCGGATCCGCTTTTTTCTCTTGCGGCGAAGAGCACTATCCGCTTTGCCGCTTGTTTCTCCCCTTCGTCGTTTGTGAAGAAGCGATTGTGTAGGTCGAGCGTGCTGCCTGCCTCGATAATGTCACGGAGGACGTCAAGAGGGGCATGGCACTTTCGTCCGGCGGCGCTAAGATTGTCCGCGTAGAATTGTGTGAACTCGAATGCAGTGACATCCTCGGCTATAGCCACTCTGTTTTCCGCGCGTCTAATATTGCCTCGACGTTTCTTATCGAAGCCAGCGACATTATCGGGATCCATGACGTCGGGATCGTGTGGCCGTTCCCGATACGTAGTTTCTTGGGTGTGTTCGAAACCCGCTGCTTTGAAGGCGTCCACGAGAGCTTTATTATTTTCTTCCGGACTGCAAACAAATCTCAGCGAGATCCACCGCGGAAGCATAGCGACGAGTTCGCTGAGCACTTCGGCCTTCTCTTGGGAATTCAGCCCGGACTCGACTATCGGCCCGGCGATATGAGACCAAGGCGGTGCTGTGCCGAGCGGGAGTATGCCTCCTTTCAAAGACACAGAATATTGCAAGTAAGAGACCACCTTGGCTTTTCGTCGGACTTCTATGGCTCGGTTCCACCTCCGCCAATCTCGTGCAGCGATGTCGGTGAACCAAGGCTGTTGGTATGCTGGAACATTGTTAGGCCCGGGTGATGTGCCACGGCTCAATATGTTTGTGTCATTGCTAATCATGTTTCATGATGACGCTCCTTTCTTCGGTGCATAAAATCATTTAGCGTAATGCTCATATCGATACGAAGCGCGCCCGGCGGTATGCAACAATTGTCTCGATCAGTCAGCGCCAGCTATTAATGCGCAAGCGACGCTCGTTTCTGAATCTTAAGAAGCACTACGGCACTCACGGCCAATAATCTAGTCTGTGTCACAATAGAGCAGGACAATACTTTCGTCACTTGTAAAACGATAATGCGTCGCGTTAACCATTGCTGGTTACCGCCTCGATCAGACTTATGTCTTTGTCAGTGCCCGGGCAATTGACGCGTTTCGAGACCCGCCGGACCCGAAGCGAATCATTCGGAGCAGGCATCAGAAGCTCTGTTCCTCCAGAGCCGGCAAGCCCTGACACGAAATTATTTGGCTGAAGAAATAGGGGCATGTTCGGGTGGATGCGCGCCGCAAAGTCATTCGCTAACGTCACGATCAGCGTACATCCATCCCACAAACCGGCGATCGATAGTATACTGCCGTCCGCCGCACTGAAATAAAACGGCTGCTTCGCCCCATTGATGGTCTTCCATTCATAATAGCCAGCTGCCGGGATGATGCAGCGCGACCGTTTGAAGGTCGGCTGGAACATTGGGTTGTCGGCAACTGATTCCGCACGTGCGTTGAAGACGCGCGTTTCGGTTGCTGTCTTCTTGGACGAGGCCGTCACAAGACCCCACCTCATAGGTACGACTTCGGGGCGGCCGTAATGCAAGCGCACCACGTCGATTGTTGTGATTGGCGCGATGTTATAACGGGCATCGTGGCCTGATTACCGAACGGGCTACTTATCCAAATCTTTGAAACATGAGCTGACGACGAGAGCGATAGCGCCGGCAAAGGCGAGGGCTCCGTTGCCCAAAATGTGCGCGTCAAGAACAATGGCCGGATTCCACATCATTCCTGAGAAATATTCGAGAAAGAAATGTCGGGCCGACAGGACGAGCGCCAGCAAGCCAATCACATTAAGTGCAATACGTTTATTTCGCGTTTTCATGGAGCCCGTTCGTCTAGTTATCATAGAGACTCGTCGACGTTTGATTATACATCATTTAGTGACTTTGCCAATGCAACACTACTGGGCCATCCGCCACGCTCCGTCATCTACTGAATACGATGAAGTACACCTGATTACTAGATTATCCGCCGACAGGGGTAGCGTCATCGGTTCGCTCATCCGAAAACGGACGCGTCCCAGAAGTTTCGCGATACAGCCAACTCTATTTCGGCCATCCGGATGTCAACGAATCGACCAGACGAGCCGGTCCGATTCGAGTCTCCGACGAGACGATAGCGAAAGTGGCGCTTTTTCCTGACACTTGCGCATGGTGATTGACGGGTAGATTAACCATGGCATGTTAGCCGGGAAGGAGCAGGGACGAATCCCTTCACGTCACAAAGTTGGCCTCCAGGAGTTTCTGTGAAGCGTTGCATTTTCTTTTTTCTCCTGCTGCTTTCGACCCCTTCGATAGCACGCGCCGACGGCACCGACGCCAAATCCGCCACGCCAGCGATTGATCTTTACTCAGATAGCCATGGTGTTGGCATTGGCACGATGCAGCCGCTTGTTACGCTCGACGTGAGCCGCGGTGAAATCAAGATCGGTTCGACCGGCGCGGTCTGCACACATATGTTGGCAGGCACTCTACGCTACGCGACCGCTCGGTTGCAGTTATGCGATGGCAGGCAATGGCGCAATGTCAGCCTGGATAGGAACGAATGACTCGCAGGACGGCCCGGCTCGCCACAATTTGTTTGCTTGTACTCGCGCTGATCAGCGGTTCGTGGGCGGCATGGGGGCAGTATCAAAGCAAGACGGGCAATGTCGTCGGCGCGGTCGGTGGCGCATGCGACAGCAGCTCCATAACCTATGGCTGGCCGGACACGAACGGTGATATTCTTAAATGCGTGTCGAATGTCTGGACATTGGTGACGCAGCCGGCCACCGCGGCAGGGTCTACCGGTCAGGTGCAATTCAACAGCTCGAATGCGCTTGCGGCATCGGCGAACTTGTTTTGGGACAACACAAATTTCTGGCTCGGCATCGGGACATCGACACCTTCGGCCCCATTACAAGTTTACGATTACAATAATCCGACGACGAACAGTACGATCGCTGTTCTCAGCAAGAATCTTACCACGGCATATGATGGTGGAAGTCTCGATTTTACGTTTTTGTGGTACGGCAGCACTCCATATACGCCAGCACGCATCATGGCCCTTGATCAATTTGGCTATGGCGGCCAACTGGCATTTTATACGAAAGCGGCTGATGGCAATTCCGCAGGCGCTGCTGTTGAGCGCGTCCGTATCGCCCATAACGGCAATGTCGGCATCGGACAGACAGCTCCGGCGGCGACGCTCGATGTTGCCGGGACTGTTGACGTGGAAGGCAATGGTGTAGCGAGCGAAATCGCCAATGCAAGCTCAACTGGCACAACGGTAAATAAACTCGCGAAATTAACCGGCGCGCCGAGCACGGCGGTTAAGGCGGGCACCAGCGATACGGGCGGCATTATTGGTATCGTGGTCGGTGGGGCTGGAACGACCGGCAATGCGCAAATTGCGGTAAGCGGACAAGCTACTTGCGTATTTGATGGAGCGACAACGGCGGGCGATTATGTCGGTATCAGCAGCACGACAGCAGGCGATTGCCATGATGCGGGTGCAACATACCCAACCTCCGGACAGGTTTTGGGCCGTGTGTTGAGCACCAATGGCTCAAGTGGATTTTATGTGGTCGCGCTCTACGGTCCGGAAATCAAGGGACCAAGTTCTAGTGCGAGCGCGGCCGGTTCCGACACACAAGTGCAATACAACAAGAGCAACAGTTTCGCAGGCGACAGCGGCCTCGTTTACGACTACACCCATACACGCCTTGGCATTGGCTCGGCCACCCCGGCCGCGACGCTTGATATAGTAGGAAATCTTTCGGCTACTGTCACGAATACCGCTACCTCTGGTTCAATCGATGAGAATTACATTAATACCCTATTTGTGCCGGCATCGACCTCGACAGCGGGGATTAATGGGTTGCATGTGAATTTCATTGCTGGCGGCAGTGCGGACTTGTCGGGAGCTTATGTTGACGGAATAATAAATACTTTACTAGTCTCCGATTCCAACTCTGCCGTAGCCCTTTCAGCCTTTGCAGCGACTAATAACGTAAATACCTCTTCCGCGACAAACTATCCAACGGGAGCCATGGATTCTGTCGATAATTGGTCAAACGCCACTGACGATCTGGTAACAGGCGTTGAAGGCCAAGTTGGTAATCACGGTACAAGCACGATCACTTTTGCAAATGGGGTCAGTGGTTTTGTAACAAATTACGATGCCGGGGGCACAATAGATTCCGCCAGGGGCGTCTCCGCCGGAGTAGGCCTTGTTGCCGGCACAATTGATTATGGCTACGGCGTCTATATCGACACCATTCAGGCCACCAACAAATGGGGGCTTTACCAGACGGATGCAACGGCGAGTAACTACTTCGCTGGTTCGGTCGGCATTGGTACGAACACACCGTTGCATCTGCTGCATGTGAACGGAATAGAGGAATTGGGCTTGGCCGGAGGTACAATTGGCAAGCTGTTAATTGATGGCAACACCAGCGGCACGATTACGATCCAGCCGCAGGCGGTGGCGGGCACCTATAACTTTAATTTGCCGACCAGCGCGGGCAGCTCCGGCCAGCCGTTGTTATCGGGTGGCGGTGGATCAACGGCGATGTCCTTTGGTACGTTGGGTGTGGCAGCCGGCGGCACTGGTCTAGCAACCCTTACATCGAATGTGATTTACAAAGGCAATGGCTCAAGTGCCCTGGCGACTTCGGCTTTGACGGATAATGGAACGATTGTTTCAAGCAGCGAGTCGGTCGATGTCACCAGCAAGGCCGTACTGATGGAAATCGCCAATGAAGGTTCAACCGGTACAACCCAGAACAAACTGGTGAAACTGACAGGTGCCCCCAGCACAGCGATTATCTCGACCGCTGGCGATACGGGCGGCGCGGTTGGTATCGTAACCAGCGCGTCCAGCACCGCTGGCAATGCGCAGATCGCGGTCAGCGGTCAGGCCAATTGCGTGTTCGATAACACGACAGTGGCAGGCGATTATGTACAGATCAGTTCCGGCACAGCGGGCGATTGCCATGACGCGGGTTCAACCCTGCCAACCTCGGGACAGGTGATTGGCCGCGTGCTGGCCTCCGGCTCTGCGGGTACGTACGCAGTCGAATTGCAAGCCGAACTTCAAGGCACAAGCGCGGGCGGTTCAGGCACGGTTAGTAGCGGAACGCAGTACCAGATGGCCTATTACGCGTCTGGTGGCACGACGATATCCGGTGACAGCAATATCGTGACGGACAGCAGCAATAACCTGCAGGTCAAGGGCGGAAACATTTCAATCGGCACCACTGCGGTTACGAATGCGGTCGACATCGCCGGTCAAGCCGCAAAAACCATCGGAATGGAGCGCGAATATACGTCCAGCACGGCAGGCAATAATCTGACAATAACGGCCGGGGGTGCGGTTTCAGGCGGCACCAATCTTGCGGGCGGCACTCTGGTTCTGTCTTCGGGTACTTCAACGGGCACTGGCACCAGCAGCGTGCAAATCCAGACCTACCCTGCGGGCAGCACGGGCACCAGTGACGCGACCGCCTTAACGGCGCTGACGGTATCGGCGACGGGCGCGACGGGCAGCACGGCAGCGACAACGGTGCAGGGCAATGCAGGCAGCGGGACGGACAAGGCAGGAGGCACACTGACACTGGCATCAGGTATATCGACTGGCACCGGCACGTCGGGCATGAACTTCAAGGTTTATGGGGCAGGCAGCACAGGCAGCACAGCCAACAGCGCCACGACGGCAATGACGATTCTAAGCACTGGCCTTGTCGGCATCGGCACAACAAGCCCTGCCTATCTGCTGCATGTGGGTTCGGCATCGGCTTCGGGCATAGTTGCCGAACTGCAAAACTCGTCAGGTGCCTGCACCTATCAACCAGGCGCGAGTTACGAATCGGTATCCTGCTCCTCGGACGCGCGTCTGAAAAAAGACATTGCCGACACAGGCGACATGCTTGCGTGGGTGCGTGACATGCGTATTCGCGATTTCACCATCATAGCCGATGGCGAGCGCCGGACCGGTGTCATCGCCCAGGAACTGCTGCCCTCGCATCCCGACATGGTGCGTATGGGACCGAACGGCTTCTACACGGTTGACCAGCCTGATCCCTGGAAACTGGTCAAGGCGATACAACAGTTGAAACGGCTGACCGATACGACGCTCGCAGCCGTGATTGCCGGATTGAAAGATTTTGGTATCTCGATTGAGCAAGGCCAGACGCGCATTGATCACCTAATCCTCGGATCACAAAAACATCCAACGGGCCTGACGATTTACGATCGTGCAGACGGCAGTCCACATTGCGTGAGCTTCTATGCAGATTCCATGGTGACTTCGAAAGGCGCATGCCCGAATTAAGTGCTGCTGCTGCGAATGTGGCTTTTCGTTGTTGAATATCAGTTGTACTAAGTAATTGATCGGCCTATCCCGTTAATACGACATATCTGCGGTAAACATGATGCGTGCAATGATAAGCGGCTTTAATTTGCAGAGGACTACAACACGCGGTTTTTCCCTCGCGGAGATGGCAATTGTTCTCAGCGTTGCCGGTCTTATCATCGGCGGCATATGGACGATAACCCGCTCCGCGATGGAAACGAAGCATGTCCAAGAGGCGGAGCAAGAGCTGACGATCGTCGTCCAGAATATACGTGATTACTATGCGGGACAGGCCGGGGTTCCTTGGAGTACCCCCGACATGATTACGGCACAGCTAGCGAACGCGAGCATATTTCCGAGTAACATGCTGCGCAGCAACGTTTGTCATTCGATGGCCGGGCTTCCGCCCTTGTGTCCTGATGCGCCATGGGGATCACTTAATATTGCCTCTGGCTACACCGACGTTATAGGTACTTTTGCCGTGTGCACTTGGTTTCCGGGGTACGCAGGAGCATGGTGTGGGGCTTTTGCTCCTCCCGGAGCCCCAACGCAACAGTTTGGCATTGAGATAGAAGACCCGCCGCCATCTTCCTGCGCGCAGTTGGCCATGTACGCATCCGGTCCATCCGGACCGCCAGGGCTGGTGAATGTTTTTATCAATGGCCAGAGTATGCTGGCGCTTGGGCATGGATTACCGGTTCAGCGGCAAGACGCAAACACCTACTGCTCGAGATTAGTTGGTGGAGCCTTTGGAATTGGCATGGTTTTTGTCTATGACCTTCGCAGGCCAATGTAATAAGGGTTCTCGCAGGATTGTGACACGTTACTGCAAGTTACGCGATCGTTACTCGCCGGTGACGGGCGCGTGGTAAGCGCACTTGAGCATGTTCCCGGATCATCGACGAAACCGCCTATTGGTAAGCGCCGGCATTGGTCGTGTAAGAGGGCAAGTACGGTTCAGGAATCGCGTAGCCAATGGCCGGACTGCCAGCCTGCAGCCTGAAATCAGTCCCATTAGGCGGCGTTGTCTCGTCGCCTATGGACGTGCTGCCGACATTGACCCACAGCGGGTCTGTGTGTTCCTTGTTCGTCGTTGCCGAGTAAACGTCCTTACCGGCGCCATTGTCGAATAGCGCAATCTCGCCGTAGCAGCCGGGAGCGCCCGGACCGATACTGTCCGTGACGTTATGGCTGAACGTATCGAGCGGTGTCTGCTTCGCGGAACCAAGAATAGCGCTGTTCCACATATTGTAAGGCGAAACATTATAGGCGCAAGCGCTGTGGGCGCCGGGGACCGCGACGGCGATATTATTGATGAACGTGTTGTCGAAGCCCAAGCTACTATCAATACAGCCGCCACCTCCGGCGTTAGCCGGGTCGATATAGTTGTTGAAGCAGCTGTTGTTCGCGACCGTAACGTGCGCTGAGGCGAAGACATGCACGCCCCCGCCGCCATTGTTATAGGAGACATTGAATGCGGCAAGCATCGGGTACGGGTAGTTCACAGAGTTTGATTGTCCGGAAATCTGCGCGTTGGTGTCGAAGATGATCCCGTTGCCATCCGTGTCGTAGGGGCTGGTTACAGTACCGCACTGCGTAAGGGCATTGTTGTAGGCAATGTTCCATTCGAACACGATATGGAAGAACTGGCCGTCGCCGCGCTGCCATGTTCCGATAAGCGGGTTGGGATTCGTTATGTCGTCCGAGGTCTGCGACAGGTTCTGTACCGGATGTGCAATGTTCATCCCAATTCCTGAACCCTGCGCATCGCACGTCGCGTTGGCGTTGTCATAAGACACGTTGTGGATTGCACAGAAGTAATCTGATGCCGCAAACCCAATGCCAGCCTGGCTAAATCCATGGACGATGCTATTGAGCAGCCAGATGTGGTGCGAGGCGATCTCCTGGTTATTCGTCCCGTTCCACACGTTGAAGCCGACACCCCAAGGCCCTTGAGTGGCGAGTGGCTTACCAAGCAATTCGAACCCGTCGAATTGGACATAGTTTACGGTATTGGGCACGCCTGCCTTCGCATTCGTAAAGTCAAGGTCAACCGAACCATTTCCATTGTGTCCGCCGTTGCCGGTGATCGTACAAGCATCCATGGTTGTGCAGCGGTAAACGAGGTAGCCTGTCGCCGTTGCAACATTGCCGCCGTGGGTAACCTTGATGCCGTTGTAAGTTCCGGGAGCGACGTTAACGCAGGCCCCTGCACCGAGATTCATGGTATCGGCATGTTGGAGAGTTTTCCATGGGCTTGCTTGAGTACCGGGGTTAGTGTCACTCCCTGTCGTCGCGACGTAATAATTGCGCACACAGGAATAGTAGGGATTGTCGAAAAGTGCCTGGCTGGGACCCGGCACCTGCTTGGTCGTGTTGGTTGCGCTGGACAGCGCCGAGCAAGACGCCGTTGTACCGCGGTTCGAGCCTGCGCAGCTCCATGTCCAGGGTCCAGAGCCGTTCACCGATGAAGCGGTACCGGTGCTGCACAGACCGCTCGTGGGTATCGAAGCCAAGGTGTCACCACTGGATAAGCCACATGCACCGTTGACGGGCGCTGGTGCAAGCGAAGCCGAGCAGCTGGCCGTGGCGCCACCATTCAGGCCCATGCAAGACCATGACCAGGGGCCAGAGCCGCTGATGGTGGAGGCGGTGCCTGGGTTGCAGAGATTGGTTGGGGTCGAGGAGAGGGTTTGTCCATTGGATGAGCCGCACGCGCCATTCACGGGCGATGGTGCGAGCTGGGCGGAACATAAAGCTGTCGTTCCACCGTTGGAGCCGGCGCAGTTCCATGACCATGGGCCGGAGCCGCTGACGGCAGAAGCCGCGCCTGTGCTGCAAAGATTAGTGGTTGGTTTCGATGCAAGAGTCGCGCCGTTGAATGTGCCGCAGGCGCCGTTCACAGGTGCTACAGCCAGTGATGCCGAGCACGAAGCGGTCGTTCCGCCGTTGGAGCCAGAGCATGACCATGTCCAGGGACCGGACCCTGTGACCGCCGACGCGGCACCGGTGCTGCAAAAATTGGTGGTTGGGGCGGAGGTAAGGGTAGAGCCGTTAGACGTCCCGCACGCGCCATTGGTGGCAGCAACCGCAACCGCCGACGGACACGTGGATAAGGAGCTTGCGCAGGCACCAGCGTCAACCGACGATGCTGGCAGGTAAGGCTCAGCTAAGCCGTAACCGATGGCAGGACTTTTGGCTTGCAGGGCAAAATTGGCGCCGACCGGCTGGGTCGTTTCGGTGCCAACAGACGTAGCGCCCACATTCACCCATAATGGATTGGTGGATTCCAGGTTATTTGAGGTGGAATAGCGTCCCACGTCGCTTTGCCACAATCCGACCTCGGGTTGGCAGCCCACCGCGCCGCCCGCTAAATAGGTTATATTATGAGCGTAGGTATTCGGCGGGGAGCTAGAGGTTGGCGGCGCCCCGACGATTGCATTGTTCCATTGCGTATTAGGAGCAACGCCATAATCCTGGTAACAAGGTGCGGACGGTTTTGCCGTCTGGATCGAAACGGCGATGTTATTGATGACCGTGCTGCTGTAAGTCCCCTCCGTATCGATGCAGGCGCGGCCTGAACCTGTGTTAATCGTATCGAGGTAATTGTTATAGCACGTGTTGTTCGCGACCGTGACATTTTCTGAATTGAAGACGTGGACCCCACCGCCGCCGGCGTTATAGACGACGTTGAACGCAACCAGCCCGCCGCCTGTGTATGGTACAGGGGTACTGAGGAAATTCCAGCTCCACGTATCCAGAATGATGTTGTTGCCGTCGGTATCGTATGTGCATTTGGTGAGAGCGTTGTTGTATAAGACATTCCATTCAATGGCGTTGCGGAAAGTCGAGCCGATATTACCGACCATCGGGTTACTGAGGTCATCCGCCGTTGGCGTATAATTCGATAAGGCTATAGGCCATCCCATCGAAATACCTGAACCTTGGGCATCGCAGGTCGCGTTTGAGTTGTTATAGATCGTATTGTGGATGGCGTAGAGATATTCGCCCTGATTCATCTGCAAGCCGGACTGGCCATAGCCTGAGACAACGCTGTTGAGAATCCAGATGTGGTGAACGGATCGATTAAAGTTGTTGTTGCCAGGCCATAAGAGAACGCCTTGGCCATAGGCCACCTCCGCCGAAGCCGACATGGTGAAGCCATCAACAATAACGTAATTGCCAGTCATTGGTTGCGTGCTAGTGTTCCACGTAAAGGCATAACTGGAGTTCGTGATTGTGCAGGCATCGATCTGGGCGCAGCGGTAAACAACATACCCGGCCGAGGAGGCCGCATTGCCGCCGTTCGAAATACTAACGCCTGAAGCGTAGATGCCGGGAGCTACATTAATACAACTACCGGCCGCTTTGCCTCCTGCCGGCATGGCATTGTTGGCGTGCTGCAACGTCAACCATGGCGAGCTTGGTGAGGTGCCGCTATTTGTATCCTTACCATTTGGGGCAACATAGTAATTATTGGTGCAGGTGTAATACGGGTTGTTAAACAGATTGGCGCTGGGACCTGGTACCTGGGCTGGTTGCGGCGAGGAGACGGATGCCGAGCAGGAAGCGGTCGTCCCTCCGTTGGAGCCAGAGCATGACCAGCTCCAGGGGCCAGAGCCTGTGACAGATGAAGCGGTGCCAATACTGCAGAGATTGATGGTCGGCGCTGAAGCGAGGGTGGCGCCGCTGGATGAGCCGCATGCGCCATTAACAGGAGGCGGAGGCGATTGGGGCGCGAGCTGCGCCGAACAGCTGGCCGTGGTACCGCCGTTGGAACCCGCGCACGACCAGTCCCAGGGGCCCGTGCCTGTGACAGACGAGGCCGTACCCGTGCTGCAAAGATTGGTGGTGGGCGCCGATTCGAGCGTCGCGCCGTTGAATGTACCGCAGACGCCATTCACAGGCGGCGGCAAGATCTGAGCGGAGCAGCTGGCCGTGGTACCGCTATTGCTTCCCGCGCAGCTCCATGACCACGGGCCGGAGCCGCTGACGGTGGAGGCTGCGCCGGAGTTGCAGAGATTGGTTGGTGTTGAGGCAATGGTTTGTCCATTGGATGAGCCGCATGTGCCATTCACAGGCGGTGGCAAGAGCTGCGCTGAGCAGGAAGCGGTCGTGCCGCCGTTGGAGCCGGCGCAGCTCCAACTCCATGGGCCGGTTCCTGAAACTGTTGAAGCCGTGCCGGTGCTGCACAGATTAGTGGTAGGCGCTGACGGGAGGGTCATGCCGCTGGAAGAGCCGCAGGCGCCGTTCACGGGCGGCGGCTTAAGCTGCGCCGAACAGGTAGCCGTCGTACCGCCGTTGGAGCCTGAGCAGCTCCAAGACCAGGGGCCGGAGCCGCTAACGGCAGAAGCCGTGCCGGTGTTGCACAGATTGGTTGGTGTTGACGCCAGGGTTTGTTCATTTGAGCTACCGCAAGCTCCGTTTGTTGGCGCCGGGTTACAGCTTGCACTGCCGGTATCCACCGTGCTGCTGATCGGGCTGCCCTGCGCCGTCAGTGCGCCATTGGTGCAGAGGTACGTCTGCGTCACGGTCGTTGTGGTGGGCTGCGTGCCGCCGTTGGGACACTGAGCCGTGGTGGCCGCAATCGTTCCCGTTGTCGTGCTCACGGTCTTGGTCGTGGTCGACCCGCTAGCGATGTTTCCACAGGAAGCAGGCGCGTTACAGGTTGGGCTGCCGGTATCCACCGTGCTGCTGACCGGGCTCCCCTGCGCTGTCAGTGTGCCGCTGGTGCAGAGGTATGTCTGGGTCACGGTCGTTGTGGTGGGCTGCGTGCCGCCATAGGGGCATTGAGTCGTCGTGGCCGCAATGCTTCCCGTTGTGGTGCTCACCGTCTTTGTCGTTGTTGACCCACTTGCGACGGATCCACAGGCTGCCGAAGTATTGCTGAACAAACTTGCGACATTCCATGTCAGTGTGCCGGCCGAGTACATAGCGACTCCTCCGGCCCTCCCTTCATAAATCCCTTGATTCGGCAATAACGTTGTCCCGTTGACGACGATGTCCTTGACATAAAGATTGCGGTCTTTGCTGGGTGACCCTGCATAGGCGTCGTTTAAGAAATCAACCCCGATCGTTTGCGGCGCGTGCGACAGACTCAGGTTAAAGGTAAAAGTTTGCCAGGCATTGTTTGCATGGCTGGCTGTAACAGTGCGCCAGGCAACTTGTTTATTGTCCACCACAAAAGCCATTTTTGGATAGCCCTTATAATAGTCACCGGAGGCCACTACGGTTACAGATACACTGACCGGTGAGCTTGATGCCGTTGCCGCAAAAGATGGAGAGCCGAGACACAGCACAACAAATAGAAGAATAAATGCCATCAATGGGATGGGACTCATACTTTTAGAGTAAAATCGCATGTTATCACCCTGCATCAAACAATTATGCAAATAAAAATATGGCAATCAAGCCGTATTGTACGTAATTGATCTTAATAAATGGTTACAATTTACGTTAAAACTACATAAAACATAATAGAACTCTATGATGTATAGCTTTCATGCTAGGCTGATGACGCATTAAATTTGAGGATTTCCAAGAGAGATGGAGTTTATTCACTGTGGCCGGAGGCGGCCATGGGAAAGTTTTTATGCTGACTAGGCAGCAGATCAACCGGATTAGATCGTGTTTTTCCAATATCGCATGGGTTGAGCACGTGAACGACAGGCGATGGTACTTGCAGCCTCGGTGCTTTGTGGGGGTGCGATCAAGCTCAACGTGCCGGTGAATTTCGGCGCGCCTTGAATACCGAATATCGGCCGCGACGGCTGAATTGTAACAGCCTGATTGGATGATACTTATAACGTCAGGAGCGCGATAGGCGATTAGCCGGGATCGATTTGTGTTTGAATTGAAACGAGGGCAAGTGCTAGCAATGTCTAGGGCGATATGCTGCCTTATCACCAACTCTCAAACGCAAGGTGCACGTGAACGAAAACGATGCTAAACAACTGGCGCTTGGAATAGCGGTCAAGTGCGTTCGGAATACCTTCCTTGAACAGCTTCATGCCGGCACTATACCTTCCTCTAATACAGATGACTATTCCGACGTGAAAGTCGTAACCGCTTATGGCGAAATCGAATGGCCGCGGCTTTCGCGCATTAGTAACGTTGAGATGCGTGAGTTGATGATGGAAGTCGTTGACAAGCTCTATTCGGTTCTCCTTCGCCTCGATGACCCGGCGTTTGTCGAATCCGTCAAGCAATTTGGAAAGCGGTGGGCGGCCGGTTGGGACGAACCAAAGGACGTATTCAAGTCGCCCGAGACAGACTCATTCTAAGCTTGCGCCTTGGCGGCTGCGTTGCGGGCGCAATAGATTGACAGGCGCATGGTGGCGTTGCCTTTCGGCGGAATGAGATCGACGTAGCCAGGGTGCGCGGCACAGGATTCCGCCCGTCGTTGGGCGTTTTCGGAGAGGCTGGGTATCGGCACAGCCGGCTTGACTTGAACTCCAATGTTCCCTATTTGTTCTCGTCTGTCAAGACGGGACGAGGTGGTCCACTTGGAGGCTGATGGTCATGGTGATCTATTACACTGCGTTGCCCTTCGTGCGCCTGGAAAACGGCGGCTTGGCTCCCGGAGAGGCCGTTGAATGTCCGCACTCGTCAGCCGTGATCCGGCGTGCGGACGCGATGTTGCGCAACGAGGCAAACGCTGGAGCGGTGGCGTTGGCGCGTATCGAAAGTCCCGGCCTTGGCGAGTTCGAAGAAGCCGTAATCCTCAAGACGTTCGGCGATGTGCCGGACGATTTCGACTACGCTTGCAGATGACAACTCGAAAGGGTGAGCTGACCCCGGCCGGGATCGACCGCGGATGGCCGCACCAGGTTGCGTTGCCGGCCGATCGGGTCACCGGCGCAAACAACGCCGTGATCCACGAATTCTGCCAGGAGCTATCCCTTTGTCCGCGCAACCATACGGTCCAGCGGGATGATGTCACCTACATCGTCTTCTGTTTCGCTGAGCCGTCGCACGCTGCGCTATTTCGCGAAAGGTTCGGCGGCGAGCCTTTCGATCCGAAGGATCGCGGTCGCGGCAGGGCTTGGTTCCTCTGGCGCAAAAGCTGAACCGGATTCAGGCGCATAGCTCGTAGTAAGCGATCAGCGCCCACAGCCTCCATTTTCGACACCAGGGCGCATGGCGGACTCACTTGTGCGGATAAATCTTGCGTGCCAATGACTGGCTGCCAATTGCCGCAAGCAAAATGACGATGCCATCGTTTCCAATGAACCGCGTCTTGATCCTGGGTGCCTCGGGGCAATTTGGGAGTCGCCTTTGTCGCCGGCTCGTTCAGCTGGATGGGTTGCATTTGTTCCTTGGCGGAAGAGATAGGCAAAAGCTTGAAGCCACTCAGGCGCAGTTGCGCACGGTGAAGCCGGACGCGAAAATCGACATCCTGGCGTGGGCGATCAGCGGCTCAAGCTTAGAGGACCTACTTTACTCGCGAAGACTCAATCTCGTTGTTCATCTCGCCGGACCATTTCAAGGCCAGGACTACATGGTCGCCAACGCGTGCCTTCGGGCCGGTGTGCCCTACATCGACATGGCCGACGGCCGGGAGTTTGTTACGAAGTTTCTGTCGTTGGATGCGGCTGCACAAGCAAAAGGGATTCCACTCATAACCGGGGCGAGCACGGTTCCGGGGCTTTCTTCTGCAATCATCGACGCCATGCTTGATAACTTCTCACAGATTGAAGCGATCGACTATGGCATCTGTGGCGGCGTCAAAACCGGCCTTGGGCTGGCCACGCTGAAGGCGGTTTTGAGCTACTGCGGGAAGCCTTATCGCATCCTGAAGGATGGAAGGCCCGTCACACTGTACGGCCTTGGCCGTCCCCGGCATCATGACTTTCCGGAACCCGTCAATCGTCGTTACGTCGTGGATTGCGATATTCCCGATCACGACCTGTTTCCGGCGTGCTACCCGACGCTGAGACGGATGGAATTCGGCAGCTGCATCGATGTCCCGGGACTTCCGCAACTGCTATCGCTCATGAGCAGCTGTGTGCGGAAGGGATGGATTGAAGACTGGAATTTTCTCTCGACCGTCATTCAACCTTGCATAAAGGCGGCAAAATTCCTGGGCAGCTCGCACAGCGGATTTTTTATGCGTCTTGAAGGACAGGACCAACAACGAAAGCCCAAAAAGATGTTGCTTGAAATCCTGGCTCGCGACGGAAGCGGACTTGAAATCCCGGTCACGCCCGTCATTTTGCTGGTGAAGAAGATGCTCAGGGGAGAGGTTCTACCGGCCGGGGCGTATCCCTGCATGGGCCTGTTCTCGCTGGCAGAGTTCCAGCGGGAACTATCAACCTATCCCATATCGTGGGAGAGCAAAGACGTGCAATGACCGACATTCTGCTTCGCAACATTCTTGGTGCCGGGTTTGATGAAATGCCCGAAGCCGTGCGGCGCATGCACAGCATAGCGCAAACGCAGGATGTGCGGGGAATCTCGCGCGTCGTGGGCGGCAAGAACCCGTTGAGCCGGCTTATTCGCGTTATCGCCGCGCTTCCAACCCCGACGCACCGGGCGCCGATCTATATCCGTTTCATCAAGGGACAGAACTTAGAGGAATGGGATCGTCATTTCGGCAAGAGCCGGTTTCATACCGTCATGAAACAGGAAGGTCCGTACCTGGCCGAGCATCTTGTCGCGTTCCCCGTGACATTCGTCTACGAGGTAACGGCCGACCACAAGGGATTTTCCCTCCATGTCGCCAAGGTCAGGTTTCTGGGAATCCCGCTGCCACGTCTGCTCCGCCCGACATTGGCGGCGCGCGCCGGAGAGTGGCGCGGGCGATACCGCTTCAGCACCCTGGTCGGGTTCTGGTTTTGTGGGCGGGTAATCAGCTATTTCGGCTACCTCGATGCGCCGACTGTTGTAACGGCAAAACATGCAAGCGATCACGATCGTCTATGATGGCCTTTGCCATTTGTGCAGCGGTTCCATGGGGTGGATCGCCCGCCGTGTTGACGATCGTGTACGTTTTGTTCCCGTTCAATCTGATGAAGGAGCCGAGGCATTAAAAGCCGTTGGGCTCAATGCGCTCGATCCCGAGAGCTTCCTGGTCGTTAAAGACGGTCAGTGCTTACAAAAAAGCACGGCGGTGATAGCGGCGCTTAACGTCGTGGGTGGCGGCTGGAAGACAGTTGCGTTGTTGCTGGGGCTGTTGCCCCATTCGATTGCAGACAGAATTTATGATTGGATCGCCGCCAACAGATACAAGTGGTTTGGAAAACGTACGACGTGTTTTGTTCCGGTCGCAATGCGACGTTGGCCAGAATGATGGTCATCCTCCGGACCGTTGAGTTCCAACCGTGGTGCCATGACTCCCAAGAACGCTGACCCTTATCGTTCTATCGGTTTGGCCCGAGTCGGCCTTATTGTGAAGCACGAGCTTGCCGCATTCACAGGAGATGGTTCGCTTGGCCAAGCTGCTGCGCCGCATATCTGGCGCGTGGCATCGTCATGTGTAGGGCCGAGACTACCTTCACCAGCGAGAGGATTCTGACTCAATGCTCTCCGCCCACTGCGCAATTTGCCGGTCAATTTGCGTGAAAATATCTTCACTGAATCCAAGATCGGGCACCATTGCGACACTTACAAAGCCCGGCAATTTGTCTTTCGATGGAGGTAAACGCCAAGCCTCATAACGCGTTACCCCACTTCGGGTGGCTTTTGGCGGAGTGGGATTTGGTCCCCAACGATCGGCAAGTTTACGATCACGCTGCCTGAGCTCATCGAAGTCGATCGTCCATCGATAGTCAGTAACTGTTCCGAATCTCGGGACAATCTTGGGAAGCAAATAATCCCGTACTACATTATCCAGGTCATGCAGAACGCCCTTCGGAGTGAACGGGCCTGGTCGCACGATCACTTCCAGCGCCACAGGTACTACTAATGGATTAATAATCCAATCCCATTTCTTTTTAAACTCATTTATACTCGTATCTACGCGGTTTATAAATGCGCCAGACTGGCCAACTTTAGTGGGAAGCTCTCCGATCTGTAGACGCAGCGGTGAATCGCGAATTACCTCGTCCCAAAGATCGGTGATCGGAGACATGAACTCGTTGTTTGGCAGCCCGAACAGCCAAGCAAGCTGAGCGGTTGTGATGCTTCCGGATTTGAGTAACGCTTGCTGGGCTTGCCACCTTCCGAATTTTATCATGGCGTTATATAGTTGATCACCAACGCGACTTCGGTTGAGAGCCTCACGATCGACCAGCTGTTTAAAATGACGGATTTCATCTTGGGCTCGATCGCCGCCATACCAACGGCTCGAATCATTTTGGTCGAGAGATCGCAGCGCTTCTGCTGCGAGTTCAAGATCGCTGAGCATGGCACGGAGGGACTTTGCGCCAATAGAGATGCGCGGCTGATTTTTTCCATGGGTGCATGATACTGTTAGCGCGTGTACTTGAGAATCATCTTTGTACAACAGCTGTTTTCGTGCAGCCCGAACGTTCGGACGTCGTGCTGCCAACAGATCAAGGAGGTTTTTGGCGATCGTGTGGGCCTGCGGAGCCGTTGCCTTTGTCGTGGACAATTGCAGATTCAACGCAAGCGGCCCACGAAAATCTGCCCGCCGTTGCGCATCCAGGGCCTGAATAATCCTGCGTTGAAAATCGTCCTTATGAGCTTCCGACATTTTTTTCGATTGCGGTTCGATATCATCGAAAGCAAAGAGAAGCCGGCGTCGCTTTCGGTGGCGGTATTGCGTTAGTCGCCCTTCGTCCGTATTCAGGAAGTCGACCGTGTTCAAGAACCGGTTTCTTTTAGCCATGAAGCACCGCTGGCGATCTCGATCCACCTGAATGCGGGGTCAATCGGCACCGCAGGACGGACAGACGGACGGTTTACGAAAGGGCGGGCAAGAACCATCCGCATGATGCAGAAACGGTCGCGCGCTCTGCTACATTGGTTGAAATTCGCGATTGTCTCTGTACCTCCCTACTATCAGCCAAACTACGTCAATTTCCAGACATAAGAAAGTGCCCGCCATGTTGGGACACGGCCCGGTTTCGCGAAAGGTTCGGCGGCGAGCCTTTCGATCCGAAGGATCGCGGTCGCGGCAGTGCCTGGTTCCTCTGGCGCAAGCGTTCAGCCTGACCGCGGCGCATAGCTGGCGATAACCGGACAACACCCGCTGCCTCCTTCCCCCACACCAATCCCGTCCTTGCTTCCGGCCGTTTAGCGCCGTCGTCGGCTGATGGCCGCAAGTGCTTCTGCCTCCCCCGCATGGAGTGCGGGGTTCGACAGATGAAGCACTCCTCCACTTCGTTCCGGCCGCAAGCGGTGCGGCCGCCTCCTCCGGCGCACGGGGCCTCCGCCAGAAGGCCGCGATTGGCGCGGCCGAAAACGATGGAGGCTAGAATGCGAGTGCTGACAATTATGGAGCTGATGCACCTGACGCGGATCGAACTGACCGATCTGCTGGTCCGGATCACCAACGCCCTGCCGGACTTGCCGGAAGGTTCGATCGAAAGGCAAAACGCGCTCATCACCTTGAGCAATATCCGCTGGGTGCTGATGCGGCACGATCTGACGCCGTGATGGTGTGCCAAGGCCTTGCCGGTGCAGCCGGCAGGGCCTGGTTGCCGCTTTCAGAACAGCAGGGACAGCCGTGTGCCGGTGAGCCACTATGCAGCTATTTCCTTCAGGGCCTGATCGCGCGCGGCGTTCAGCTCCGCCATGGCATTATCGCTCCCGCCGGCGTCGGGGTGCGTTTTCTTCGCGCGATCACGAAACGCCCGTTCGATGTCGGCCCTCGATGCTCCTTCTTCAACGCCAAGCACGTCCCAACATGAGGGCGGACGCGGCAATGCTACGAAGCCGGCAAAAGCACGTTCCATCATCACGCCGCCGCCGTGCCGCGCAAGTTGTCGCATCGCTTCAAGTGCAAGGCCGAGTGAGCGCAGATTGGCGGCTGCCCTTTGGTATCGATCGCATGCCATGACCATGGCACGACCGTTCAACGTGAAATAAACCGCTACACCCTGGTCCTTTGGCGCAAATTCGGTTTCAATCGGAAAACCGTATTGATCGTGACGGTAATTCCATGAGACTACGATATTTGCAGCCTTAAGCCGCATGAGCTCCTCGCGCAGCAAGCTGTAGGCAGATTCCAGGGAGACGGGTACGCGAGCCCCGGAGCCAAAATCCGTCTCTGTGAATTGATAGCCAGATTCTCTTGCGTTTTCTGGCGTGCGAGGCCACCCCTGAGGCCACGCCAACGGAAAGGCCTGAACTCCGCTTTCTTTTTTCTTGGTTTTCGTCATCTTTGTTCGCGTGAAAAATTCATAATTTGGAGCAAAAAAGTACAGTTCAACCATTTTGTCGTCAATTATATTGTATGATTAATTACATTTTTCATCATGCCGGATTTGTCGCTGACCTACCTTACGCGGCCGCTCGCCTAGCGCTAACTATCTCAACGATCGCGGATGATATTCAAAGGCGCACCGGAGTTGCCCGGAGCAGTCGGCGGCACTGAGGTTGGGTTCGGACGTTGACGCGGTTTCGGCGCCCGTAAAGGAATTGACGGAGCCTTCACCGATGAGGCCTCGTGTGGCGTCGATTTCCGCAATCTTATTTCGATGCGACGCCGCTCAGGAATGTCCCCGGGTGTTCCTGAGAGCGCCAGGCTTTCGTCGATGTTGACGAGTTGCGCTCCGGAAAGCGGTATCAGCTTGTGGTCCGCAAGCTTTGGGCTTTGAAGGAGCACGCTGACCACGGAAGCCGCCCTTGCGAGTCCGAGCCCTGCGTTGTCCGCCGGCACAAGGCTTGCAATATTGCCGTTATCTCTCAGCACCGGCACCAAATCGCGATCTAGGTTCGACTGATGCAGCATAAGCGGCTGCTCATCGGTATGGCCGACCACTTCGATCACATCGACATCGAATTGCTTGATGATCGCTAGAATTCGGTCGGGAATGGAGCTGACCAAGCTGGCGCGAAAGTCAGGCGTCAGTTCGGCGCTGCCGCTCTTGAAATAATAGCCATTGGCTTCGCTGAGGCTGATGATTGGGGGCCATTGGTGGCCCGAGCTGCCACGCCCGTTCAATCCGCGCTCAACAGCGGCGGCGACATCCTCTGGCTTCGTTGTTGCCTCGCTAACCGCGGGCATGACCTTTCGAATGCTTGCGACAATATCGGCGTTTCGGAGTGCCTGTTGGACGTCGATGCTTCGGGCTTTCAGCGCTCCCAAATCGGCAAGTCTTTGATGGAGATCCTGCTGCGATATTCCGCTTTCTTTGGCCTCACTAACTATGGCCCGTGCCTCGACCAGCTCACGCCAAAACTCATCAGGCGGTTCACCTGAGCTTGCTAGGGACTTGACTTGCTCAAACAGCTCCAGGGTCTGCTTGATGGCTTCGGCCAGATCTCGACCGACTGCGTTATCAGCTTGCTCGACACGAAGCGCATCTTCGGCTTTTTCTCTGCCTTTTTGCTCCACTCTGAGAAATGTCGCGAGGGCGATCAGCAGACAGAACACAAGCAAGATCATGATCTCGGCCATGGTCAGGCCGAGGACCAGGCCTTGCCGATAGGATGATGACTGCCGAAGGATTTGCCCGTCTGTGGCTTGATCAGCTAGCGCCATCGATCGCCTACATGGCCTTAGAGGTTAAAATGGGGAATGAGCCGTCTGGGGATGCTACACCTTCGGGAGTGTTGGCTGCGGGATGTGAATCGCTCGGTTCTCGCGCTGCTCTTATCTCCGCCAAAAGGGCTGCAATTCCGTCTTCCAAAGTCGCAGGAATGCGCGCCGCTCTCAACTCCACCAAAAGTGCTGTAATATCGGCCGCAAGCGTTTGTGTTTGTCTGAGGTTGCTGTCGACCGCCTTGGCCTGAGTTTCGGCGTTCTTGGTGAAGGTGTTAACGGCTCGCGACAGGCCCTGGATCATCGGACTGAGCTTGATCTCGATGATGTTGTCAGGCGTTTGCATCGCGGTGAGCCTGGAAGCGACGGTGTTGATCGATGTGACGAGCGCGGTGGAGCTTCTGGAAAGTTCGCCGCTGGCGTCCCGGATTTGCGCGGCCGTTGCGTCGAAAGCCCCTGAGATGCGCGTGCTCAGTTGCTCGATCGTCGCGCCGGATCGAGCGGAGGCCTGTTCAAGCGGCGTACTCAATGCCCTCGCAAGCTCTTCGAGTTGGTGGATAATTCGGTCTCTGGCTTGGTTCAGCGTCGTCGTCACTTCGCCAAGCGCTTCCGTAATGGATTGCTGTGTTGCCCGCCTGAAGTAGCTGAATTCCAGAACCGTGCCCTCGAGTTCGCGTCTGACTTTTCGTGAGGCCTCCGCCAATTCGAGACGTGCGGTGTGCTCAACCTCGATCGGATCACGGCGCATTTGGTTGAAGAAGATGCGGAGCGTGATGCCGGCAATCGTGGTGGCTATGGCGATGCCGAAGTTCTGGACGATCTGCTCGGCCGAGCCCACGGCAGAAAACTGGAAGAGGGAGACCGCGAGGCTCGTCAGCGTGAAGAGGAATCCCATGTAGTAGAGATTGTCGCCCGACTGGTCATCCCGCAGCCGGAAGAGGCGGGCTGCCCCGAGCACCGCCGCATAAAAGATCATGATCAGAACGGGAACCAGGGTTACTTCGAGCGCGCCGACCCCGTGAAGCTTGGAAAAGACGATGTAGGCAGCGCCGGTGGCGACCACGGCGAAGAACAGCACGCCGTTGAGCACTCCGGCCGGCAAGTTGCGGACCTTTTCGATTGCTGGCATTAGCCCGCTCCCTGCAAACGCTGGGCAATTTTATAAGTACCCCGGTTGTCGGTGATCCATTCCTTCCAGAATTCGACGTGACGGAACGTATCGATTTTGACGGACAGACGCTGGACGTATTCAATCGTCACGGATGCGCCGTGCAGATCGGTGCGGAATTTCGGGTAGGCCGGCGACCTGCGGAAGCGCGCATAGGACAGATCGCCCGCGCTCGGATATTGGCTGTAGTCCGGCGTGAATTCCAGCATGTCCGAAATCACAATCAGGGATTTGGGAATCTTCTCCACCACCGAGCTCGAGAATTGATCGAGCGTGATGTCCTGGATCGCAGCCATGATTGGAGAGTGCTTGGCTTTCGCGGACGTGAGACTGTTTTTCAGTGCCTCGGCGGCGGGGCGTTTGAACGCGTCGATCCACCGGAGGCGCGCTATGCGGGGGTTATCCGTCCATTCGCTCAAGCCAATGCCATCGCCTGGATTGCACCTGGAAAACAATGACCGGCTGCGCGATGCGGCGATATCCAGAACGCGGATATCGAGTTTGTGATAGGTCGGAAGATCAGTGATCACGTCATCCAGCATTGTGAGGACTTGCCGCTGCGTGGTCTCAGGCAGATCGTCCGTGGTGTCGACAAGAACGACCGTGACGCCTTGAGGCCCGGTAACAGGGCACAAAGACATACGATCAAGCTTGGGCTTCTGCGGTGCGGTAAAGTAGAAATACCCAAGAGCGCCGAACGTCATCAGCGCTACAAAGATCAAGGCGATGCCGCCAACTAACGCCGCCCCACCACCAAGCTGGCTAGACTGCCGTTTGCTTCGCCGTGTCACTCTTTCTCTCCCGGAACGAGGTCGTCGATTTCACGATACGAGCGCACGGCTGCGTCGAACGCCTCATGAACGGATCGTATTTGGGTCGTTACCAGTTCCTGCGTCTCGATAATCGATCGGCGTAGATGCGCCTGCGCAGGGTTATTTGGGTCCTTGCCGATGGGCTGGATGCGTTCGAGCGTATATGGCTTTGACCAATAGGCGGGGTCAGGCGCGTTTCGGCGCCTGCGGTTTGCTTCGCGGTAGATCGCCAGCAATGCCCGGCACGCCCGCTCGATATGATTCTGGTGCTCAACGAAGCGTTGCGAGAGGGCCCCTCGCGCCTGAAGGATGGCATCGTATTCGCTGCGCCTGACGGCGAGGTCCCGTACGGCGTCATTCATCGCTTCGCTCGCCGTATCTCTGATGTCACGGAGCGTTTCGATGAGTGCCGCTTTGCGATCGGTAAATTGAGCGCGCGCATCGATGCAGCGGCGCTCAAGGGCGCCGTAGCCAAAGAATGGATCAGCAAACACCAGTCCGTCGGCCATGGCGATGACGGAGAAGGCGAAGCCAATGCCAAAAAAGACCCAGGAGTTGACGTCATTAAGCGAGAAGGGGGCATCCATAAGCCGGAGCAGAACCTGATGTCCCACGTCGTCGGTAAGGCTTGGCGGAATTTCCCGAAGATGAGAGAGGGTGAGATTGAGGGTCGCCGCGAAGGCGAGATAGGCGAGCAGCGAAAGGAAACCCAGCAGCTTGAAAAGGCCGAGCCTCCTGTTGAGAAGCCGAATAGGCACCAACCCGCAGAGAAAGCTTACGATGATGTTGAGGGCCGCGAAGCTGACCGCCTGAATGGCTCCACCCAAGAGGCCCTGCTCGTTGGACTTCGCCAGGAAGCCACCATTGATCACAACTTCGACAACGAACAGGACGGCCAGGAGCCCAACCTTGAGCACGGTCTTTCCGGGACTCGACAGGCGGGCAGGGCGGGCGATCTTGTGACGCCGCCGAAATTGATCACGTTCCATTTCTGAATCGGACAGCCTCTGCTGCAGACTGAACAATTCGTCGCGGCCAAGCGCGGCCTCGGCGCGAAAGTCTCCGACAGCCTCCGGCGCCGCCTGCTGGATGATGGCAACACGCTCTTCAAAATTGAGCGCCAGGAGACGCTGGTCGTAGGTTTCCAGGTGATTGAGATAGAGGAAATGTGCTGCTTGCTTGTGGCTCTCGACGCGCTCAACGATCTGATGCTCGACGTCGTCAAGCGTTTGCGCATCCTGGGCCGGGCGATTGTCTGCGCCGCGTTCAGCTCCGTGGTGCGGCAACTGCAATTCATCCGCGACACGATCCACAGCGAGATCGAGAAAAATGTCCGTGGCTGGCCGGTAGGGATGCTGCGGCTGGTTGAGGAGGCCCAAGAGCCGCGCAATGGCCGACGGTTTACCTGGAGCAAGCATCAGAGGTGTTAATCCCGCGTGCTAGAGCTTGGATTTTCGGCAACCCGCGGCCTGGGCTTCGGCTTCGCTGCAGAACCACCGCCGGGATTCGGTCACTTCCATGTTGAGGCGATCGTAAAATTGTCCGCCCGGAAGATGATAGATGCATTGGGGGCGGCTCTTGAGGTTTGCCTTGATGACACATTCAGGCGTGGGTGGCTGGGCGGCGCCACCAGGCAAAATTAATTTTTGCTGTGCATCGGTCGCGATTGCGAACGCGCCCAGGATCGTGGTTTGCGCGCCGCGGTGGCGCCAATCCCAGGGAGCGATGAAGGCGCCGGCCCAGAGGCCGTGCCCTTGCTGCCGCGCGTATTCTTCATCGGCGATGTAAGCCGTCGAGTAGCGTCTGAACGCAAGCGCCCAGCCATTACGGACCAGCCAACGCGAGACGTCGTCTCCCCCAACCCTGCATGAGCCGAGGGAGCGGCCGTATCGATCCGTCCCGTTGAGTTGACAGGCCCACGGCCGATCGCCGCTAAACGCGCGCAGGCGGCTCGTCGCCTCGATGCCGCAGCTCCAGTTTTGGCCGTGGGCATCCAGGCAGAATTGGTCTGTCTCTGGAGCGTCGATCCCATTGAGGCGAATTTTGAACGAATTCAGGTAGATCGTGTCGGCGTCCACGATCTGCGGGACTCCTGTGACCTCTTGCGCCGCCAGGGGCGGCGCAGCCAACAGGCACAATATCAACGCACACGCAAAGCGCAGCTGCGTGCCAAATATTTGAATGAGCATGCCCCCAACTCCGCGAGGCAGTGCAAGAGGTAATGACATGACAGGAAAAAGACAAGAGCACATGCGTAACGCACTTGTGCACCAGACGCTTGGATGAGCTCGTCGCAATTTGCCGACCTTACTCCAACAGTCTTAGCCCTCGGAAATGGGCGATTAGCTGGGGTGGAATTCGAACTTTACGCCTCGGCGCGAGGCGCGGCCCGCTTCCGTGACGCACGGGGCTGAGCCGGGCGACGTGGCCGCGCCTTGCGCTCCACACCAGGTTCTGTCTCACCGCGCAAGACGATTGCGATCACCATTTCGGGCTTGGTGAGCAAGAGTTTGGTGCGGCTGTTACCATCCGGGTCGCGCCAGATGAGCTGGGTCTGGAACGGCTTGGCGGGATTGAAGTCCTCCCTTGGCTCAAAGCGCCTGACGCGGAAGGAGATCAACCGATTGGTGGCGACGTCGTCCTCGGGGAGGAAGCGAAACTCGTTGGTGTCGGCGAACTCCTGCGGCGTCTGCTCGGTCAGCACGCTCTCGCGGTTGAGAAGCACGACGCGGCCCTTGTATGGCTTGTCGGGTTTGAACCGCCCATCAGCGGGAGGTTCAAACGCTTCGATAAAGGCAATCTGCTCGACAGGTATATATTCTTGTCCGATGGTGATGACGTTCTGCATGGGAATCTCCTTGGTGAATGAGTGAGAGATCGCAATTCAGGACATCAAGTTACGGCAAGCGAAGACGCACCACGACGGAAAGGGCTTGTATTGTTTTGGAAAGGTCGGGAAGCGGGGTACTGAAAACGCCCGATCTGCGTATCCATTTTCCGATCCCAAGAGTATCGAAGCCTGCCCGCGTCAGTTTCTTCCTTGCAGCGCCGCATCGACGTACGCACCTGGGAATGGCTGGGCCGTCGCAATGGTGATCGCTTCGACATCCTGGAGCGCGGCGACAGAGCCTGACGCAAGTTCAAGCGCCATGCCGCCATGAAGCCGGCGGAGCAGTTCGGACACGGCGAGGGCTGCCGCAATCAGGCCAACAAAGGGAACACCGACGGTGCGCGAAGCCAGTTGCACGAGACCGCATTCATCCATGCCTTGGCGCCGAAGGGTCTGATAGGCGGGCTTGTCGTCGAAACTCTGATCGGCTTCAGCGATCTGCCGCGACCAGATCGCATCGGCCGAACGCGATGCCGGAAAGGTGTGAATCGAAAAATTACGGAAGGCCTGCGGCCCCGCGCCGAGTCCCGCCTCAACGACAAGATTGAAGCCTGGTTTTTCGAGTGCCGCCCGCGCGAGCGCGTTGTCGACGCCGCACAGGGCGACGTTCGGCTCATCCGCTGCGCGGGTGGTCTGGGCGCTGAAGCGCCGCTCTTCGAGAAAAGTCTGGAAGCCTCGTTCGTCGAGCCATTCGGCAACGGTCCTCGTTTTGCGCCGGCCAACATCGCGCAGGAATGACAGGAGCGACGTGCTGTCGTTCGACGCAGCAATGCGATCGAAATCCTGAAGAAGCAACTGAACCTGTGCGCGATCTTTGTAGGGCAGGCAGGCCAGCAGCCAGGCGAAGGCCTGACCAAGATTACCAAGGCCGATAAGCCAGAGCTTCGATGGCAGGTACGTCAGCGCTGGTTCGCTCGGATCGGCGGCTTGCCAGTCGGCACCGGGTCGCCACAGCGAAAGTCCCGTGGCGCGGCGTCCGGCCATTGGATGATCGCCGGCGTGATAGGCAAAGGCTTCGCCCGCGCAAACGGCGGCGGCAAGCGCTGGAGCCAGGGTCATTGCGCCCTTTTCGGCGAGCGGGGCGCCGTAGCGGGGCGGGATCGCGCCGCCGCGCCAACCGTCCCATGTCACACGCCAGCATGGCGGCCGCGCCGGTAGAATCGCGACAGTACCGATGACGGCGGAAGGCCAATCCGGCCGCGCGACAGGCACGACACGACCGCCGATGTCGTGCACGGCGGCGCTTAACATGCGGCCGGGCGCGAGCGGGGTCACGCAAGGTGCGTCTGCCAGACCGGCGATCTCGATTCCGCCCAGCAGGGTGCGCCGTGCGGCGTTGACGAGGGTCAGAAGGGCGGTCTGGTGATCGGCGGAGCGAGCGACCTCAGGGCCGAGACGGACGGTGAGGCCGAAGCCCTGGAGCAGGTGCATGGCCGCGTCGTGGGTCGCGGCCTTGCCGCTATCCATGAAGTATTTCGCAGCGCGGTGGAGGGTGGTGTGATCGACGATACGGCCCATCTTCAGATCCAAAAGCCGGTGTAGAGGAAGTTGTGCGCTTTGGACTGCGTGCGGTCGATCCACTCATGTTGGCCGCAATACTCATAGATGCCGAGGCGCCCCGCTGCGATCGGCCAGGCGGCAAAGTCCGGTACAATGATGGCGATGTGCCCGGGCCGCGCGATCATAGGGTTTGCCTTGTCGGAACTGCTTTGGTACGCGGCTCCTCCGTGCGTGTGGACATCGGCAACGACGGTCAGCCTGCGCTTGCGGCATTCCGCCCAGAGCCTCGCGAAAGCGTCGCCGTGCAAAACGCACACGCCGCTGCTGTAGGCGTCGGGGTCGAGCTCGTCGTAGTAGATCGCCTCTGTCACCTCGCGCATGCCGTTCGCCTCGCGCCCGAGCAGAAAGGCGCCGGACTCATGCCGGCGGCGCCCGCGGCGTTCAAGCTCACCGATAATTTGCCGCCATCGCCGCGCATTGCATGCGATGCCATGGTCAGGGGCTAAGAACGCCCGAATAGTCGCTTTGATTGAGAAGCTCATAAATCTGCTCCAGATAGCAAATGATGCCGCGCGATGACTGCCACAGACGGCTGGGATGCTGGCTGCGCCACTGATCGTGCCCTTCGACCGACAGGCGGTCGCATGGCAGATAGAGGCATTGCCCTTGCCGCCAGGTTGGCCGGAAGACGGACGGCACAATCGAGGCGCCCGTTGGCCAGCAATTGGGCGGCAGCGGCGCGTCGCCGGCGATGTCCCATGGCTGCGTCGTTACTGGGTTTTCCCGGTAGCCCGAGCATTCGAACCGGAAGCCGTACTCGCCGGGCGAGCGGGGTCGTGGCGGTGCGGACACCGCGACGATGGTATGCGGCCAAGTCGTTCGTAAGTGGCGCCATCGACCTTCGATCTCGCCGCACCGAAACTCCGGTGCAGCGAGGTCTTGTTGGAGCAAGGTCAGGCCTGGAGGGACGAGGATGCCCATTTCAACCCTCGACCCGCTTCTCCGGCACGAGATCAAAGCACAGATCGCAGCCATGGCCTTGCACGAGCTGGTGCAGGGGCGTGTCGCTCGGCGGGCGGTCCGTCGAGTTGCAGAGCTGCAAGACGTGCTCGGCGGCATCCTTCGGATTCAGCTTGAAGGTGTGCGCTGCCCACTCCTTCACGGCGCGAACGCGAGCCCCTGGCGGGAAGTCGCGCTCCGCAGTCTTGTCGAGGAAGTGAACCGTGGTCTTGATGCGATGGCAGCGCGTTATGTGCACGCGTCCGCCATGCTTGAGGCCATGTACGGCGTCATGCCGCTCGCCGCGGATGGGCTGCTCGGCCTCATCGATGAAGATGAAGGTCTCGGCCACGGTCTCGATAGCGCGCGCGGCGAGCAGGTCGTGGAGCTCGCCCACAGTCGGCGCGGTGGAAATCTCCGCCTCGACGATGTTCGGGCTGCCATGGGCCTGAATGAAGATGATATGCTTGGACATTTGCTTTCCCTTCTTCGGCCTGAATGGCCCTCATGAGGAAAGCGACGCAGGTTTGAAAAAAGTGGAAGTCGACCGGTTAACCGCCGCACATGAAATAGCACTGGCAATTCGGACAACGCCGGGGGTCAGGTTCGGCATGAAAATCGCCGCGTTCGATGCCGGCGATAGCGTCGGCATAGGTAGCAAGCAGCTTGTCGTCGTTCGCGGCCGGCACCGGGACCCGCTCGCCGGTGGCGAGATAGAAAATTTCGATGCTCGCGCGTTTGCCGGGATGCATCAGCGCCGCGCCACGTCGCAACAGCGCATAGATCGGTTTGTCCGGTTCCGACTTGGTTTTGCGTCCGGTGCGGATGCGCTGGACATGCGCCGTGCCGGCGGAATCGAGCAGGACGCGGTCGGGCGTGATCAAGACCTTCCGGCCAGCAAGCGGGATCGCCCACTCCTGCCGATAATATTGTCCGGACTCCGTTGCGACCGCGTCCGCGATGCGCGCGACCATTCCTTCTGCGGCCCGAAGGTAATAGGCCTCGAAGGGGTGATCGAACGGGCCTTGCGTTTGCCAAGTTGCTGCGAGCTGCGCCAGGGCGGCCGGAACATCGGGGACGGTTCGGTTTTTCCGCTGCTCCTCAAGCCACGCGACCGTCGCATAGACGCAGCCGTGAAATCGGATATAGCCCGACTGATCGCGCCCGCCGCGCAGCCCTTCGATGATTTCGTAGCGATAGCGGGCAGGGCATTGATTGTAGAGATCAAGGTCGCGCTCGGGGTAACCGTCGCGGATAGCGGGCGGCGTCAACAGGCTGTCGATCGTGTGCGAGGCGCCGGAACCTCGATAACGGGTAACCGGTACGCCGCTTGTCGCCGCCGCCAAAAATTTGGAAGCGTTGGCGTTTCTTGCCGTGTATCGTTCCGCCCGGCTGAGCGAAAGATGGTCTCGGGCACGCGACAAAGCGACAAAGAAAAGGCATTCCTCTTCGGCCTCGTGGCCAGGCTGCTGCAAGGTCAGCTGCGGAAGGGATGGCGGCGCCGGCATACGCACGCCGCGCCAATTGCTTGGCATATAGCCCGTCGCGAGGGCCGGCAGATGAACCGCCCGGAATTCGAGGCCCTTGCTGCCGTGAATGGTCATGACGCGCACGGCATCGAGATCGCTCGCCTCTGATGAGACGGCGCGATAGGCTGTGTCCTCGTTCAGCGCTTCGATGCGCCGGATGCGATCCAGAAAGCGCCTGCGGCTGGTCTCGCCGATCGCTGCGTACTCACCGCAGATCTTAAGAAGCTGATAGATCGCCACCAGCTTCTGGCGGCTGGCGGGGTTGTTAGCGGCCAATATCGGCCCAAGATAGTTGCTGCGCTCGAACAGCCAGACGGTGAGAAGCGTCCAGGGCGAGGCTCTCGAAAGGCCGTCGAGCTGCACGCCGAGACGGGCGAGACCCGCACGCCCGGAATCGCTCAGTCCCGCAATCTCAGATACCCGGTTTATTAATCAGTACATAAGTAAGCGGACTTTTCTTGACATGACGAGGCGAATATGACTCACGTTGCGCATGAGGGCAAATGATGCGCGACGACTGGATCACGCCACGCTGGAGGCGATGCGCGAGCGTGCGGTGCGCAG
>WNFS01000365.1_pt1 | contig 32827 bp, 32 predicted proteins | sample 5400141 | NCBI WGS metagenome assembly WNFS01 (sample SAMN13153358, study PRJNA577476) | soil metagenome | isolation source: 60 cm saprolite under Madrone tree | place: USA:California | collected 2016-06-14
AGGCGATCGACAGGATGGCGAGCGCGACGGCCAGTACCCACGGAGTCAGACGGAGCGTCATCCTTTGAGTTCCACGGCTACTTTCAGTACCAGAATCCGCGGGCGGAATCAAGAACTCCATGAGCGCAACCGTCCGGCAACGGCCGGGCTAGACGCGAAACGTGTAGGTCTTGGCGGGATCGCGCTCGATGTCCGGCGGGAAGCTCTGACGCTTGTCGGCGTAGTACTGCACGCGGTGATCGCCTGAAGAGCGGCGGTTGTAGGTGATGTAGAGGACGCGGCGGCGCTCGGCGGTGAGGTTGGGGCCGGAGGCATGAGGCGTGTAGGAATCGAAGAAGACGACGTCGCCGGCCTGGGTAGGGACGGGCCGGGCGTGGAGGCGCTTCATGTCGGCATCGGTCAAGGGGGTCCACTCCCCGCCGAGGAGGCCCTGGGTATGCTGGCCGGCGCAGAGCTCGAGACAGCCGTTCTCCGCGGTGGTGGAGTCGATGCTGACCATGGCGGTGATGAAGAGATCGACGTAGGTACTCCAGCCGGCCTGCTGGTCCTGGTGGGGCTTGAAGCCGTCGCCACCGGGGAGCTTGAAGTTGATCTTGTCCTTGAAGAGCACGGCGGGCTCGCCGAAGAGGGCGGCGACGGTGCCGCGGAGCTTGGGGCCGTCGCAGAGGGCGGCGAAGCCGGGGTGAAAGGGGCAGAAGTTCTCGACGCGCTGGAGGACGCGCTGGCCGGGGTGGAGCAGGCTCGGCTCGAAGTACATCATGGCGCGGCCGGGAGTTTCGGGCTGGGCCTGGATCTCGTCGGTCCAGGCGGAGATCTGCCGCGTCTCCTCCGCGTCGAAGAGACCTGGGACCACCACGAAGCCGTCGCGCTGGAAGACGTCGACCAGAGTGGCCATCTTCGTATCCGTCGAGGTCTGGCTCATCCGTGCACGCACCTCCATCGATTCATCTGCGCCGTCTGTACGTCCAAGCTTATCGGCCCAAGCTTATCCGCCCAAGCTTATCCGCGGTGCTCGGCGCCGGCTAGAAAATTATAGACACGGAGCATCCCGGGTGCGACCCTTGGACCGATTTGAGGCCATCGAGTCCGGTCACTCCGGGGCACCTTTCGACCGCGCGCAGGCTCGCGCGGTGACCGCCATCATACTGGCCGCGGGTGTCGCCCGCCGCCTCGCGCCCCTGACCGATCATACCCAGAAATCGCTCCTGCCGGTGGGAGGACGGGCAATCCTTGCGCGTATGCTCGAGGCCCTTCACGCGGTCGGGGTGCGGCAGGTGGTCATCGTGGTCGGACATTGCGCGGACCAGGTCAGGGCTCTCGCGGCGTCCGGGCCAGCGGGTATGACCATCGAGTGCGTGGACAACCCAGCCTATCAGAAAGGCTCGGTACTCTCGCTCCTCTCGGCGCGCGACGTCATCGTCGACGGACCCACCCTCATCATGGACGCGGACGTGGTGTTCCCGCGCGAGTTCCTGCGGCGGCTCGTGGAATCGCCGGCCCCGAACGCGCTGCTCATCGACCGCGGCTTCGCCGACACGGGGGAGGAAGTCAAGATCTACACGCAGGGGGAGCGGGTGATTGCCCTCGGAAAAAAGGTGATGCCCAAGGCCTGGGACCTCGTGGGGGAGGGCATCGGCTTCTTCAAGTGCGGCGTTGCGGCCGCCCCTGATCTGGTGCACCTCCTCGAGCACGTGAGCGAGGAGAGCCAGGGGCTCTGCGAGTACGAGGACGCGCTGCATCTGATCGTCGGCCGTCAGCCGGTGGCCGCGGTCGACGTGACCGGGCTGCCGTGGACGGAGGTGGATTTCGTGGAAGATCTTCGCCGGGCCGACGGCGAGGTCTTGCCGAAGATCGCCCGGCTCGAGGGCGCGTGAGCGGCTAGTTCGGCTGGACCACCACGGTGCGGACCACGCTGAGGTACTTCTTTGCCACGCGCTGCACGTCGGCCGGCGTGACGTTCTTGACGGCGGCGGCATAGCGGTCCAGGAATTCGTAGCCCACTCCCGCCGTCTCGTAGAATGCCAGGTACCACGCCTGCCGGGCATTCGTTCGCCGGTCCATGGCCTGGCTGCCCACCACGTAGGCCCGAGCCACCGCCACCTCGTCATCGCTGGCCGCCTGATTCCTGATGCGCTCGAGCTGCTGGACGAGAGCGGGCTCGGCCTTGGGCACGTTCTCCGGCGCGGTTCCGAGTATGGCCACGAAGGCGCTCGTGTCGATCCGCGAGGGGTAAACGGCGAGGGTGGTGTAAGCCAGAGCCTGCTGGTCGCGCAGCTCGGAAAAGAACCGGGAGGCCATGCCGCCGCCGAGCAGCGCGGTGAGGACTTTGAGAGGCGGATGGTCCGGGTCCGTGAGCGACGGCGCGAGCGCCCCCATGAGGATCTGGGCCTGAGCGCCCGGTACCACCACCATTTCGCGGGAGGCGGCCATGGGGGGAGGAGCAGGCACCGCGGGCATCTCGACCTTCCCGGGGGCCATGGTGCCGAAGATCCGCTGCACCTGGGCCATCACGTCTCCGCTTTTCACGTCCCCGCTCACGGCGAGGACGATCTGGCCGGGGACGTAGAAGCGGCGATAGTAGGCGATGAGCGCGGCGCGATCGAACTTCTCCACGCTCTCGCGGCGGCCCAGGGGATCCCAGGCATACGGGTTCGAGCCGAAGAGGCCGGCGCGCATCCGGTCCGCGGCGACGTCGAAGGGCTTGTCCCCGCGGTTCCGGATCTGGCGCACGAGAAAGTTGCGCACGGCCTGGACGGTACCGTCGGGCAGGGTGGGGCGCAGGACGCAGTCGCCGATCAGCTCCAGCATCTCCTGCCAGTTCCGGGAGAGCGCGGTGGCCGTGATCTCGGAATAGTCGGAATCTCCGTAGGCGTCGATGCCGCCACCCATCCGATCGGCGGCCTCCGCGATCTGCTCACCGTCGAGCTTCTCCGTGCCGCGCACCAGCATCTGCTGGAGCAGGTTGGAGATGCCCGCGTTGTCCCGCGTCTCCGTGCGCGTGCCCATTCTCACCATGAGGGAGTAGGCGACCACGGGCGCCTCGGGGTTCTCGCGCACGAGGACGGTGAGGCCATTCGGAAGCTGCATGCGGGTGACTGTCTGTGCCGCCCCTGCGGCGGGGACGAGCAGCATGAGGAGCGCGACCACGGCTGGGATCAGCCTTCGCTCGAAACGCATCACTTTCCTCCCGGCACGAAGGCGATGCAGGCGTAGTCAGTCAGCGGCAGGTACTTGCGCGCGGCGTCGCGGATCTGCTCACTCGTCACGGCGCGGAGCCGATCCACGTAACGCAGCTCGTCGTCGAGATTGCCCGTGAGCTGGGTAATCCCGTAGGCGGCGGCCACGCCGTCGGAGGTTTCGTAGGCGAAGGCGTGCTCCGACTCGGCCTTGGTCACCGCGAGCTGGCGCTCTTCTTCGGTCGGCCCGTCCTTCTCGAGTCGCGCGAGCTCCTCGAGGATGCGCTGCTTCGCCTTCTCCACGTCGGCCGCTTCGAGCTGCGCCTGCACGTAGAAGATGCCCGCGAGCTGCATCGAGGAGTTGCTGACGCTGATCCCGGAGACGAGCCGCTCGCCGTCCCGCAGGGTCTTGGGCAAGCGCGAGCTCTCGCTGCCCCCGAGGATGGTCGCGACCAGGTCGAGGGCGAAGCTGTCGGTATTCGAGAGGCTCGGCGCCTGCCAGCCGAGGGCGAGCTGCGCCTGCTGCTCGGGTCGCTCCACCGTCTTGCAGATCACACCCTTGATGGGGGTGAGGGGCGGGGTGGGGGGCGGCGCGTAGCCCGTCTTCGGGCGCTTGCCGAAGGTCGCGTCGACCATGGCGCGGATCGCCTTGGGATCGACCGGTCCCACGACTACCAGCACCATGTTCTCCGGCGTGTAGTACTGCTGGTTGAAGCCCTTCAGCTTTTCCCGGTTGGCCGCGTTCATCGTATCCGGCGTGCCGAGCACGGGGCGCCCGTAGGGATGATTGGGGAAAACGAGCCCGTAGAGCTGGCGAATGATGGCCGATTTCGGCGTGTCCGTCTCGATGCGCGCCTCTTCAAAGATGACCTGACGCTCGGAGTCGATCTCCTTGGGCTCGAAGGTCGAGCGGAAGGCCATGGCCTCGAGGAGCTCGAGGGCCTTCCGGGTCCCGTCGCTCGGCACGAGGATCTGAAAGGTCGTGTAGTCGAACGAGGTGAAGGCATTGCTGCGCCCGCCCTGCCCCTCCACGGTCCGGTCGATGTAACCCGGCCCGAACGTGTCGGTGCCCTTGAAGAGCATGTGTTCCTGGAAGTGGGCGTAGCCGAGCCCGCCGGGCTTCTCGTAACGCACGCCGGTGCCGACCCAGAGGTACACGGCGACGACGTCCGACGACCGGTGATCCTGAATCAGGAGCGTGAGACCATTGGGAAGAACTTCCCGGACCGGTCCTTTGGCCTCGCCGCTCCCCGCCACCGGCATCTTCGGGGCGGTGGTGGCAGGGGTGGTGGCGGCGGCGCATCCGGCGAGGAGCAGCGCCGCCACGAGAGTAGTGGCGACGCGGCGGCACAAGATCATGCGGCGGAGTCTAGCACAGGAGGGTCAGACGGCGACGCAGGCGCCGGAGACGGCGGAGGCCGCCTCGGACGCGAGGTACGCGATGACGTCGGCCACCGCCTCCGTGCTGACCCACGTCGATCGGTCGGCGTCAGGCATCGCCTTCCGATTCCCCGGTGTATCCATGGTGCTGGGCAGCACCGCGTTCACCGTGATCCCGTGCGACCGCTCCTCCTGGGCGAGAGCCTGGGTCAGCGCGATGACGGCGCCCTTCGACACCGTGTAGGCGATGAAGCCGCCCATCGGAGGCATCACGGCGCGTGAGGCGACATTGACGATGCGGCCGTGGCGGGCCGTTCGCATGGCGGGAAGGACAGCGCGGCAGCCCACGACGGTCGAGGTGAGGTTGAGATCGATCAGCCGTCGCCATTCGGCCAGCGACGTCGAGGCGAGATCTCCCCCCGCGAACCCCCCCACCGCGTTGACCATCACGTCGACCGGCTGCGAGCGGCCGAGGAGGTTGTCCACGAAAGCGGTGACGGCCGCTTCGTCGGCCATGTCGACCTTCTGTCCGGACAGGCGCGCGCGGGCGTCGCCCGCGGCCGCCTGGAGGGCTGCCCATTCCTCGGGGACGAACCACGGGACGGCCACGGCGCCCCCGTCGCGCAGGAAGCGGAGGACGATAGACTGACCGAGTGCGCCGGTGCCGCCGGTGACGATAGCGACCTTGCCCGTCAAGAGCGCCGGCCCGCCGCTGCTTCCATGCGGTTGGCCAGATCGAAGTCCAGGGTGGTGATGCCGCCCGCGTCATGCGTGGTGAGGTCGACGGTAACGCGGTTCCAGACATTGGACCATTCGGGGTGATGACCCATGGCCTCGGCGGCGAGGGCCACCGCGCTCATGAAGCTCCACGCCTCGACGAAGTCCTTGAAGGTGAACGCCTTGTGGAGCTTGCCTGCTTCGAGGCCCCAGCCGGGCAGCGTCTTGAGACGCGCGGCGATATCGGCGTCGGCGAGCTTGGTCGGTCGAGCCATGCTCGCTATCCCGCCGCGGGGGCGGCCATGATGGCCGAGCGCTGAATCTCTTCGTAGCGGACCTTCGAGACGTCGAAGCTCTCGATATTGTCCACGAGCTTCTTGAAGGTCTGGTCGAAAGACGGCAGGGTCTTGCGCTGGCGGGTGAGGGGGGTGGTCCGCGCGAGGACGAAGTTCTTGACGTAGGGATGGTTGATCCCGCGCTTCTTGATCTTGGCCACCACGTCCACGAGGGCCTCGTCGGCGGCGCGCACCAGCTCCGCGCGCTCCTCCCGCTCCTCGAGCGTCTTGGGGAACCGCCCCTTGAGGAATTTGTCCACGCGTCGCAGGATCGGCGCGAAGGCCCCGCCCGCGAAGCGCTTGTTCTTCTCGTAGAGGAGGCCCAGCGTGATGAAGTGGGGCGCCTCGAACTGGAAGGCGTAGTCCTCTTCGCCACTGTCCGGCTCGTCGGCCGCGAGGCCGCGGTACATGCGGATGACTTCGAGCGACTTCTCCTTGAGGTTGTGCGCCTTTTCCGTGTTGAGGGCGAGGATCTGGAAGGCGACATCGGCCTCCGGCACGAGAATGGCGGGCACCATGAGGGCCTTGAGCTTCTGCAGCACCGTGCGGCGGTGATTGCCGTTCGGCGTCCAGTAGAGCCCGGCCTTGGGTGACATCACCACTATGGGGTCGACGAAGCGGTCGATCTTCTTCACCACTTCCTGGAGTCGCTTGGCGTGGGTGGGGGAGAGATCGCGCTGATACGGTGTCGGCTCGACCTTGGACAGCGGGAGCAGGCAGAAGATCTGCCAGTGATCGCCCACCGGCTCTCGGTACAGGGTGAGGGCCAACCCGCCATCGCGCTCGACCTGCTCGGCCAGCGCCAGCAAGGCCTTCGGTGGATCGCCCTCCGGGTGGACCGACCAATTGGCCATTGCGGCAATTATGCCCGAATGCGGGACCGGTGGGGTCAGGTCTTGCAATCCAGCATTTGGCCGCGTAGCCGAGGCTCGAAAATGTCGTAATTCAAGACCTGACCCCGACCGGTCCGACCGTTCGGCGGCGAAGGGTATAGCGGATGGATCCGTAGATTCCCGACGGCAGGAAGATGATGAAGATGATGAGCAGCAGACCGTAGATGGTCTCGGCCATACCCAGGAACTTGAGCCCGAAGGCGATGCGCAGCCCCTCGGACAGGGCCGTCGTCAGCGCGGTGCCCACCAGTGGGCCCATCAGCGAGTACATGCCGCCCAGCACCACGGCGAACACGATCTTGAGGGAGACGCCGATGCCCGACAGCGTGTCCGGATTGACGTAGGAGATGTACTGGGCGTACAGGACGCCCCCCACCGCGGTGAGCGCGGCCGACACCACGGTGATGCCCAGCTTGAAGCGCGTGACGTGGATGCCCACCGAGGCCGCGGCCGTTTCGTCCTCGCCGATGGCCTCGAGCGCCGAGCGCGCCATGCTGCGGTCCACGCGGTCCCAGATCCAGAGGCCGGCCAGGAAAAAGGCCAGGGAGGCGTAGTAGAACACACGCTTGTCCGCGAACTGGATGGCGTAGACGCTCCAGTCCGACCCCGCCGTCTTGAGCGTGAGGCCCAGCGAGCCGCCCGTCCAGTCGCGCTCGGCGACGATGAGGAGGCGGATGACCTCTCCCACCGCCAGCGTGACGAGCGCGAAGTAGTGCCCGATCACGCGGAAACGGAAGCATGGGATGCCGAGCACGGCGGCAATCGCCACCGCCGCCCCCACGGCGAGGAGGGTGCCGATCCAGGGCGTGAGCGAGTAGAAGTTCCAGAGAAGCGTCGTGGTGTAGGCGCCCACGCCGAGGAAGGCGCCGTGGCCGAGGGAGACGAGGCCGAATCGGCCCATCAGGGACCAGGCCTGGCCGATGAAGGACCATATGAAGATCTGGATGGCCACGTGGAGCACGTACTGCCGCATGCCGCCCATGGGGACGAAGGGCGCGGCGAGCAAGAGCGCCAGGAGGGCGCCGGCGAGAAGACGGCTCCGCCTCATTCGCGCTTCGCGAGGATGCCGCCCGGTCGGACGAACATCATGACGATGAAGATGACGAAGGCGATGACGTATCCCATCTCGGTCGAGATGACCACGCCGCCGATGGCGATGATCTCGCTCATGATGAAGGAGGCGATGAAGGCCCCGACCATGTTCCCGAGACCCCCGAGCACGCAAATCATGAAGGTGAGCGGCCCGAACTGCCCGCCGAAGAACGGGTGCACGGAGTACTGGAAGATGAGGAGGGCCCCGGCCAGCCCCGCCATGAGCCCGCCCACGGCCGAGGTGACGATGTAGATGCGCTGGGGGCTGGCGCCCATGAGCGACATCGCGTCGCGGTCCTGGGACACCGCGCGGATGGCCGTCCCGATATACGTGCGCGTGAGGAAGAAGTAGAGCGCGATCACGGCCAGGATGGAGATGGCGAACGGGATGATCCGCGCGGCGGGCAGGAAGATTCCGGCGATCTCGTAGCTCGGCAGACTCAACCGCACGGTCTTGTGGTCGGTGGTCCAGAGGAAGGTGGCGGCCGACTGGAGGAAGAAGAGAAGCCCGCCCGTGGCCAGCAGCTGGTTGATCGGGGCGCTGGTGATGATGGGCGAGATGATGAGGAGGTGCACGGCCACCCCGAGGATCGTCCCGGCGGCGAGCGAGACCAGGCCCGCCGCCCAGATGGGCCAGCCGAAGGCTACGTTGAAGAAGTAGATGGCGTACATGCACAGCATGACCAGGTCGACGTAGGCGATCCAGACGATGTCGAGCACGCCGAAGATCAGGTTGAGACCCAGGGCGAGCAGCGCGAGGACGCCTCCGAGCAGGATGCCGTTGATTGCCGCCTCGACGAGGAAAATCGGATCCATGTGTGGTCAGACGCCCATGTACGCCTTGCGGACGAAGTCCTGCTCGGCGAGCTCCGCGGCCCGGCCCTCCATCTTGATCCGCCCGACTTCCAGCAGGTAGGCGCGGTCCACCAGCTTGAGCACCTGGCGCACGTTCTGCTCGACGACGAGGATCGTGTACCCCTCCTCGCGCACCCGGCGGATCAGATCGAAGACACGCAGCACCATCACCGGCGCCAGACCCAGCGAGGGCTCGTCGAGGAGGATGATCTTCGGCTGCGACATGAGCGCGCGGCCGATGGCGAGCATCTGCTGCTCTCCGCCCGACATGCTGCCCGCGCGCTGCTGCTGGCGCTCGGCAAGGACCGGGAAGAGCGTATAGACGCGCTCCAGGCTCTCGCGGTACCGGGCGCGAGCGGTGGGCAGGAAGGCGCCCATCTTGAGGTTGTCCGCCACGGTGAGGCCGGGGAAGAGGCGGCGGCCCTCGGGCACATGCGCGATGCCGTGGGCCACGATGTCGTGGGCGGGATGGCCCGCGAGATCGGCGCCCTCGAAGAGGATGCGGCCCGACCGCGGGACGATGAGGCCTGAAACGACGCGCAGGAGCGTGGTCTTACCCGCCCCATTGGGGCCGACGACCGCCACCGCCTCGCCCTCGGCGACGCGCAGGCTCACGTCCCAGAGCGCCGTGAAATGGCCATAGCCCGCCGTGACGCCGGAGAGCTCGAGCATGCTCACGTGAGGACCACCTTTTCGCCGAGGTACGCTTCGATGACCTGCGGGTGCTCGGCGATCTCGAGAGGCGGCCCCTCGGCGATCTTCTCGCCGTGGTCCAGCACTACGATGCGGTCCACCACGCGCATGAGGGTCGACATGATGTGCTCGACCCAGACGATGGTGATCCCGAGGTCGCGGCGGATGCGCTTGAGCATCTCGGCGGCGTCGTGCATTTCCGACGGGTCGAGCCCGCCGAGGCTCTCGTCGGCCAGGAGCAGGGTGGGGCGCGTGGCGAGCGCGCGCGCCAGCTCCAGCTTCTTCAGCCCGCCGGCGCCGAGCAGGGTGGTGGCGGCTAGAGGGTCCGTGGGCAGGCCCACGAGCTCGAGCATCTCGCGCGCCCGCGCTCGCGCCTGCGCCTCGGTATTGGGCTGGTTGGTTCCGAAGTGGGCGGCCACGGCCACGTTGTCGAGGATGGTGAGCTTGCGGAAGGGGCGCGGGATCTGGAAGGTGCGGGCGATGCCTCGGTGGCAGATCCTGTCGGGGGTGAGGCCGCCGATCTCCTCGCCGCGGAGACGGATAGAGCCCGCCGTGGGCGGGAGCGCGCCCGACACGCAGTTGAACAGCGTGGTCTTCCCTGAGCCGTTGGGGCCGATCAGCCCGAGGATCTCTCCTTCGCGTACCTCGAAGGAGACCTGATTGAGCGCGGTGAACCCCCCGAAGCGCTTGGTCACCCCGGCAACTTTCAACATGTCACGAGCATGGGAGCCAGGCTCTCCGAGCGCCGGCTCCGCCGGCGCAACCGAATGCGAAGGGAGAGGCTCGGAGGGGGCCGTGGGGGCCCCCTCCGGCTATCTCAGCGCGCGGCAAGCGGCGAGGACGCCGGCAGCGGCAGGAGGGGCTGGGCGGTTGCCACGGTCTTGGGGAACACCAGCTCGAACTTGCTCTCGATGATCTCGAAAACCGCGGGGAAGGAGCGCTCGTTCTGGCCCGCGAAGCGGTGCCCGGGCGGGTTGAACTTCACGCCGTAGCCCTGCATGGTCCCGCCCTCCGGGATGTCGGTGTCGCGCGCGGCCTTGGCCAGCGCCTCCGGTCCGAAGCCGCCGTACTTGGTGATGGCGCGGGGCACCACGTCGTTGAGCAGGATCCACATGTTGTTGAAGCCCATGGAGACGTGAGGCGCGATGGCGCGGTCGGCCACGTCCTTGTCCACGCCCGGGAGTGTCTTGTACCGCCTGACCATCTCGGCGGTCAGCTCGCCCACGCCGGGCTTGAGCTTCTTGGGGTCGAGGAGCTGGGAGGCGATGGGATCGAGGGTGTGGAAGCCTTCGATCTCCTTGGCGCCGAAGGCCTCCTTCAGCTTGTCGATCTGGCTGTGGCCCGCCCCGTGGCCGATATAGGCGCGCAGCCGCAGGCCCTGTTCCTTGGCCTGGCGCAGGAAGAGCGCGATGTCGGGGTTGTAGCCCGTGTGGAAGAGCACGTCGGGCCGCACCGACCGGAGCTTGGTCACCAGCGCGGAAAGATCGGGCGCGCTGATCGAATAGCCTTCCTTGAGGACCACGTTGAGCCCCAGCTCTTTCGCCCTGAGCTCGTTGCCGAGGGCGACATCGGCGCCGTAGGCGCCGTCCTCGTGGATGATGGCAAGCCGCAGCTCCTTGGCGGGCTTCTTGAACTTTTCCTGCGAGTACTCGTTGATGTACTGGACGGAGAGCGCGCCGAACTGGTCGCCGGTGGGTTGCGGGCGGAAGGTATACTGGAGATTGCGTCCGTCGAAGACCTTGGACGAGATCGCCGTGGTGATCCAGAGGAACCTCTTCTGCTTGTCAACGCGCTCCGCGATGGGGACGGCGTGCGCGCTCGAGTAGACACCGGCCAGGATGTCCACCTTCTCGACGTTGAGCAGGCGTTCGGCCTCGTTGATGGCAACGTCGGCCTTGGACTGGCCGTCCCCGTCCACCTGCACGATCTTGTACTTGCCCGCCACGCCGCCCCGCTCGTTGATGAGGTCGATCATCATCTTGGCGCCGCGCCAGCAATTGAGCGAACCGGCGGCCGAGAACGGGCCCGTATGATCATAGAGGAGGCCGATCTTGATGGTCTGGGTCTGGGCGTCGGCGAGGTCGCGCGACGCAAGCCCGCCGCCGGCGCTTGCGATCACGAGCGATACGAGGACGATGCGGAAGACCTTCATACTCGTGCCTCCTTTGGCTGTGGACATGCGAGCGGGCGCTCCGAGGCCGTCCCGAAAAAAGTGCCCAACCCTAGCACGCGCGGTAGGCGCGAATCAACTGGAGCGACGGCGGGCCGTGACCATCCACTCGAGACCGCGCCGGCGCTCGGGCGAGACCCGAGGCGGTCCCCCTTCGACGATGTCGAAGAAGGGCGCCAGGGCTACCTCGATTCCTGCGCGTGAGACGGGGAAAGGTGGGCCGTCCACACCTTCCTTCATCGGATAGAAGCAGGCCAGCAGCGAGCCGCCCGGCTTGAGGATGTCGTGGAGCACCCGTGCATACTCCACCCGGCGGTCCGGGTCGATGGCGCAGAAGCACGTGTACTCCCATACCGCGTCGAAGACCTGAGCGAAGTCCGATCCGAGCCCGAAGACATCGCGCTGCTCGAAAGTGGCTGTCACGCTTTCGCGCTCGGCCAGCCGCCGTGCCTCGGCGATGGCGGCCTCGGCGAAATCGAAGCCCGTGACGGCGTACCCATGGCGGGCGAGCAGACGCGCGTCGTGACCGCGCCCGGCGCCGGGAACGGCGACGCGGGCGGCCGGCCCGAAGGCCCCGCCGGCGGCGATCCAGGCGGCGAGCGACGGGGCGGGCTCGCCCAGCTCCCAGCCGTCCTGGCTCGAAGCGTAGAGTCCCTCCCAGAAGGCGGAGGCGCTTACGGGCGGGCGATCGCCGGCCACTCGATCCCCTCGAAGTCCGCGACGGCCCGCTCTGCCCCCGCCTGACGGAGCTCGTCCTCGGTATGCGCCGTCGTGACGCCGATGGCGCGCATGCCCGCGCTCCGCGCCGCTTCCACCCCGACGAGCGAGTCCTCGAAGACCACGCAGCGCTCGGGCGCCACGCCCATCCGGGCCGCCGCCAGCAGGTACACCTCAGGGTCGGGTTTGCCGAATCTGACGTCGTCGGCGGTGACGATCACGTCGAAGTATCGCCGCAGCCCGGCGCCCGCGAGGAGGCGGTCCACATCGAAGCTCGAGGCGGAGGTGCCGACCGCGCGCGGGACCTTGGAGCGCGCGAGATCGGCGACGAAGCGCCTGACCCCGGCCACGGTGACGATGCCTCCGCGGGCCAGATGGACGTAGAGGTCGCGCTTGCGCCGCGCGAGGCGCCAGACTTCATGCTCCGACAGGCGCCGGCCCAGGAGCAGGGGCACCGCCTCTTCGCTCGGGCGCCCGATGGTCAGGCGCCAGTGCTCAGGATGGGCGGGCTCCTCGCCGAGCTCTTCGAGGAGAGCGCGCCACGCCGCGCGGTGGTGGGCGCCGGAGTCGATCAGCACGCCGTCCATGTCGAAGATGACGGCGTCAGTCATAGCTCATGAGCTCGAGGAGGTTGCCGTCGGGGTCGCGGAAGTACACGGAGGTGCCGTCCACGCCGCGGGCGCCGCGACGTTTCACCGGACCGATCTCGACGGGCACGCCGTGGGCGCACAGTCGATCTATGGCGTCCTTGACCGGGCCCTGCCAGACGAAGCAGAGGTCTTCGGAGCCCGCCACCGGCGCGACGGCTTCGGGCGTGACGGGTTGGCCGGCCTGGTGAACATTGATCATGGTGCGGCCGGCCATGAGCGACGGGAAGCGCCGCTTGCCCTCCCGCCACTCGTCCACGCCGAGGGGCTGGCAGCCCAGCACCTCGCGATAGAAGGCGAGGGCCGTCTCGAAGTCCTTGACGACGATGACGACGTGATCGAGCCCACTGATCATGCCCTGCCCCCTCTCCCTCCCAGGGAGAGGGCCGGGGTGAGGGTAGCTCGAAGGCGGCACTCTCTCACTTGGAAGGCCCCTTCACCCTGACCCTCTCCCCAGAGGGGGGCGGGAAGTGCGGTCATTTGAGACGGTACAGCGGGGCGAGCAGTTGGAAGGTCTCGCGGGCGGCGCGGGTGTAGTCGCGGGGCTTCCAGCGCGCCACCTCCTGCGCGGGCACCGCGCGTCCCAGCACGATCTGACCGTCGCGGGTGCGCACCAGCTCGTCACCGAGCCGCGCCACCTCGTCGGACGACATGTCGGCGAGGACGGCCGCGGGCGTCTCGTCGTGCTCGTTCTTGAACCAGGCGAGGCCCTTGGCGCGACGGAGCACGGGAGCGAGCTTGGGACCCTGGCGCTTCCACGAGGAGGCCCAGCGCTTCTTGCCCTTGTGCTCCGGGCCCGCCTCGAAGAGAAAACGCACGGCGCCGCGCGACACGGCCACCTTGAAGTGGCAGTGCTTCTTGTAGCCGCGCTTGTCGAGGGCGAAGGCGACCCAGGTGTCGTCGGGCGCGTTCACCGTGCGCCGGGCATGCTTCGCCACGTGGGCGAAGGCCTGGTCGCCGGCAATGCGCCCGATATCGGGCAGGAGATCGCGACCCATTGCCTCCAGCTTGGGGCGGATGCGCGTCTTGATCGCTTCCATGCGGGGCTTGAAGCCGTCGATCTCGAAGACTTTGAAGTCGGCGGGGGTGAAGCCGGGGAACGCCATGCCGGGCCTCCTCAGGGGTACGTCGTGTCCGGGTCGAGGGGGAAGATCGGCCGACGGATGCGCTTGAAGTCGAAGCGCCCGAGGTTGGAGGAGGACAGGCCGGGAGCGTCCACCTCGATGATCTCGCGCGCGATGGGCTCGAAGGCGGCGCGGTAGTGAATCGTCGACTTGACCACGAGGATCTTGTGATCGAGCGGATCGAGCCCGACGAAGCGTATCATCTCGGGGTCCAGCGTTTGCCAGCGGTACGAGATCAGGATGATCTTGACGTCGTTGATGTCGAGGACCGCGGTGGTGCCGAGGCGCCCGGGCAGCCCGCGCGCCATCGGCCCCTTGTGAACGAAGCGGCCGTCGGAGAGCGTGCGCACCATGCCGGTCACCCGCAGCGGCGCCCCGTGCCGGCCGTCGACCTTGCCGCCCACTTCGAGCGTGACCGAGGCCCCCACCCCCGCCTTGACGCATTCGGCGACCGTCCGCGGGTCCCAGATGCAGGCGACCACGGCCGAGCGCGCGCCGGCGCGGATGAGCTCTCGCAGCACCTCGGTGCCGTCACCCGCCGCGCCTCCGCCCGTGTTGTCGGCCATGTCGGCGAGCACGATGGGCTGGCCTTCTGCTGCGAGGGCCTTGGCCACGGCGTCGCGCACGGGCAGCGCGGTGTGGATGAACTCGTGGCGATGCGTCCAGGCCGTGTCCGCCAGTTGATCGGCCAGACGGTCGGCGAGCGCCTGGTCAGCGTCCGTAACGACGTAGATGCCGAAGCCCGCGTCGGGAATGTCGGCATGCGGAAAGCCCGCGAAGATGGAGATCGAGAGGACCTTTGGATCCTTCTCCATTTCGTCGGCCATGTCGTAGAGACGCCGCATGGGCCCGCGGCTGGTGCCCTGATTGCCGAGAGGGGGCAGGAGCGGCGGCTTGCGCAGAGCGGCGGTGGGCGTGATGCGCCTGCCAATGACGTCGATCAACCGCTCGGTCGCCTCCACGCCCCGCTCGCCCATGTCCACGTGCGGATAGGTCTTGTAGCCGTGAAGGAGATCCGCTTCGCGCACCATGGTCTCGGAGAGATTGCCGTGGAAATCGAGGGTGACCGCGATGGGCACATCGGGCCCCACCACTCGGCGCACGGCCTGGATGAGATCGCCCTCGCCGTCGTCGAGCCCCTCGGGCACCATGGCGCCGTGCAGGTCGAGGAGCACGCCGTCCACCGCCCCCGCCGCCTTGAGATCGCGGAGCATCCGCTCCTTCACGTGGCCGTAGATGTCCTTGGTGACGAAGCCGGCGGGCGCGGCGGCGGCGGCCACGGAGGGAATGAGGGTAGCGCCCCGTCGGGTGGCCTCGTCGATCATGCCGCCGAGGCAAGTGCCCGTGCCGCGGAAGGCCTCGATGATCTCGCCACCGTAGTGCAGGCTGCGCGTCTCGAACTGCTTGCGGTCGGCGGGGACATTGCTGAAGGTGTTCGTCTCGTGCGCCATCATGGCCAGGAACAGTCTCACCCGCGCCTCCTCGACGGTCGTTCGCCGCCCCGCGAGAGTACAAGAAGGCCGGGGGCCCCTACAAGTAGCCTTTACAATTTCATGTGAGGGTCGAGCCAGTCGCGGAGCCCGTTGCCCATCAGGTTGATCACGAGCGTGGTGATGAAGATGGCGAGACCGGGAAAGGCGGCGATCCACCACGAGTTGAGCATGTAGACGCGACCCTCCCCGAGCATGTTGCCCCACGCGGGAGTAGGCGGCTGGACGCCCAAGCCGAGGAAGGACAGGAAGGACTCGAGGATGATGACCTGGGCGATCTGGAGCGTCGCCACCACCACGATGGGCGAGACGAGGTTGGGGAGGATCTGGCGGAAGATGATGCGGGCGTGGCTCATGCCGAGCGCCCGGGCCGCGAGCACGAACTCACGCTCGCGGAGCGCGAAGGTCTCCGCCCGGATGATCCGCGCGTAGACGGGCCAGCCCGTCACACCCAGCACCGTGATCATGTTGGGCACGCTGGGGCCGAGCACGGCGATGACGGCGAGCGCGAGCAGCACGAAGGGGAAGGTCAGCATGACGTTGATCAGCGTCATGATGCTCCAGTCCACCTGGCCGGCGAAGTAGCCCGCGGCCAGCCCGAAGAGCACGCCGATGGTCGCCGACAGCAGCACCGCCGACACCCCGACCACGAGCGAGACGCGCCCGCCCCAGATCACGCGCGAGAGGAGATCGCGCCCGATCTGGTCCGTGCCCAGGAGGTGCTCCCGCGTGCCGCCGTCCATCCATGCCGGTGGCACCATGCGGTGCCTGATGTCCACGGAGAGGGGATCGTGGGGCGAGATGACGGGAGCGAGGACGGCGCTCAATACCACGACGAGGAAGACGGCCGCGCCGCCGACACCCCACTTGAGGCGCCCCAGCCGCCGCCACGCGGCGCCCGCGGAGTCCGGAGCGGCCGGGGCCTGGAGCCCCGCCGCGGTGACGGTCGCGCTCGGGCCGACCGCCATCAGGCACCCGCCCTGATGCGCGGATCGATCAAGCCCACGAGCAGGTCGACGAAGGCGTTGACGATGACGATGATGAGGGCGAGGAGGACGACGGCGCACTGAACGACGGGGAAGTCCTGGTTTCGGATGGAGTCCACGGTGAGCGTCGCTACTCCGGGCCAGGCGAAGACTGTCTCGGTGATGAAGGCGCCGCCCAGGAGCTGGCCGAACTGCAGTCCCAGCACGGTGATGACGGGGATGCAGGCGTTGCGGAAGGCGTGCTTGACCACGACCATGCGCTCCGCGACGCCCTTGGCCCGCGCCGTCTTGATGAACTCCATGTTCATGACCTCGATGATTCCGGACCGCACGAGCCGCATGGTGATGGGGGCGAGGAAGGCGCCGAGGCAGAAGGCCGGCATGATGAAGTTCTGCCACGTGCCGTAGCCGGAGGCCGGCAGGAGTCTCAACCGCACGGCGAAGATGATGATGAGCATGATGCCGAGCCAGAAGATCGGCATGGCCTGTCCGGCGACGGCGAGGAGGGTGCAGAGGGTGTCCACGAAGGAGTGCCGCTTGAGGGCCGCTAGAACGCCGAGGGGCAGTGCGATCAGGAGCGCCACCCCGAGCCCCGCCAGCGTGAGATAGATCGTCGGCGGCATGCGGTCCACGACGAGGCGGAAGGCGGGGGCATTGCCGTACCAGGAGCGGCCGAAGTCGCCCTGGACGGCGCCCGTCGCGAACTTCCAGTACTGGACCCAGATCGGCTGGTCCAGGCCCATGAGGTGCTTGTAGCGGACGTACTCCTCCTTGCCGGCGTTCTGGGGCAGGAGCAAGGTGACCGGATCCCCGATGATGTGAAGGATCGAGAAGGCGAGGATCGAGATGCCGAGGATGACGACGACGAGCTGGACGAGCTGGCGGACGAGATAGCGCCGCATCGGGGGCGACGGCGGGACGGGCGGGAGCGCCTGGACGCGCGGCCCGCCCGCCCCGCCGAGGTTCCGCCGCTACTTCTTCCGCGGAGTCACGAGGAACATCCGGTCGACCTCGTCGGGCGGCGCCGAGTAGTCGACGCGGTTCGAGATGCCCCAGACCCCGCGGAGACCCCACTTGTAGAGGTACGCGGCCTCGTCGAAGAGGAGCTTCTGGGCCTTGGCATAGACCTCGGTCCGCTTCTTCTGGTCGAGCGTCGAGCGGCCGGAGATGATGAGGTCGTCGAGCTCCTTGTTGCAGTAGTAGGCATAGAATTCGCCGCACTTGAAGATGTCGTAGAGGATGGCGTCGGCGTCGAAGACCGAGTAGTAGCCCCACGACCAGTTGAACATGGGGCCAAGCTTGCCTTCCTTGGCGCGGGCGACCACCACCGTGTTGTCACCGATGTAGTTCCGCTTCACTCGGAACCCGACCTTCGTCATGTCCGCGACGATAGCGTCATTGGTCTGCTGGGTGCCCGGCTCGACAGTCGGCGGCGCCTCATTGAAGAGGATGTCCACTCCGTTGGGATAGCCGGCTTCCGCAAGCAGCTTCTTGGCTCGCGCGACGTCCTGCTTGTATGGCTTGAGGGCGGGGTCCCAGCCGAAGGCCATCGGGTTGACGGCGGTCGCCACGCGATCGCCCAGGCCGTTCAAGACATGCTTGATGATAGCGTCCTGGTCGGCGGCTAGATTGGCTGCGATCCGCACGCGCTTGTCGGTGAAAGGATTGGGTCCGCTGCGCGCGGCCTGGTCGAGCTGGAGGAATGCCGTGCGGAGAATCGGCGACGTGGCGGTGCGCGCCGCGCCCGACTTGTTGATGACGTCCATCTGGTCGGGCGGCACGGCCTTCATGATGTCCACGCCGCCCGAGAGGAGCTCGGCGATCTGCGTCGCCTGCTCGGGGATGATGCGGACGCGGACGTACTTGTAGTAGGGCTTGGGGCCCCAGTAGTCATCATTGCGGACGAGCAGGTGCTCCTGCTTCCGGTTCCAGCTGACGAGCTTGTAGGGGCCGGTGCCGACGGGGTGCTCCTGCATCCACTCGTCGCCCTTCTCCCGGATGACCTTCTCGGACTCCATCACCTGCGCGGTCAGACGCTCGACGAAGAGCGGATACGGGCCGTCCGTCTTGAAGCGCACGGTGTAGTCGTCGACGATCTCGACGCTCTTGATCTTGGCGTGATTGCCGCGGGCGATCATCTTCTTCACGGGGTCGAGCACGCGATCGAAGGTGGCCTTGACGTCTTTGGAGGTGAAGGGGGTGCCGTCGTGGAACTTCACGCCCTGGCGCAGCTTCACTTCCCAGGTGGTGTCGTCGATGGTCTTCCACGAGATAGCAAGGTTCGGACCGACCTTGCGCGTCTTGAGGTCGCGCACGGCGAGATGGTCGAAGACCTGGTAGCCGAGGATGATCGCTTCGCGCAGCACCGAGCCCGGCGGGTCCCAGGTATCAATGTCGGACTGGAGCGCATAGACAATGGTGTCGTCCTTGGTCTGCGCGGGCGCCTCGCCCGGCAGGGCGAGACCGACCATGACCAGAAGAACGAATCCGAGGGTGGCGGCACGAACCATGGCGACCTCCTTCGTCGGGGCGGGACGGATATACCGGTGCGACCGTGGACCGGCGGGACTCAAAGGTGCCACATACTAGCGAGGGGCATGAACGTTGTCAAACGCGCTGGCGCGAGCCGCCGAAGTTGACAAGTCCGCGCCGTGACGACCATAATCAACCGCGGGTCATGGCAAGACCATCCACCTATCTCGTCACGGGCGGTGCCGGCTTCATCGGCTCCCACATCGTGGAGCGCCTGCTCTCCCTCGGGCACCGCGTGCGCGTCTTCGACAATTTTTCCACGGGCAGTCGCGCCAACCTCGCCTTCGCCAAGGGCAACCGCCGCCTGGAAGTCATGCGCGGGGAGCTGGCGAACCTGAAGGCGGTCGACAACGCCGTCCGCGGCGTGACGACCGTCTTCCACCAGGCCGCCATGCGCTCGGTGCCGCGCTCGGTCGCCGACCCGCTCGGCGCCAATGCCTCGAACGTGACGGGCACGCTGCACGTCTTCGTGGCGGCGGCCCGCCAGAAGAAGAAGCCGCGGGTGGTCTACGCTTCTTCCTCGTCGGTGTACGGCGAGCGCCCGGATCTGCCCAAGCGGGAAGACCAGCCGACGGCGCCCATCTCGCCCTATGCCGCGAGCAAGGTCGCGGGCGAGCTGTACGGATCGGTGTGGAGCCGCCTCTTCGACGTGGAGACGGTCGGGCTCCGCTACTTCAACGTCTTCGGGCCCGGGCAGGACCCCAAGAGCGAGTACGCGGCGGTGATTCCGCGTTTCATCCTCTGGGGCATGCAGGGCAAGCCGCTCCATGTGCACGGCGACGGGACGCAGTCGCGCGACTTCACCTACATCGACAATGTCGTGTCCGCCAACCTGCTCGCGGCCGCCGCTCCCGCGATCGCCGTCTCGGGCAAGGCGTACAACGTCGGCTGCGGCAGCCGTACGAGCCTGCTCGAGATCATCGCCTCGCTCGAGCGACTGCTCGGCCGGCCGCTCCAGAGAAAGCACTCGCCGACACGGGTGGGCGACGTGCCGCACACGCTCGCGGATATCAGCGCGGCCAAGCGCGATATGGGCTATGAGCCGATGGTGGACTTCGCCGACGGGCTGCGGCGGACCGTTGCCTATTTCACGGAGGGGACACGATGACGATGCGGCGCGGCCTGGTCTTGATGGTCCTGGGTTTCCTCGCCGTCGTCGCCCCCGTGACTCCGGCTATCGCCCAGGGCAATCTCGCGGTGCAGGTCCCCGCGGAGCCGCCCGGCCTCGACCTCACGGCCAGCCCCGCCTCGGCCATTGCCGCCATCGTTCACTACAATGTCCAGGAATGCCTGGTCAAGGTGGACAAGAGCGGCAAGCTCGTGCCGTGGCTCGCCGACCGCTGGTACACCACGGACAGCAAGAACTACACCTTCTTCCTCAAGAAGGGCGTGCACTTCCACAACGGGCGCGAGATGAAGGCGGCCGACGTCAAGTTCGTCCTCGAGCGGGCGGCGAATCCGGAGACCAAGCATCCGTTCCAGAAGCGCTACGAGATCATCCGCGAGATCATCGTCAAGGACGATTACACCGTCAGCGTCGCCCTCAAGGAGGTCAACGCCAACTTCCTCCTCGAGATGGCCCGGCAGGGCTCGGTCATCTATCCGCGCGAGGCCGTGGACACGCTCAAGAGTGCGCCCATGGGCACGGGGCCTTTCACGGTCGCCGACTGGGTGCGGGGCGACCGGGTGGTGCTCGCGAAGAACAAGGACTATCACGTCAAGGGCCTGCCCCACCTCGACAAGGTCACCTTCCGCTTCATCCCCGATCCCAACTCCGCGCTGGCCGCCCTCAAATCGGGCGACATCGACGTCTCCGCCTTCGGCCTGGGCCCCGAGAACGTGGTCGACCTCAAAAAGGACCCGCGCTTCCAGGTCATCCTGGGCGATACGACCAACGACGTCATCCTCGCCATGAACAACTCGAAGAAGCCCTACTCCGACAAGCGCGTTCGCGTGGCCATCACGCAGGCCATCAACAAGGAGGAGGTGCTCAAGGGGGCGATGTTCGGCCTCGGGCGCATCCTCGGCTCCAACGTGGACCCCCTCAACCCCTATTTCGTGGACATGTCCAAGGCCGTGCCCTATGACCCGGCCAAGGCCAAGAAGCTCCTCGCCGAGGCCGGCTATCCCAACGGATTCGACGCCGTGCTCCGGGTCTCGCCGCAGTACTACTACACAGTGCGCACGGGCGAGGTGGTGGTGAGCCAGCTCGCGAAGGTGGGCGTGAAGGTGAAGATCGAGCAGATCGAGTGGCCGCAGTGGCTCTCGCAGGTCTACAAAGACGCCAACTACGACCTCACCATCATCGGCCACGCCGAGCCTTGGGATATCGTCAACTACGCCAATCCGAACTACTACTATCGCTGGGACAACAAGGACTTCCAGGCGCTGTACAAGGAGTCCGAGCAGACGGTGGACGACAAGAAGCGCCGCGAGCAGTACGCGAGGCTCCAGAAGATGATGGCGGACGAGGCGCCCGTGGTGTGGCTCTACATGCATCCGCGATTGGTCGTGGCGAAGAAGGGCGTGACCGGGATCTGGAAAGATCTGCCCATCTCGTCACTGGACCTGACCGAGGTCGCCTGGCAGAAGTAGGGACAGATTGCGCCGCTACATACTGAGGAGGGTGGCCGCCATGCTGGTCACCCTCCTCTTCGTGTCTGTGCTGGTTTTCCTCGTCGTCCGCGTGTTGCCGGGCGACCCGGCTCTCGTGATGCTCGGCCTGGAGGCCTCGCCCGACACCGTCGCGCGGCTGCGCGCGTCCATGGGGCTCGACCGGCCCCTGCCTGTGCAGTACGTCGAGTGGATGGGCGCGGCCCTCCGCGGCCATCTCGGCCGGTCCATTCAGTACGACGTGCCGGTGGCGGGGCTCATCCTGTCGCGTCTCTCGGTGACGCTTCCGCTCACTTTGATGGCGGCGGCCTTCATGATTTTCGCCGCCGTCCCTCTCGGGGTGTATGCCGCCACCCGCCATCGCGGCTGGGGCGACTACGTGACGATGACCCTGTCCCAGCTGGGTATCGCGGTGCCGGCATTCTGGGCCGGGCTTCTCCTCGTCCTGCTCTTCTCGGTGCGCCTGGGCTGGTTCGCCTCCGGCGGCTTCGACGGATGGGGGCAGGGCGTGGGCGGCGCGCTCAAGTCGCTCCTGCTGCCCGCGGTGGCGCTCGGCCTCTTCCAGTTCGCGGTGCTCGCGCGCACGACGCGCTCCGCCGTGCTCGAGGTGCTCCGGGAGGAATATGTGAAGACGGCGCGCGCCAAGGGCGTCAGCGAGTTGGTAGTCCTCTTTCGCCACACCCTGCGCAACGCCATGATCCCCATCCTCACCGTGGCCGGCGTCCAACTCGGCCAGCTCATGGCCGGCAGCATCATCCTGGAGTCGGTGTTCTACCTTCCGGGGCTGGGGCGGCTGGCCCTCGGTGCCATCACCGCCCGCGATCTGCCGGTCGTCCAAGGCGTCGTCCTGTTCGTGGCCTCGGTGATCGTGATGATCAATGCGGCGGTGGACATGCTGTATGGCCTGCTCGACCCTCGCATCCGCTATGAGTAGCGCCCCCGCGGTCGGCGCGATCGAGCCGCCGCTTCCTCCTGGGAAACGGGCCGGGAAGCGGGCCGGGGAGCGGGCCAGGGCGAGGGCGGGGACGAGGGTGCCCCGACCGCTCAGGCATCTGACGTTCACGCTGGGCCTCGCCATCACTGCGCTACTGCTCCTGACAGCGGCGGTGAGCCTCGTCTATACGCCGCAGGACCCGCTCGAGATGTCCATGGAGGCGAGGCTCGAGGGCCCCTCGGGGTCGCATCCGCTGGGCACCGACCAGTTCGGTCGGGATCTCCTCTCGCGCATCATGGTCGGCTCGGAGACGTCCCTCCTGGTCGGCGTCATCGCGGTCGGCATCGGCATGGGGCTGGGAGTGCTTCTCGGCACACTCTCCGGCTACTTCGGCGGCTGGCTGGACGAGGCCTTCATGCGGCTGATGGACGCGGTGCAGGGGTTTCCCGCCATCCTCTCGGCTCTCCTCATCACCGCGGTCTTCAAGCCGAGCGTCGTCATCAGCATGGTGGCCATCGGGGTGGCCTTTCTGCCCGTCTTCGCCCGGCTTACCCGCGCTTCCTTCCTCGAGCTCAGAGACCGCGACTTCGTCCTGGCCGCGCGGGCGCTCGGAGCGGGTGACGCCGCCCTCATCGGCCGGCACATTCTCCCCAATACACTGGCGCCCCTCATCGTTCAGGCGAGCATCAGCTTCCCGGTGGCCATCCTGGCCGAGGCGGCGCTGTCCTATCTCGGGCTCGGCACCCAGCCACCTCACCCGTCATGGGGGCTCATGCTCAGGGAGGCGCAGGCCTTCCTCGGTCTCTCACCCTGGTTTGCCATCTTTCCGGGCACCGCGATCGCTCTGACTGTGCTAGGCTTCAATCTGCTTGGCGACGGGCTCAGGGATCTCCTCGATCCGAAGATGATGAGCTAGCGCAAGGCTCTTCACTCAAAGCAAAAGGAGACGCGTACGTGCTGAGAGCGCTACTTGCGGTAACGATCACAGTGTTGGTGACGCAGGCCGCGGTCCTCGCGACCTCGATCTACCTCCACCGGGGCCTTGCGCATCGCGCGCTGACCCTGCATCCCATCGCGGACTTCTTCTTCCGCATCATCCTGTGGATCACCACCGGCCAGGATCGCCGCCAGTGGGTCGCCGTCCACCGCAAGCACCACGCATTCACGGACACCGAGAAGGATCCCCACAGCCCTCTTGTCCACGGCTTCTGGAAGATCCAGCTCGGCAACGTCTACTACTACATCCGTGAGGCGCGGAACCCCGAAACGCTCGCCCGCTGGGCGAAGGACATCCGGGAAGACTGGTGGGACCGGCGGCTCTTCTCGAAGGGCACGCTGGGAGGGATCCTGGGTCTCATTCTGGCCATGCTGGTTCTGGGGCCGGCGTGGGGCTTGTTCGTGGTCGCCGTGCACCTCCTGCTCTACGTCTTCGTGCTGGCTCCTTCGATCAATGGTCTCGGCCACTGGTGGGGGAGGCGGAACTTCGGCAGCAATTCAGCGACGAATATCCGGGTCCTCGCCTGGCTCACGGGCGGGGAGAGCCTGCACAACAATCACCACGCCTACCCTTCGAGCCCGAAGTTCAGTGTGCGCCGGTCCGAGTTCGATCCCTCGTGGGTGGTGATCAAGGTCCTGGCGGCCGTGCGGCTCATCACCCTCGTGGGTGACAAGGTCAAGCTGACCTCCTAATCGGGCACCACCGCTGCCGAATGTCCAGAAGCCCCGGCCGGCCGGGGCTTTTAGTTTGCGCCGACCTCGATGCGTCCCGCCCGGATGCGCGCGGGGGCGAGGGTGATGGGAATGGGGAGGCGTCTGAGCCCCGGTGTCGGGTCGAAGTGCCGCATGATCCAGTCGACGAGAAAGCCCGGCACGTGTACCCCCCCGATGCTCACCCGCTCCACGATCAGGGTGAAGGGCCGGTCCTGTTCGGCGGGACCGAAGCGGATACGGGCCCGGAGCGCAGGTCCGAAGCCGGTCACCAGCATGTCCCCCGTCCCGTCGCGGAGCGCGATGGTCATGCCGCGGCCCACCGGCTGCCCCCGGAGGAACAGATCGAGGTCCTGCTCCGTCACGGTGAGCCGGCTGATGCGCAAGCTTTCGATGTCCAGAATCTCGAGCTTGTCCTCCCCCATGAGGCGTTGTGGATTGAAGAGGAGGCCGTCGACGTCGAGCCTCACGTCGCGCACCCGCAGCGGCGCGCGCCGGGGTCGGTTGAACTCGCCGACGAGAACCGAGTCGGCCGTGAGCACGGCATGCCTCACCCGGCCGCGCAGTATGTCCGGCCCCGCATAGTCGAGGGCGAGGCGCAGGCCCGAAGCCTCGCGCATGTTCTCGGCAAGCAGTCGACCGGGATCGCGTGACAAGCGGGCGGCCACGGCGGCCGGAGTGCCGGCCAGCGGCGGCACGCGCCGGGCACGAAGGGTGGCCGTGCTGCCGTCCGGCAATGGGTATTCGGCGATCACGGGGAAAGCGGAGATCCAGTAGGGATCGCCGCCCGCGAAGGCGCGGGTGAGTCGCTCCGGCCGGGCCGACGCATAGGACGGCCCCTGGTCACGGCTCTTGAGAATGACGAAGTCGACGCCGAGCGGGGCATCGCTCCATGCCCGAGTCATGCGATAGGGCAGCCCCTGCCGCACGACCTCGTACCGGAAGTTCGACACGGAGAAGAAGTTGTCGTTGGGAATGACCGCGACCGTCACGGGCCGGCCACCGCTCTCCCGGCCGAGGTCCGCGAGTATCCTCTCGTGCTGCCAGTCGGCGCGGCTCGGGGCACGGCCGAGGGCCAGGGGCATGACCATGCCGGGCAAGATCGGCGGTGCCGGTATCTGGAATAGCGCCATCGAGACCTGCAAGGCGCCGAGCGCGAGCACGATCACGCCGGTCCATCGGCGGGCGAGGGCGGGCAGCGAACGGAGACCCACGGCGGCTACGAGAGCGGCGGCGGGGAGAATGGGCAGCGTGTAGCGCAGGTTCTTGTTCTGGATCAGGGAGAAGACGAAGAAAGGCCCGAGGGTGGCGAGCCAGAGTATCGTGCGCGCGGCACGATGCTTCCTGAGCGCCCAGAGTCCCCAGATGAGAAGGAGACCCGCGAGGAGCCCGAGCTGGGTGGGGAGAGTTCGAGGATAGTACGTGAGGGCCGCGCTCGTCAGCGGCTCGGGGTTCTGCTGCTCGGCCGCCTGCTTGAAGGAGCGGTTGAGGATCTGCATGGGCAGCCCGAAGAGGCGCGGACCGTACCAGGGCAGCGCGAGCAGGAGGCCGATGGCGAGCGCGGCCCCCGCCCAGCCGAGGCGACGGCGGCGATCGGGCGATCGCAGGGCGCGCCAGAGACCCCAGAGGACGGGGAGCGCCACGTAGATGGCGAAGGGCGGCTTGGTCAACATGCCGAGGCCGAATACCGCGCCCAGGGCCAGCGACCAGCGCGCGTCTCCGAAGCTCTCCGAGCGCACGAGCGCGTACAGGGCGAGCGCCACCATGGCGGCCAGGGGCAGGTCGAGCTGGAAATTCGTGAGTGAGAAGACGACGAAGGGAGCGGTGGCGAAGAGGAAGGCCGCCCAGACGCCGGTCTCCACATCGGCCAGCCGCCGGCCCAGGCCGTAGAGGGCGGCCATAGCCAAAGCGAGAAACGCCATCATCACCGCCTGCGCGGTGAGGGGAGCGATGGGAAAGACGAGGTAGAGCAGACCGGCCGCGCAGGTCACCACCGGCGGATAGAAGGACGAGGCCTCGAGAATCTCGCGGGTGCCCGTGTCGGCCACGATGCGCAGGCTGCGGTGGCAGTCCACGGCCCGCTCGAGGTGATTGGCGTGATCCCACTCGGGCGGGCGCCGGTCGAGAAGAACCCAGACGGCGATGACGGAACACAGAACCGCATAGAGGAGCACGAGCAGAAGCCGCGGACGCAGCATCGGCCCGAGTCTATACGACGCGCCATGCGCAGGCCGTGATTTCCATGAGCGCTAAAATCTTGACGCCGTTTCCGTGAGAGTGTACAAGTCGGAGCGTTGCGGTTGGCACCAAAGAGGTGCCCGCTCGCCGGCCGCCCAAGTGGGACCGTTGTGAGACGCTGTCATCAAGTCTGGGGGAGTTCCATGGTTGGAGCCGTCGATTTTTGGCGAAAGACGGAACCGATGGTCCGCCGCCTCTCTCCCGTCCTCCGCGGCGAACGTCGCACGGTGAGGCGCGCTGCCTCGAATCAAGATGTGCAGGGCTTCGTCGCTGCCCGGGAGCAGCATTGGCACAAGCTGTTGCAGGAGCTCATCCGCATCCCGAGTACCTTAAGTGCGAGCAGGCAATGGTCGCCCGCGTCGCCGCGCATCTTGAGAGCCTCGGTGTCGGCATTCGACGCCTCCCACACTACTCCCACCAGTTGAAAGACCAACCGGCCGCGCAGCCGCCCTTCAGTGCCGATCCTGGCCGCTATAGCCTGTCTGCCCAGACTCCGGGTTCGGGCGGTGGCCGATCACTGATCCTCAGTACGCACATGGACGTCGTGCCCGAGGGCAATGAGGCCGAGTGGACGCATCCTCCTTTCTCTGGCCACATCGACGAGCCGGCGGGGGTGATTTACGGCCGGGGTGCAACGGATGACAAGGCAGGTGTCGTTGCTGCTCTCGCTCTTCTTGAGATCATCTGTCACCTTCCGCTTCGACTACGAGGAGACGTTATTTGCCAATTCGTGCTCGAGGATGAAATTACCGGAAACGGCACGCTCTTGTCCTTGAAGGACGGCCCCCGTGCGGACGCCGCCTTCATCATCGATGGCACGCGCCTGAACCGAGCCATCAATCAGCACGCCGGGAACGTGGAGTTGGGCATCGTATTGAAGGGGAAGCCCGCGTCGGTCGGGGTTTCCCACGTGGGGGTCAACGCGGCGGAGATGCTGGCCCGCCTGGTCCTCCATATCCGGGACGCCGTATTCGCGCTCAACGCAGAACGCTCCGAGCTGTGGAAACAGTTCCCGAGTCCGTTTCAGATCTCCCTGCAGGAGATAGAGAGTGTCGGCCGCCAGCTGACCGTGCCCGACCTCGCTCGCGCCCGCTTTTACATGACCTTCCCACCACCCTTCACCCTCGCGAGCATGCGGGAACTCGTGACGGAGTCGGCCGCCAAGTTCTGCGTTGCGTATGGGCTTGAGGGACTGGTTCGATTCGACTGGGACGGTTTCGCGGTCGAGCCGATCATGGCGGAGTGCCCGTCCCTTGAGGCGGTTCTCCAAGAATGTGCGACGGAGGCCGGGCTTGGGCCCATCAATATTGGACCCTCGACGGGAACGTCGGATCTGCGTCATTTTGCCGTCGCAGGCATACCATGCCTGCTCTATGGTCCAGGTGACGGTGGGAATCCTCACCGCATGGACGAGTTCTACAAGCTCGCGGATCTCAGCAAGGTCATCCTGCTCTATACAGCCGTCATTCAACGGTGGTGCGGCACCGCCGTCTGACACGGTGTTGGTATGAGAAGCAAAATACTTCCTCACGACAGGGCGACGAAGGTAGCACTGACCGCACGACGGCAATCATCGCCCCCCACGGCAAGGGCTGCGTGATTCCTTTCCATGAACCTTAAGCGGTGGGCGTTCGTGGCCCAAGTCGTCATCACCGCCGCGCTCCTGGCCCTGCTGTTTCGTCACTTCGATTGGATGTCGTTCCGTTCCGCCCTCCTGCGCACGTCACCGTGGTTCTACCTGGCCTCCTTCGGCGTGCTTCTGGCCGGCCAGGCGCTGTACGTTTTCAAGTGGGGACTCGTGCTAAGAGCGATGAAGCTGCGGTTGCCCTTCTGGCGCCTCGCCGAACAGTACCTGCTTGGGATCTTCTTCAACAACTTCTTTCCCACCATGATCGGTGGAGACGCCGCGCGGGTCTACTACCTGGGGCGCCAGGAGGGGTACACAACCGTCGGCACTTCTATCCTCGTAGACCGAGGCCTGGGCTTTCTCTCCATGGCGGTATGGGGAAGCGGGCTGGTCTGGTGGCTGGAAATCAAGACGCCCGCCTTCATCGTAACCCGCCAGGTGCTGAGCGTCCTCTGCCTGGTGCTGGTCGTCGGCTTGGTCGCGGCCCTGACCCTTAGACTCGCGCCACTCGTCGTTTATCTGCGCCGCTGGCCATTGTTAGGGCACGTGACGGAGATGCTCGAGCTCGTCAGGAAACGCGGTCGGCCGCTCCGGCGCCGACCGGGGATCATCCTCGCCGTCTCCGCGGCCAGCTTTCTATACTTCGTGCCATTCGGCTGGGTCTATCGATCCTACTTTCAGCTCTCGGCGGGCCTCGCCGTACCCTACGAGGCGATCCTGCTCGTCCTGATCGCCATCGCGATCCTCTCCAATATCCCAATCTCGGTCAACGGCATCGGCCTCCGCGAGCAGCTTCACTATCTACTCTTCGGAAGCCTCGGCGTGTCCAAGGAGGTCGCCGTGGGCATTTCGATCATCGTCTTCTCCCAGTTTCTGATCCTGAGCGTCTTCGGCGGGCTCGTGTGGCTCCGACTCCGCGCCCGCGGGTCCTTGACCCCCGAGCGTCCTTGACCCGTGTCGCCGGGGCGCGTTAGCATCGGGCGGTGATGGCGGCCTGCACCCTCGTCGTGCTCCAGCCCGGATACCTGCCGTGGCTGGGGTTTTTCGACCAGATACGGCGCTCGAGCGTGTTCATCTACTATGACGACGTCCAGTTCGACAAGCACGGCTGGCGCAATCGAAACCGCGTCAAGGCGCCCGGGGGCGCGCTCCATTGGCTGACGGTGCCCGTGCTCCATTCCGGCCGGAACCGGCCGGCCATCGGCGAGGTTGAGATCGACAACCGGAGCCCGTGGGCACGCAAGCACGTGGGGACGCTCAAGCAGTTCTACGGCGCGGCGCCGCACCTCCACCGCTATCTGCCCGAGCTCGAAGAGATGCTCGAGCGACGCTGGACGCTCCTCGTGGACCTCGACCTGGCCGTGACGACGCTCATCTGTGGATGGTTGGGGCTCGAGCGGCAGACGCTCCGCGCGTCCGAGCTTGGCATCTCCGGCAGGCAGAGCGAGCGCCTGCTCGCCCTCTGCCAGCACGTCGGCGTGCAACGTTACCTCTCCGGCAGCGCGGCCAGGGACTACCTCGACACACATCTCTTCTCCCGCCACGGCATCGAGATCGAGTGGCATGACTACGTGCACCCGGTCTATCCTCAGCTGCACGGCGACTTCGTGCCCTACCTGTCCATCGTGGACCTCTTGTTCAACTGCGGCGAGGAGAGCCCGGCGATCCTCGGCCGCGCGGGAGCCAGCGAACGCCTATGAGCGCCAAGACCATTCTCGTGACCGGGGGAGCGGGATTCATCGGGAGCAACCTCGCCCGGCGCCTCTACACGAAGTACCCCGACTATCAGATTCTCGTCGTGGACGCGCTGACCTATGCGGGCAGCGTCGCCAACCTGCCCGAGGGAGCGCAGCAGTCGGGGCGCTACGAGTTCTGGTACGGCGACGTGCGAAACGGCGAGCTCATGGACACGCTGGTCTCCCGCGCGGACATCGTGGTGCACATGGCGGCGGAGTCGCACGTGACGCGTTCGATCTACGACAACCGCCTCTTCTTCGAAACGGACGTCCTGGGCACCCAGACGGTGGCCAACGCCGTGACGAAGTTCCGCGATCGGGTGGAGCGCTTCATCCATGTCTCGACCTCCGAGGTCTACGGCTCGGCGCTCACCGAGAAGATGGACGAGGAGCACCCCTTGAACCCGCAGAGCCCGTACGCCTCGGCCAAGTGCGGTGCCGACCGGCTCGTCTACTCCTACTGGGCGACCTATCGGATTCCGGCGACAATCGTCCGGCCCTTCAACAACTTCGGCCCCTACCAGCATCTGGAAAAGGTCGTCCCGCGCTTCATCACCTCCTGCATCCTGGACGAGCCCATGCGCGTGCACGGCGACGGCTCGGCGGCGCGGGATTTCATCCACGTAGACGATCATTGTGAGGCCCTCGACCGGCTGCTCCACGTGCCCCGCGAGCAGATCACCGGGGAGGTGATCAACCTCGGCACCGGCCGCCATGTGACGGTGCTCGACATCGCCAAGGCGGTTCAGGATCTGATGAGGCCGGCCCAGGTCCCGATCGAGTTCATCGGAGACCGTCCGGGCCAGGTCTTTCGGCACACCTGTGACTACGCGAAGGCGGAGAAGCTCCTCGATTGGCGGCCGCGGATCTCCTTCGAGGAGGGACTGGAGCGCACCGTGGATTGGTACAGGAAGAACGAGGCGTGGTGGCGGCCGCAGATGTGGATGCGTCACATACCGATTATCTCGGCGGGCGGGAAACAGGAGCTCCATTGATCAGGCCCATCCCGTTCTTCCAGCACGACCTGGGCGAACCCGAGCTGGAGGCGGTCCGTGAGGTGCTGCGCGGGCCAATTCTGACCACGGGCGCGACGGTGGAGCGCGTCGAGCGTCGACTCGCTGAGTACCTGCATGCCCGGCACGCCCTCGCGGTGACGAGCTGCACCGGAGCGATGCACCTGGCGCTGCTGGGACTGGGCGTGGGCCCCGGCCACGAGGTCATCACCACCCCCATGACCTTCATTGCCACCTCGACGGCCATCATGGAGGCGGGCGCCACGCCGGTCTTCGTTGATGTCGAAGAGAAGACGGGCAACCTGGACGTCAGCAAGGTCGAAGAAGCCATCACGGCGAGGACCCGCGCCATCTTGCCCGTGCACCTCTATGGCCAGATGTGCGACATGCGGGCGCTGCGCGCCATCGCGGACCGGCACGGGCTCCGCATCATCGAGGACGCTGCCCACTGCATCGAGGGCGAGCGCGATGGCGCCCGACCCGGGCAGCTCTCGGACGCGGCATGCCTCTCCTTCTATGCCACGAAGAATCTGACCTGCGGCGAGGGCGGAGCCATCGTCTCCAACGACACGGCGCTGACCGAGCGCCTGCGTCTCCTGCGCCTGCACGGCATGACGAAGACGGCCTACGACCGCTCGCGCGAGGGCTACCAGCACTGGGACATGGTGTCGCTCGGATGGAAGTACAACATGGATAATATCCACGCCGCCCTGCTCCTGCCGCAGATGGAGCGCCTCGATGCGACCTGGCGGAAGCGCGAGGAGTTGGCCCAACGCTATCAGGCATTGCTTGCTGAAGTGTCCGGACTGACTTGGCCGCAGACGCTGCCTGGCGTCAAGCACGCTCACCATTTGTTCCCCGTCTGGATCGTGAACGGCCGCCGCGACGACGTCGTGGTCGGGCTCCAGCAGCGCGGCATCCCGACCGTGGTCAACTACCGCGCGATCCATCTCCTGAGCTATTTCCGGGAGCGCTTCGGCTTTGAGCCCGGCGCCTTCCCGATGGCCGAGCGGATCGGCGACGCGGCCGTCTCGCTGCCCTTCTACCCCGGCATCCCGGCCGAGCACGTGGCGGCCGTGGCCGAGAGTTTGAGAACCCTCGTGCCGGACGCTCGTTGAGCCGGCCCTGACTCCTTAATTCGACCGCTCGGTCTCGATGCTGGCGTGGGGCTACAACGAAGAGGCCCTCGTCGGCAGCTTCCTGCAGCGAGCGCTCGCGGCCCTCGAGGAATCGGTCAGCGACTACGAGCTGATCCTGGTGGACGATGGGAGCACCGACCGGACGAACGAGATCGCCCAGGGCTACGCCAAGCGGAACCCGCACCTGCGCGTCATCACGAACGAGCGCAATATGAACATCGGGGCCTCCTTCAAGCGCGCGCTCGCATCGGCGCAGAAGGAGTTCGTGTTCTGGCAGACCGTGGACTGGTCGTACGATCTGACCCATCTCCGTATCTTCCTGGAGCTTCTCAAGCATTTCGACGTGGTGGTCGGGGTGCGCCCGGTTCCGATTCGATTGCTGAGCTATGTCCCGGTGGTCCGCTCGATCTACCGGGTGAGAACGCGATCCGACAGCTTCCGGAAGGCCATCGTCTCGTTGGGGAACTATTACCTGATCCGCATCCTCTACCGGATGAACTTCCACGACTTCCAGAACATCCAATTCTATCCGACGGTGTTGTTACAAGGCTTCAGGCTTGAGGGGGAGAGCTCCTTCCTGGCTCCGGAGATGATGGCGAAGGCGCTGGCCCGTGAATGCCAATTCCTCGAGGTGCCGATCCCGTTCATACCTCGGTCAGCCGGTGAGGCCAAGGGCACTCACATTCGATCTATCTTTCGGTCTGTTCGTGACATCTGGGAGGGCTGGTTCCGTTGGGGCTGGCGCTTCAGGTTGAGCCGTCGAGCGAACCCCCGCCGTCAGATTTGGCGGGTGTGTCGTTTTTCTGAATCATCCCGCCAGTAGGGGTCGAGTTTTTCAGAAACTATCCGCCAGGTAATCAGCAACATCCCGCCACCCGCGGACACGTCCTGAGTCGGGCCATGCTGCCCTCCGAAAGGAGGGGACATGGCCTATCGGGAGGTGGGGATGATCGAAGTCCGGGAGATGCTGCGCCGGTGGCAGGTCGGCGATGGCCTGCGGGCCATCGCCCGCG
>WNFS01000366.1_pt1 | contig 32819 bp, 23 predicted proteins | sample 5400141 | NCBI WGS metagenome assembly WNFS01 (sample SAMN13153358, study PRJNA577476) | soil metagenome | isolation source: 60 cm saprolite under Madrone tree | place: USA:California | collected 2016-06-14
CTTGGCTGTGCTTCCCCACCAGTCACGAATCACCTGTCACGTGTCACGAATTACGTCTTTCCCTCATCCGCGAAGAATCGCTACTTCCCGTACGGCCCAAAATGCCCTACCTCCCGGCTTCCATCGACCTCTTGTGCTAGGCTAATTAAGAGAAGAGCCATGAACCGCGGATCAGGTTTGCGCATCGGAAGAATTCTCGGAATTCCCATCTATCTCCATTCGACTTGGGTCTTTATTTTTGCGGCTATCACCTACATCATCGCCTCGCAGTTCAAGCAGCAACATCCGCTTTGGACGGACACGCAGCATTGGACCGTCGGCGTCGTGACGAGCCTCCTTTTTTTCGCCTCGGTTCTCTTCCACGAGCTCGGCCACAGCGTCGTGGCCCAGCACTACAAAATTCGCGTCGTTTCCATCACCCTCTTTCTCTTTGGAGGCCTCGCGCGCATCGAGCGGGAGCCTTCCAACGCGATTCAGGAATTCAATATCGCGATCGCTGGACCGCTGGCCAGCGGCTTCCTCGCCGGAAGTTTTTTTGGCTTAACGCTTCTCTTCCCTTACAGCCAGACGGTCGGAGCACTGGCCACCTGGCTCTGCCGCACCAATGCTGCGCTTGCCGTTTTCAATCTCTTGCCGGGATTTCCTCTGGACGGAGGAAGGATTTTCCGCGCCATCGTCTGGGGAGCGACCAAGAATTTTGAGAAGGCGACGCGCGTCGCGGGCGCCAGCGGAAAATTGATCGCCTACGCGATGATCCTCTTCGGTGCTTACGGTGTCTTTAACGGCTTCGTTCAACAAGGGCTATGGACCGCCTTCATCGGCTGGTTCATTTTGAATGCCGCGCAGGAGAGCGTCGCTCAGGTGGCCATCCGCGAAACCCTCGCTGGCCTCAGCGCCGCCGACGTCATGAGCAAGGAAGTGCCGACAGCTCCCGGGCACATCACGCTTGAAGAGTACAGCACGGAAGTGCTCCGCACTGGGCGCCGCTGCCATCTCGTAGTTAGCGACGATCGCCTCGTCGGCATGATGAACGTTCACACCCTCAACTCCGTCTCGCGTGACGAGTGGGCCCACAACTCCGTGCAAGCCGCCATGATTCCACGAGACAAAATCTTGTGGACATCGCCCGAGGAGCCTCTCCTAAAACTACTCGAGCGGCTCCTAAGCGCGGACGTCAATCAGATGCCCGTCGTGAGCGGCTCCAGCGACGGCGCGCCCCAGATCGTTGGCATCGTCACGCGCGATTCCATTCTTCGCGTGATGCAGACGCGCTCCGAACTCGGCCCCCTTGCGACCAGCAAGTAGCTGGTCCAGTTCGCGCCGAAATTTTTGTTGTGGTTCTTTTTTGGGAGGAAAAAAATTCAATCGGCGACAGCAGATTGTTTCCCGCTGAATGAAGGCTTGGCTAAAAATTTTCCCCGCGACTCCAGCGTGACACGCACACCGTGCCGCGGCCTCAGCGTAATCGACGCCAGCGGCGCCACGGGATGATTCGCCACCAGCCGCAATCGAAACTTCCGCGCGATGGTCGCCAGAATCAGCGTTGCTTCCATCAAGGCAAATGCATTCCCGATGCACTGGCGCGGGCCACCTCCGAACGGAAAATAAGCGAACCGCGGCAATCGTTTCCATAAATCATTTTCCCAGCGCTCCGGCCGGAATTCTTCCGGCGCGTCATACCATCGCGAGTCTCGATGCACCACCCATTGCGCCATAGCCACGCCCATTCCCTTCGTCACGGGATAGCCCGCAATTTCGTGGTCCTCGATGGCCAGCCGCGCCATACCCCACGCCGCCGGATACAGCCGCAGCGATTCCGTGATGACATGTCCCGTGTAAGCGAGTTTTGGCAGATCATCGAGAGACGGACCGGGATCGCCGAGGACGGCGTCCAATTCCGCATGCAGCTTTGCTTCCACCGCAGGATTCTGCGCCAACAGCCACCACGTCCAGGAAAGCGTGCTGGCCGTAGTCTCATGGCCCGCCAGGAACAAAGTGATGGCCTCATCACGAAGCTGCCGGTCGGTCATGCGCGAACCGTCCTCGTCCTGTGCGCAGAGAAGCATCGAAAGTAGATCGCCGGCGTCGCGGCCGGAAGCGCGGCGCTCCCCGATGATGCGGTAAAGAATTGTTTCGATCTGCGCCACTTCCCGCTTCACCCGCAGATTCGTGGGAGTGGGCAGCCAATGCGGCACAAAGATGGCGCGCCGGAAATTGGCGCCGATTTCCAGCAGCAGTTCCAGCGATTTCCCCACGTCTTGCGCGTCGCGCTCAACATCGGCATCGAACAGCGTTTTTCCCACGATCTGCAGAGTCAGCCGCATCATCTCTTGATGCGCGTCGCGCGCTTCCCCGCCCCGCCAGCCATTCAGCATCCTCTGCGTGTACTCCACCATGGTCGCCGCGTAAGATGCGATCCGAGCGCGGTGAAACGCCGGTTGCGCCAGCCGCCGCTGCCGCAGCCAGAAATCTCCTTCGCTGGTGAGCAAGCCCTCGCCGAAGACGTGCCGGTTCGCCCGCAGCACCCGGCCCTTTGAATACTTGCGGGCGTTGGTGACCAGGACTTCTTCTATCAAGTCGGGATGGTTAATGAAAATCGAGCGGAAATTCAGAACACGCAGCCCCGCGATGTCGCCATACTCGCGCGCAACTTTGGTGAAATAGTCCAGAGGATTGTCATTGAGGGGCCCGAGCGACCAGCGTTTGAGCCCTTCGGAAGGCCCGGCGGGGAATTTTTTGCGGCTAGCGCGCCACATCTCATGATGCTATGCCCGCGTCCGCGCTTCGTCAACGCGGCGCGCCTGAGAAGCAGTCACGTTTCTCGCGAGCGGAGCGCACGGATTCGAAAGCCACCACGACGGAAATCGACAGTCACCTTCGAAAATCCCGCGGTCGTCAATCTCGCGAACGCCGAGGCCGGCGTCACTGGCACAAACGTGCTCCGGATATGCCCCACTCTATGCATCCACCCATCCTGAATCTCAAACGCAAGGAATACTCCGCCTGGTCGAAGCACCCGCCAAATTTCGGCAAAAGCGCGGTCCTGCAACTCGGTCGAACGCAAGTGATGAAGCATTAGAATCGCGATTGCCGAAGAGAATGTGCCGTCCGAAAAAGGCAGGGTCGCAGCATCCCCCTGAATGACCGTCACACTTGCGCCACCAACACAGGCGCCGAGCTTCGCCGCAAACGCGTGGTCGTACTCGAGACTAGTGACGCGTGCCGTCCGCGACCGCAGCTCGTCCGTCGCCGCACCCAGCCCCGCACCCAACTCCAGCACGTGCTCGCCAAGCTCCGAACCTTGCAAAATCCACGGCAGAAGCTGCCGCCGCGTCACATACCGCCAGAACGGCGACCCACAAAACCACGTTTCGAATCGATTCATCGATAGCTCGGAAGACTTCGAGGGCTCTCAACTCTACCGCGAGCCCGCCAACCTAGTGAAGCAATGTATGGATTCGGCGAAGCGAAGAAGCGAATTGATCGGCGTTGTAGGACGAAGGATTCTCGAGCTGCTGAAAGAGCCCATTGATGGCCGCGCGGACTTCCTCGGCGTTCGCGGGCTTTGCGTCGCGGCTGTACGCAATGTACAGCGAATCCATGGCCATCGCCGCTTGCTCCGCCGCGCGCTCGTCCGCCAACGCGATATTCTCTGCGTCATCGGAAATCCGCTGCAGCATTCCCAGCGCAATGGCCTGATCGTATTGCATCGTCGCAAGCCGTTCCGCAATTCGCTGCGCCAGCGGCGCTGCCGCAGCAGCCGACGACGCGACGGCACTACGATCCGGATTCAACTTACTCATCTCATTCGAAACGGTAAGCAGTTGACGGTCCAGCTCCTGCGCGTTCGCCGAATCGATCTGCTTCGCCAGCACTCGGAACACCGCATAACGCGAGCCGTTCCATGCCGGATCGCCGGGACGCCGCCCAACGTAGCCATGTTCCTGCCGCCAACTGTCTTTCGCCGGCCCCAACGCATGGTGACAAGCGACACAGGAAAGCTCCGAATACTCCGGCCACACATCCTTTTTATCAGCGCGCTCATTCTTCGCGCGCCACATCAATCGCTCCATCGCCGCGCGCAACTGCACCGCCTGTCCGGTGCTCCACTCGCGCACTCCAACCCACGCAGCGTCCTCAACCGTTTTGCCCGGTTCCGATTCCCGCGGAACCTTCCAGTGGCGCGGCAGCACCGCCGAAAACGAATCCAGTTCGAAATAAAGATCCGGGTGCCCCGCGGCGATCATCTCGTGATCGACGAATTTGTTTTTCGTCCCCAGATGGCATTCCAGGCATTTTCCCGTGCGGTGAATCACGTCCCGAGTATCGTGCATTCCCAGCGCCACCGATTTCTCATGTGCCCACGATTTTGTCGCGTGCGGCCCCAGCCACGCGGACGCCGGCCCGTGGCAGTTTTCGCAGGACACGCCTTCCGAAATTTCAAACGCGCGTCCGCGCTGCTCCGGCGCCGGATTCAGCGCGTGGCACGCCAGACACCTCGGCGCATCTTCTGCCTTTGCGCCCAGTTTCAGGATGCGCGCCATCCGCTCGCCGGTCTCTCCGGTCAACGCCTGATACGCGCGGCTGTGCTTGTCCTTGATGATCCATGTCGAATACTCGTTCTGCAAAATCCGGCTGCCAGCGATGGGCTTTACGCTTCCGTGACAACTCGTCGCTGCACAAGAACCCGGGCCGATGTATCTGATGGACTCGTTCTGCGCTGAAAGCAGCGCCGGAAGCGTCATGAACCATGCGCACAAGACCACGCAGAGCATGCAAGAGTTGGAGGCGTCGCGCATTCGGTGTGCCGCTGAGTCTGTTTGCTTATATCGTTTGCGCTGCGACGAAGTCAACGGGCCGCGTTGTCTTTTTCGCGCCGCGCCGGGAAAAGCCAAACGCGTGCTATTTACAGCGGACTCTCCTCTCAGTAGTATGCAGAAGGTTCAGCGCGCCACTTCGCGCCGCGCATCTCTTGGAAAACATGCCCGGCGCTTTTTGCGCGAGACGGGGCGCCGTGATCTTCGACGACCTTCGGGCCATCCAGCTTCGCTACGGCTTCCTGCCGAAAGCGGAACTCGAGGGTCTCTCACAACGCAACCAGACGCCGCTCTATCAAATCCACAGCGTCGCGAGTTTCTATCCCCATTTCCATCTCGTGCCGCCGCCCAAAGCGGAGATTCGCGTCTGCGCCGACATGAGTTGCCATCTCAATGGCGCTTGCGAGTTGCGCGCCGATCTCGAGCGCCGCTTCGCCAATTCGCACCCCGATGACGTGCAGATTCGCGATGTCTCCTGCCTCGGCCGCTGCGATCATGCTCCCGCGATTTCCATAAACGATCACATTTTTACGGATGTCAGCGCCGCGGATGCCGAGCAGATCGCCCGGCGCGCCATTCGCGGCGAGGACATTCGCGAGCCCCATCCCGAGCAGGCACGCATCGCCTGCAAAGCTGATCCATATGGCGAAACTGAAAAGTACGGCGTCGTGCGCAAGCTCGTTCCATCCAAAGCATGGGACGATGTCCTCGCGCAACTCAGAGCCGCCGAGCTGAAAGGTATGGGCGGCGCCGGATTTCCAACCAGCATGAAGTGGGATCTCGTCCGCAAACAGCCCGATCCCGTGAAGTACGTTGTCTGTAACGCCGATGAAAGCGAGCCCGGCACCATCAAGGACCGCTTCATCATGACCAATCTGCCCCATCTTCTCATCGAAGGCATGATCATCGCCGGCCTCGTTACCGGCGCGAGGCGCGGCATCCTTTATATTCGGCACGAATATCATCTTCAGGAAGAAATTCTCGGTGAAGAGATTCGCCGCTGTTATCGCTCTGGGCTTCTTGGGAAAAAAATCCTCGGCAGCGACATTGACTACGATCTCGAAGTTTTTGTGAGCCCCGGCGGCTACATCTGCGGCGAAGAAAGCGCGCTCATCGAAGCCATCGAAGGCCACCGCGCCGAGCCGCGCAACAAGCCGCCCTTCCCCGGTCAAATCGGCCTTTGGCAAAAACCCACGGTCATCAACAACGTCGAAACGTTCATCAATGTGCCGCAGATTCTCGCACGCGGCGTCGAGTGGTTTGCAACCCAGGGTGTCGGCGGTTCGCGCGGACTAAAATTTGTTGGCGTCAGCGGCCAGGTCGCCCGGCCGGGCATTTTCGAAGTCCCTATGGGCTTGCCCATGCGCGACGTTATCTTCAATCATGCTGGCGGCGTTCGCAACGGGCGTCAATTGAAAGCCTTCGCGCCGTCCGGCCCGTCGTCCGGCTATCTTCCCGCTTCGATGATCGATGTCCGTCTGGATTTCAAAGCCCTCGCCGATGCCGGCTCCATGCTCGGCTCCGGCGCTATCGTCGTCTGCGACGACACTACCTGCATGCTGGACATGGCTCTCAACGCCGTGCGTTTCTATCGCAACGAATCCTGCGGCAAATGTGTTCCTTGCCGCGTCGGCTCGCAGAAAATGGCTGACATGCTGGTGCGCTGGACGCAAGGCGGCGTACCCGAATCACAATATCGCGAAGACCTCACCCTGCTCGACGAACTCTCGCAAGCCATGAGCCTTACCTCGATCTGCGGCCTCGGCCAGATCGCTCCTGCGCCGATTCAATCCGTGCTGAAACATTTTCGCGCTGAAGTTGACGCGCACGTTTTGCAAGGCCAATGCCCCACCGGAATCTGCTTCACTCCGGCTGCCCGCGCCGGCGAAGCCCAGCGCGTTGGGATCCGTCCCTAGTATGGCGACCGCATCCACACTTCCAGGCTCCGTCGACATCACCATCGACGGCCAGCCCGTTCGCGTGCCCGCCGGCACGAGCGTCTTCGACGCCGCGCGCATGAACGGCATCAACATTCCCACGCTTTGTCACCTTCAAAATCAAACCCCCGTCGGCGTCTGCCGCCTGTGCGTCGTGGAGACCGGCGCGCGCGTTCTCGCCGCCTCCTGCGTCCGGCCGGTCGAGCCCGGCATGAATGTCGTCACCAATTCCGAGAAAGTCTTGGGCGCGCGCAAAACCCTCCTTGAACTTATGATGTCCGATCATCCTTCCCCTTGCGCGCGCCAACAGAATTCCGGCGACTGTGAATTGGAAACGCTCGCGAAAGCCGCCGGCGCTTCCCAACCGCGCTTTGCAAAACGCACAATCGCCCGCGGCAAGGATGATTCCTCGTTGGCGATCGCCGTCGACCACGACGCTTGCATTCTTTGCGACCGCTGCATTCGGGGCTGCGACGAAGTGAAAAGCAATTTCGTCCTCGGTCGCATGGGCAAAGGCTATTCCGCCGGCATCGCCTTCGATCTCAACTCGCCGATGGGCGATTCCACTTGTATCACCTGCGGCGAGTGCATGGTTTCCTGCCCAACGGGTGCGCTCACCAACAAAAGCGTCGTGGGCACAGCAATCACTGTCGGTCCAGACGCGCAAGGTTTCGAAGCCGAGGAGCTCTTGCAGATCCCCGTTTTCAAAGGCGTCTCTGGCACGTTCCTCGAGCTCAATCGCGGCGCCATCGTCAAGCGCCGCTTCCGCAAAGGCGAAGTCATCTGCCGTGAAGGTGAATTTGGTTCAACGGCTTTCTACATTCTCGAAGGAAAAGCCAAAGTCTCCATCTCCACTCCCATCGCCCACGTCAAGACCCAGGGCGGCGCAAAAGGTCTCTTCAAACGGCTGACCAGCACGCTGGTCGCGCGTGAACAAGACAAGCGCGACGAGGAAGCGCGAGACAGAACCATTCCCATCGACGCCTCCGTCGATCTCGCTTACGGCAATCCAGTCGCCGAACTCGGCCCCGGCGATCTCTTCGGCGAAATGACCTGCATGAATTTTTATCCGCGCTCTGCGACCGTTATTGCGGAATCCGATGTTGTCGCATTCGAAATGCTGCGCAACGTCCTCGACATCATGTTGAAGAACAAATCCTTCCGCGCGCAGCTCGACCAAACCTACCGCCGCCGCGCCCTCGAGAACCATCTTCGTGGCGTGCCCATGTTCGCGGACCTGTCGCCCGATTTTATCGAGCATCTCAAAGAGAGCGTCGAATTGCAGCGCTTTGCACCGGGCCAGACGATTGCCCTCCAGGGCGATCCTGCCGACTGCTTTTATCTCGTGCGCATCGGTTTCGTAAAGATTTCAGAGAATTATCCCGGCGGCGAGATGGTTCTTACGTATCTCTCTCGCGGTGATTACTTCGGCGAAATCGGGCTCCTCGGCGGTGGCGTTCGAACCGCGACTTGCACTGCTCTCGATCACATCGAACTCGTTCGAATCTCCGGCGATGATTTCCGCGATATGGTCGCGCGTTTCCCCAGCGTTCGAACCGGTCTCGAGGCCGTTGCCGCCGAGCGCCGCGCCGCAAATCAGCAGCGCCTGCAAATGGTTCACAACGTACCCATCGATCAATTCCTCTCGCAAGGACTGATGGAAGCGCAGAGCCTGCTGATTCTGGATTTGCAAAATTGCACACGCTGCGATGCTTGCGTCAATGCCTGCGCTGATGCACACGACGGCATCACGCGGCTCATCCGAGATGGCTTGCGCTTCGATCAATATCTCGTTGCCACGAGCTGCCGCCAGTGCCGCGACCCGCTGTGTATGGTCGGCTGCCCCGTCGGCTCGATTCGCAGGCGCAATTCTCTCGAAGTCATCATCGAAGATTGGTGCATCGGCTGCGGCCTCTGCGCACAAAATTGTCCTTACGGCAACATCAATTTGCATCCATTTGAAGTGATGGTTGCCGATCCGGAGCGGCCCGGCAGAAAAAAAGTGGCGATCAAGCAAAAAGCTACTTCGTGCGATCTCTGCACGCACTTGAAAGAACCGAGTTGCGTTTACGCCTGTCCGCACGATGCCGCGCATCGCGTCGATCCGCGCACATTTTTCGCCGACATGCTCGGCCAGGGCTCCGCGAAATGAGAATGGACAAAACGCAACGCGGATGGGCTCTCGCTTCGCTGGCATTTCTCGCGATTTCTGCCGTTATGTACGACCTCTACTCATTCGAATCGCCGCAAGGACCGCGCGGTGGCAGCACCATCGGCCTGATTTTCGGCGTCGCCGGTTTTGGCTTCATGTTGTTTGCGGCGCTACTTGGGGCGCGGAAACGCGTTCCCACGTGGCGCATCGGCCGCGCGCAAGCCTGGATGCGCGGCCACCTCTGGCTCGGCTTTCTCGCCCTGCCAATGATTCTTTTTCACGGGGGATTTCATTTCGGCGGCACGCTCACCCGCGTCCTGATGTGGCTGCTCATCATTACGGTGTTCAGCGGCGTCTTCGGCGCGACGCTGCAGCACTATATCCCGCGCAAGATGACTTGCGACGTCCCGCTCGAAACGATTTACGACGAAATCGGCCGCGTTCGCTCGCTCCTTCGCGAAGAAGCCGATCGCGCGATCGAATCCGTCTGTGGTTCCCTAGGTATCAGAAAACCTTTAGGCGAAGAAGGCCAGCGTGCGGGGGGATTTACTGCGCTGCGGACCATCGCCGCATCCGCTGTTCCGCTGCGCACGTCGGCCGCCGTCAGTGCGGGCGCGAGCGCCGCCGTGGCTGCAGCTACCGAAATTATTTTGCTGAGTGAAGAAGAAAGCGCGCCGCTCCGCCGTTTTTTCCTGGATGAAATGCGTCCGTTTCTGGAACAGCCAAAACAACGCGGCCAGCGGCTCGGCGATGCCGCGAAGGCGACCAGCGCGTTCGCCGGACTGCGCACGCTGCTGCCAGCAGCCGCGCACGTCACGCTTGCGGACCTCGAAGACATTTGCGACGAAGCGCGGCAGCTAACACGCCAGGAGCGCTTGCACCACTGGCTGCACGGCTGGCTGCTGCTGCACATTCCGCTTTCGGTCGCGTTGATTTTGCTCGGCGCCATTCACGCCGTCATGGCGCTGCGCTACTAGCCTGAGAAAAAAGTGGCACGCACACGTACAACAAAAAAACTCGCTCAACGCATCGACCTCAACTATTTCAAGAGGCCGACGCCGCTGAAGCGCGCAAAATTCTGGCTTAGCCTCCTGCTGCCCTTGCTCGCGCTGGTTTGGATCGCGGGGCGCGGTTTTTCCGGAGACCATCGCGTGTACTCGAGCGGGCGTATGTCGAAAGCTCACGCCGTTCTCGAAAAAGAATGTGCAGCATGTCACGCGCAAAAAGCCGGCGCATTTTACGCGAAGGCTGCCGACAGCGCTTGTCTCGACTGCCACGACGGCCCCATCCATCACGCCACGCAAACGCCAACTCCTGCTTGCGCGACGTGTCATACCGAGCATCGTGGGCGCATCAACATCGCCGCGGCGAGCAATCAGGCCTGCGCAGAATGTCACGCGAACTTGAAGGCCAGCGGCAACTCGGTGCGGTTCGCATCGCACATCCGAAGTTTCGAAGACGGCCATCCCCAATTCGTGGCTCTTCAAGAAGGTTCACGCGATCCCGGCACGATCAAACTGAATCACGCGATTCATATGAAACTGATTCGCCGTGGACCGAACGGCCCCAATGTTCAGCTCGAATGTGGCAACTGTCACCACGCGACCGCCACCGATGCAGACTTGATATACGCCTACCCGAACTACCGTGCTGCGACGGTCAGCTACAAAGATACCGACGAATTTTTGTCCCTTCGCTCCGACACTCTGAGGACTCCTCGTGCAGTCACGGGGCGGGAACTAATGGCGCCGGTGAAATTCGCGAATGCTTGCGCGGGTTGCCATCTGCTCACGTTCGACAAGCGCTTCGACGACGGTGTTCCCCACGATAAGCCGGAAGTCATACGCGTATTTCTCGTCAAAACATTCCGTGAATACATTGCCGCGCACCCAGCCGAAGTGCGTGTACGGCGAGATCCGAGTCGTGACCTTACGGGTAAGCCGCTGCCCCCGGCGGTTCGCACCCTCACTCCCGCGCAATGGGTGGAGGAGCGCACCGCCGAGGCCGAAGACTTGCTCTGGCGAAAAACCTGCAAGCAATGCCATGCGCTCGTGCCGTTTGCAAGCGGTTCAAAAAGAAAGACCGAGATGTCGGTCAAACTGCGGGGCGATGCTCTGGAGATTTCTAGCATCTCGGCTGAATTGCCTTACCTCGCGCCGGCAAACATCACGTTGCGGTGGATGCCGCATGCGAAGTTCGATCACGCCGCCCACACTGGCTTCACGTGCGTGAGCTGCCACCCGAAGGCGCTGACGAGCACGGAATCGAGCGACATCTTGCTGCCGGGAATTGAAACTTGCAAGACCTGCCACGCGCCGGGGCCGGAGCACGCGGAATCGCGCTGTTTCGAGTGCCACACCTACCACGATTGGTCGAAACGCAAGGAAGTCACGCCGAAATTCACGATGCCGGCACTCCGCACCGGCAACCGCTAGGTCTCACTCGTGATTCGCGGTCGACCTTCTTTACAGAATGGGGCAGGGGGCGCGGCTGAGCAAGGGCGCAACGTGGTGCGCCCCTGCCCTTAATCTTGGTGCGCGAAGCTCACGCGTGATTTACAAGCGCCATCATATCGGGCGCGTAGCGTTCACCGACGACCTCGATCTGCGCAAAGCGGGATTTGATCTCTTTCAAGTCGCTTTCGGTAAGCTTTACATTGAGCGCTCCCATGTTCTCCTCGAGATAGCGAACCCGCTTCGTGCCGGGTATGGGGACGAGGTCGTTGCCCTGGGCGAGAACCCACGCGAGGGCTAACTGAGCCGGAGTCGACCCTTTTTTGCTGGCGAGCTCCTTTACGGTGTCCACCAATCTAAGGTTCGCTTGCAATGCCTTCTCCCCGAAACGCGGATTCGTCCGGCGCCAATCACTGGCATCAAGATCCTCGAGTTTTTGGATCGCGCCTGTTAAAAAGCCGCGCCCGAGCGGGCTGTAAGGCACAAAGGTGATCCCTAGCTCGCGGCAGGTGGCCAGGACGCCATTCCTTTCTACGTCGCGGGACCAGAGCGAATACTCGCTTTGCAGCGCTGCGATGGGATGAATCTTGGCGGCGCGCCGCAACGTTTCGGGGCCGGCTTCCGATAGTCCGAGCGCGCGTACTTTGCCGGCCGAAACAAGTGCGGCCATGGCGCCGACGGTCTCCTCAATCGGAACTTTCGGATCGACACGGTGCTGATAGAAGAGATCGATCGTTTCGACGCCAAGCCGCTTAAGGCTGGCGTCGCAAGCGCGCCGGACATTTTCGGGCGAACTGTCAAGGCCTCTGACGCCATCGGGACCGAAGCGGAACCCGAATTTGGTGGCGATGATCACGCTATTGCGGGCTACCCCGCGCAGAAAACGTCCTAGTAATTCTTCATTGGTGTAGGGCCCGTAGATCTCAGCGGTATCAAGAAAATTGCCGCCGAGTTCCAGATAACGGCGAAGAACACGGAGCGATTCCGCTTCATCAGCTGGTCCGTAAGCAAAGGACATACCCATGCACCCTAGTCCCAGGGCGGAAACCAGGGGACCGTTTTTTCCAAGATGACGCCTTTCCATGATCTGCTCCTCGAAAAGTTTTCGATAGGACTTCCCGGGATTGGATGAAAAATTCGCGCTTTCCGGTACAAATCATACCATCAGCACGATCACGCATCCTTGGCTACAATGAAAGTGGGCACGCGCCATATGCCCCGCTCCATTTGGCTTGTTGATGCCTTCCTATTCAAAAGATGCCTCGGCGCCGCAGGCTCCAACTGCTTCGTCGGCTCCCGTCGCTCATGAAGGTGCGGCGCGCGCGTTCTGGCGCGTGCTGACCCGCTTCGATTCCTCAAAGCTGTCCCCCTACCTGGCGCTGCGCAACTCGATGGGCGTGCTTCTGCCGCTGGCCGCCGGATTCGCCCTAAACATGCCGCGCGGCGGCGTGGTCGTCGCTAGCGGCGCACTCAACGTTGCCTATTCCGACGGGAGCGATCCCTACGCCCAGCGCGCCAAGCGCATGCTCTCTTCCAGCGTCCTATGCGCGCTGGCCGTTCTTCTCGGCGCACTCTCCGGCAATCACAATGCCGCAGCTGTAATCATCGCGACGCTGTGGGCCTTCGCCGCGGGAATGTTCGTCGCAGTTGGAATCACGGCCGCCGATCTCGGAGTGATCAGTCTGGTCACGCTGCTGATTTATGCCGCGCAGCCTCTGACCACTCGTCAAGCTTTAATCTCCTCCGCGCTCGCGCTTGGCGGTGGACTCCTGCAGACGGCGCTGTCGGTGGCGCTCTGGCCGGTGCGGCGCTACGAGCCGGAACGGCGAGCGCTCGCTAAATTCTTTGTAGAACTCGCACATGCGGCAGAACACCCACTGAGTGCGACTTCCGCGCCACCTGCGACGATTCAAAGCACTCAAGCGCAAGAAGCTCTCTCCGGCCTCGACCGCGAGACGTCCATCGAAGCCGTGCGTTATCGCGCTTTGCTCAGCCAGGCGGAGCGAATACGAATTAGCCTGCTGATGCTTTCGCGATTGCATGTTCGCATGCAGCGCGAGAGTCCCATGCACCGCAGTGTGCAGATTCTCAGCGACTACCTGAAAAAGGCGGCGCAGGCCCTCCAAGCCATCGGGGACTCCTTGATATCCGGAATACCTGCCGAAGCGAGCAAGCAAATCCTCGCCGCGAATGAAGCTCTCACACTCCAGTTGCGGCGAGAGGCGGATAGCCTGCCGCCTACTTTCCTCGCTGCCGCGGCGAAAGACGCGCGTTTCCAAATGGACGCGCTCAATGGCCAGCTCCGCGCGGCCCTCGACTTGGCCACACATGCCACACCCACCGGCCAAGCGGAGTTCGTGAAACAGGAAACACAACAGCCCTGGTGGCTTCGCTTTAGCGGCCTGATGGCTACGTTGCGCGCAAATCTCAATCTGCAATCTTCCGTGTTTCGGCACGCCATCCGTTTGGCGGCCCTCGTCGCCCTCGGCAATGGCTTGGAACGCGGTTTCTACTGGCATCGCTCCTACTGGCTCCCGATGACGATCGTTCTCGTGCTGAAGCCGGAATTTACGACCACGTTCAGCCGCGGTCTCTTGAGGATTGGCGGAACGATCGCAGGACTTTTTCTGGCCACCGCGCTCTTTCGCTTTCTTCCGGACACCATAACGGTCCAGCTTATTTTGATCTTTGTATTCACGCTCCTGCTGCGCTGGGTGGGCCCCGCAAACTATGGGATTTTCGCAGTGGCCATCAGCGCCCTCGTCGTTCTGCTGATCGCCATCACCGGGGTCTCGCCGAAGGAATTGATCTGGGCGCGCGGAATCAACACGGCGGCAGGCGGCGCGCTCGCACTTCTCGGGTATTGGATCTGGCCGACCTGGGAACGAACGCAGGTTTCCGAGAGGATTGCCGACATGCTCGAAGCTTACCGGGAATATTTTCACATCCTCTCCAAATCCTTTGTGCGAAACGAAACCACCAGCGCGCGCGCACTCGATCGCGCGCGGCTTAAGGCACGCGTGGCACGCACGAACCTGGAAGCATCGATCGACCGGATGGGCGCGGAGCCGGGGACGACGGCGGAGCAGATGAACCAATTGAATGCGCTGCTGGCAAGCTCGCACCGTTTCGTACATGCGTTGATGGCGCTGGAGGCAGGCTGGCTGCATACGGCTGCGGTTCCGGTACGGACGGCGTTCTTTACGTTCGCGACGGACGTGGAGAAGACGCTTGAATTGCTGGCCGCGGTCCTTCGCGGCGCGCACGTACAGCTGAACGAGTTTCCGGACCTGCGCGAGGATCATCGCGTTCTGGTGCAGTCCGGCGATCAGAAAATCGAGCGGTACGCGCTGGTCAACGTGGAAGCGGACCGGATCGTGAATAGCCTGAATACGCTGCGCGAGCAGGTGATGGAGCGCGTACGGGCAAGAACTGCGAGATGAAGATGGCAGGCCAGATCGCACTGTCCCAGTGGAGCGGAACAGAGACATAATGCGGCGGAGCGGCGAGAAGGTGCGATGAAGCGGCACGTGCTCACGGTGCTGATGAGCTTCGCGGCGGCGATGATCAGCGGGGCGGTTTTCGTCGTCGCGCTGTTTCATCAGTTTGCGCTTGTGGAAGTCGCGGCGAGCATCCTCACAGGGCTGCAAGTTTTTTTTCTGAGTTCAGCGATCGGCGACCTGCTGGATGAGAAGAAAGAACCGAACCGGGCAAGGAATTCGGCGGTCGCGCTGATGACGGTGTTTCTAGTGGCGTTTTACTCCCTCACGCGATATTTCCACTAGGGCTAAGTTGCGAAGTTACGACGAAAGACGCGCAAGTGATTTTTGACCAGTGACCGGTGGCTGGTTCGAGAGAACCCGCCAGCTAGGCGGGCCACAGTGGCATCGCCAACTTATTTGGAAGTAAAAATCTCGCGGCTGGCGGGATAGACGCGGCGGAAGGCAGAATAGCTGGCGTCGAGGGTGGCGACGACAGCGGGTTGGGGCTCGACGCGAGAGGCGACGCGGACGGTGGCGGCGCAGGCGGCGTCGACGGTGGGCCACAGACCGGCGCCAACGCCGGCGAGGATTGCCGCGCCGTACGCGGCGCCTTCTTCGGCTTCGACGATCTCAACGGGGTGGCCATAGACGTCGGCCTGGATCTGGCGCCACAAGGGTGAACGCGCGCCGCCACCGCCGAGGCGAATGTTCGTAACGGGAACATTCATTTCACGAAAAAGGGTGAAGGTGTCGCGGAGACTAAAGGCGACGCCTTCGAGTATGGCGCGAACGACGTGGGCGCGAGTGTGTGAGGCGGTCAGGCCGACGAGCGCGCCACGGGCGTTGGAATCGAGATGCGGCGTGCGCTCGCCCATCAGATAGGGTGTCCACAAGAGGCCATCGGAGCCGGGCGGGATTTTAGCAGCTTCGGCGGTAAGCCGATCGTAGGATTCGCTGACTCCGCTGGAATCTGTCGCGAAGGTATCACGAAACCAGCGCAGCGAGAGCCCGGCGGCCTGCGTTACGCCCATGACGTGCCAGCGTTCGGGAATGGCATGACAGAAGTTGTGGACGCGACCGCGGGGATCGAGCGCGGGCCAATCGGTGGCGGCAAAAACGACGCCGGAGGTGCCAATCGTCGCGCTGACCGTTCCAGCAGCGACGATGCCCATGCCGGTGGCGCCGGCGGCTTGATCGCCCGCGCCAGCCACAACCGGAGTTTCAACACGCAAACCTGTTTCCGCGGCCCCCTTTGCACATATTTTCCCGCAGGTACTCGGAGATTCGTGGAGAGAGGGCAGCAAGCGCTCGTCGATTTCGGCAGCCTGCAACATCTCCTGCGACCAGCGGCGATGGGCCACGTCGAGAAGCAACGTGCCGGAAGCGTCGGCCATATCGGTGGCGCGTTCGCCGGTGAGGCGGAAGCGGACATAGTCCTTCGGAAGCATGACCGCACGAACACGTTTCCAGTTTTCGGGCTCATTCTCGCGGACCCAAAGCAATTTTGTGAGCGTGAAATTCGCTAAAGCCGGATTGCAGGTTAGCTGAATCAGCCGTTCCTGGCCGATTTTGGCGGTCAGATCGCGGCATTGCTTTTCGGTGCGGACGTCGCACCAGATCAATGCGGGACGAACGACACTTCCCTTCTCGTCCAGCAGGACGGCGCCGTGCATCTGGCCCGAGAAGCCGACGCAGGCGATATCTTCGGCCCTAAGATTCGAATTCGCGATGGCCTTGCGAACCGCGACGCAGGAGGCACGCCACCAGTCTTCGGGGTGCTGCTCGGCCCAGCCGATCTGCGGCGAAGCGAAGGGCTGGTGCTCTTCGGTGGCGGAGGCGATGACGCGGCCGGTGCCATCGATAACGATGGCGCGCGTCCCTCCAGTACCAACGTCAATCCCAAGTACGAAGATGTGGCCTCCCTCGATTGCGGCCGCGGCCTGCTGGAAAGGTCGGGAGAGAGACTATCCCACTTCGTTGGTTATAAGGAAGAGGGGGCGCATTTCGAAGCTGGCGTATTGCGGGCGAAGGCGGTCGGTATTGTACTGTTCCTTGACATTGACGATCTTTTTGGTGGCGGTGACGGTTTCGAGGGGAATGTTGTCGTAGTGACCGTTCTTGAGGACGACGAGCCGGCCACTGATATTTTTCAGCAGGAGATCGAGGGCGAGATTGCCGTAGGCCATGGGAGCGATGGAGTCGATGGCATCGGGATCGCCGCAGCGGACGAGATAGCCGAGCTTCTGGTTGATGACGTCGATTTTCTTGCCGTTATTGAATTTGGCGGAAACGTCCTTGATTTTTTCGCCGACGATTTCGCCGATCCCGCCGAGCTTTTTGTGCCCGTAGGCGTCGGTGGCTTCCCCTTCAAAAACCATTTCGCCACCTTCGAACATGGCTCCCTCCGAAACGAGGACGATGGAGTAGCGGCTGGGATTTTTGCGGCGGTCGGCGACGAGCAATTCTGTGAGATGTTCGATATTGAATTTATATTCGGGGATGACGCAGCGATTGGCAGCGCCGGCCATGGTGGGAAGCATGGCGGTGAAGCCGGCGTAGCGGCCGAAGACTTCGATGACCATGAAACGCTCGTGGGAGCCGGCGGAGGTGCGGAGGCTGTTGACCATCTGAATGGTGCGCGTGACGCAGGTGCTGAAGCCGATGCAGTAGTCTGTGCCGGGGACGTCGTTGTCCATGGTCTTGGGAATACCGATGACCTTGAATCCTTCTTTGTGAAGGCGGACGCCATAGCTCAGCGTGTCGTCGCCGCCGATGGGAATGAGAGTGTCGATGCCGAGCCAGGCGAGATTCTTAAGGACTTCAGGGGTGAGATCGTTTTTCTCGGCGGTGAATTTGTCCTTAAGATGCGCAGGAACGCTGGACTTGGCGACGCGGCCAGGATTGGTGCGGGAAGAATGGAGAAAAGTGCCGCCGGTGCGGCCGGCGCGATCGACGGTCTCTTCGTCGAGGAGGAAGAAATTGTCGGAGTTGTCGTAACCCTTCTCGCGGACCATATCGACGAGTCCGGCCCAGCCATGGCGAATGCCGATGACCTGATAGCCTTCGCGCAAGGCGCGAAGAGTGACGCCACGAATGGCGGGGTTGAGACCGGGAACGTCGCCGCCTCCGGTGAGGGTGCCGATGACGCCTGTCTTGGTGATGACGTTAGCCATAACTGTAGAATCGCCCTTCCGTGAAATGCGCAAGACGAAATTATCACCTGTGAAGAGGTTTTTAGGAAGAGCGAAGCCGGAGATTTGTTTTTTGCAACGATCAGATGCAAAAATTGGGCGGTTGCAACTAGGCTACGATCTTTGTGCCGAGGACCACGAGGAATTTGGCGAGCCAGGAGTTGAGCGCTGGCCAGGCCGGGCCGGTGACGAGGTTGCCGTCAGTGATGGCATCGGTCATGGGGAGATCGACATAAGTGCCTCCCGCGAGAGTAACGTCAGGGCCGGTGGCCGGATAGGCGCTGCACTTCTTTCCTTTAAGGACTCCAGCGGCAGCGAGAACTTGCGCGGCGTGACAGATGGCGGCGAGGGGCTTATTGGCCTTTGAGAAGTAACGAACGATTTCGATGACGCGAGGATTCAGGCGAATGTATTCCGGCGCGCGGCCGCCGGGAATCATCAGTGCGTCGTAGTCTTCGGGCTTGATCTGGTCGAAGGTCGCGTTGAGTGCGAAATTGTGGCCGCGCTTCTCGGTGTAGGTCTGATCGCCTTCGAAATCGTGGATGGAGGTGGGGACGAAGTCGCCGGATTTCTTGCCGGGACAGACGGCATGGACGGTGTGGCCGACCATCAGAAGCGCCTGGAATGGGACCATAACTTCGTAGTCTTCAACGTAGTCGCCGACAATCATGAGGATGGATTTCTTGGACATAAGAGCCTCCACGAACGCAGTAGTGTAACAACCACATAAGATGCCGGGCTAAAGTCCGTCGCTACAAGCCATCGATCAGGGATGAACCACGGCCGGATTGCCAGGGCCCCCGACTTGCTGTAGACGCGGAATCCGTTGGTCGACGGAGGGAAGCACAGGGAAGGGGGCGTGCGGTTCCGTCTGATACCAATAGGCCACGGAATAGTAATTGTCCGAGCGGTGATTGGCGTGGCCATGTTCGATGGTGGCGCGCAGCGACTTTGTAAAAGTAATCGGCGAATCCAAGTGAAAGCGATAGACGGACGATTTGCCTCCCGCGCGTTCTTCACCGACAACTGGAGCGCCGTACAGCCGATAGAAAAAGGGATGGCCGCCAAAATCCCATGCGCCAAGGAAATAATCCTCCGAACCAGTCCCCGCAACGGAGGGGCGCGCTTCACCGTCGATGAAAAACATGTCGTCGCCTTCACCCCACCAGCCGTCCTGATTTTGCAAGACGGACATAGTGACCCCGACGAAATGCCCGCGACCCGTGGCGTCCAGCCAGAGGTAATTTTCCTTGCCGTCGAGGTTCGTTTTCCGGTCGACCTTGGGATCACCATTGTTCTGCCAATCGGAAGTCCACCCGTGGTTGGGCTGGGCCTGGCGGAACTGCGCGTGAAAGTAGAGAGTCCCGCGCGGCAGAGGCTCGGAGTACGCGCGATAGTCGAGGTTGAAATAGAAGGCATCCACTTTTTGCTGGCCTTCGTTGGAAGCGGTGATGCGCGCATGCTTTTGAAACGGCATCAAGAAAAAAGAGTTTAAGGCTTTGTCGCTTCCAACGGAGAGAAGCTCGGATTCCCAGCGATGATATTCGCCGAGGCCGAGGCCGAAAAAATCACCCAATGGCGCTTCGACGCTCGGCGTTGTTTCGTTGTCCCAATAGATTCGCAGCACGAGCTTCTTTAGGTGGCCGGCCTCGGGACTCGCGACGGTAATCCAGATATGTGTGAGCATGCCAGGGCCGTTCGCATCCATGAGCGTGAGAACGCCGCCAGGATCGACCTGGCGAAAATCCGCGTTTGCTCCCGAGGGATCTGCGCTTGAAACACGCTTGAGGACATAGTCCTGCTGCTGAGTGAGGTCGATCTTTGGAAACAGTTGTGTTTGTGCCAACAGAGGTTGGCTGAGAACGCAACCAAGCACAGGCAAAAGGAATTTCAAACACGCGCGCAGCATCGGCTCTCCCCTCCTCGTCAAGGTTAAACGAACGAAGGGGATTTTCCTCCGAAAGCACAAAGAAAGAAAGGGCGGACCGCCCCTTCGTTTGCACTCGGGGTAGAGCCCGCCCTCTCTGGTCTCTTCAGCGAAGGAGACAGGTAGAAGCGCTTATTGAGCGTTGAGCTGGGGAGCGGTGGCCACTGACAGGTTCTCGGTGGAATCCTGGATGGTGAGCCGGTCGGTGCGCATTTTGTCCCACTCGAGCAGCGTCAGGCCGTAGGAAGCAAACAAGCGGCGGATGCGCGCAGAGTCCCAGCGCAGAACTTTTTCGAGCACGGGGACGAGGACGCTCATGGCGTTGTCGCTGAGAACGGTGCGCTTGGCGACGCGCGTGATGAACTTGGCTTCGGAGACCGCGATGGTAAGGCCGTCATACTGATTGACGTGCATCATCACGGGAAGATCGGAACTGCCGTCTCCCATGTAGATGATGTGGTCGTGGCTGATGCCGAGGCTGGCGCGCAGCTCCTCAAGCACCGTGATTTTGCCCCAGCCGGCGGCGGCGCGAATGATCGAATCCACCTCGCCCGTGGCTTCGTTGTAACGGAAGCGCGTGCCGAAGATGTGATCCGGCGGAACGATGCCTTCGAGCGCCGACTGGATGATCTCCTGCGGCGCGGCGGAGATCACGTTGAAATGAAATTTGTGCCCTTCGGCAAGATTATCGAGCGCGCGCGCAAAGAGCGCGACGTCGTGCTTCAGGCGGATGCGCTTGCCGGTTTCGACGAGGTGCTCGCGCCGGACCTTGCGGAAATCCGGATCGTGGAGAATGAGATAGCTGAGCTCCGCGCCTTGCTGGACGAGGTTCATCTCCGCAAGGCCCTGGACCTTGTCGTGGAAGCCGTGAAAGCCAATGAGCTCGCTAAGAACGACGCCCGAGTCGTTAAAGCTAAGCGTCTGGTCGAAATCGCTGGCCAGTAGAAATTGTTTAGTCATGTACTAGTACTCCTCTGCTGCCTTTCTTGGTGGGCTCGCCCTGGGAAGCCTTCCTCACCCTCGCTTGATACACCTTAACTGCATTCCCCCAATACTGCCCCACGAATTATTTTAATGGGTGCTATGCGTTAAAAATGTGAACGATTCATTATACCTTGATCAGATGCAGAGTGGCGATAAGAGGTTAAAAGGAAAGGAGATGAGTTTTCCAGGTCGAAACAAAATGCAACAAATTCAGTGCGCTGAAAGAGATAGCGAAGGCGAAGAAAGAGAGAAGATGGCCTGGCGCAGTCCTACGGGTGTGTCGGAGGAGAATCTGCAACCGAGTAGAGCCGGCCACCACGAAGATAGAGGGACTGGGACTCAGCGCGGTTTAGGGGGCGGGCACCACGCCGACCGAAGACGGCCAGTTGGTTGCCGGATTCGTCGACGGCGCGATCTCGATCGATGCCCTTCGAAATAGCTAGCGCGGGACCGCGGGTGTGAGCAGAAGCGATGAGTTTAGGAGTGGGCCGCGGGCTGAAGCCGGAAAAATGCGCAGGGTCGTCCCAAGGAGACAGAATCTGCAGAACGCGGAGGCCGTTCTTGCCGTCGGCAACGAAGGCGAAGGCGCTGGCGGCGACCATGCCGATCTTTACATCGTTGACGTCGTTGAGCTGGCCTTCGGCGGTGAAGAGTTGATCGAGTTTGGGAGCATCCGGTTTTTCAACGTCGACGATCGCGAGGCCTTGCTTTCCTGCCGAGACGTAAGCGTAAGTCCGTGCAACGTAAACATTGCGGGCATCTTCGAGGGGGATTAGAGCAGTGCTGATTGGTTTTGGCTGGGCAAGGTCGGTAACGTCAAGAACTTTCAGGCCGTCATGATCGACGATGAAGGCATATCGGAATTGTAAGGCTATGCCGCGAGGATCGTTGAGAGCCGGCGCGCCGATGTTGGCGGTAACGCGCGGAGCGAGCGGATTGTCGAGGTCCACCACGACGAGAGCTTTGTCCGTGAGGATGTAAGCGAAGGTGCCGGCGATGGCCATGCGGCGCGCGCCGGTGAGTACGCCACCCGGATTGAAGGTGATGGCGCGCTTCAAGAAATTATTGGCGGGATTGCCGTCGAGGAGCGTGCCAACACCGGGGCTTTTCGATTTCAGGTTGGGATCGCCGATGATCACGAGGCCTTCTTCTTTGTCAGCGACGTAGAGGTAGCCGTAGAGGAGGTGAATGGGCTGCTCTTCGTTTTCAGGCAGCTGCTGGCGCAGCGGATCGACGGCCAGCGTCGTCGGTGAGGCCACGGCAAGGGCGTTTTTCGTGGGGACATAGAAGCGCTGGCCGATGGGCGATACGGGCGCTGTAACGACCTTCTCGGAAAAACTCTTGTTGTCGATGTTGGCGATGTCATACACGCGGAAGCCGCCAGGGCCGAGGGCGGCATAGGCGTATTCGCCGCGAGCCTGGATGTCGAGGATATTTCCGGAATGTTCGGCGGCGGCGCTGAGTTCGCGATGGTGGTCTAAAAAGTCTTTGTAATTGCCGGGATACGCGATGCGCTGGAGATCGCTTCCATAGATGGCTTCGGGTTCGTCGTGCTCGGCAACGGCGATGGCTTCGAAGCCCTTCTTGCCGGTGGCGACGTAGACGTAGCGGCCCATGAAATTCATGAAGTTGGTGCCTTGCAATAAGAGCTGGGCCATCCACGCGTTGTTGTCGTTGTTTGCGGAGACGTGGCAATCGCTGCACTGCTTGGTTTCCTTGGCGCGCACCGTGTGCGGAACGAAGGTGGAGAAGGCCTGGCCGGAGAAGCCAGGCGATGAAATCGTTTGCTGCGTGTAATAGAGCCAATCGCGATTGGCATTCTGCGAGCTGACGAGTACAGCGCAAGAAGAGCGCGCGGGCGCGATGCGATGGCCGGTGACGGTGCCGTCGACGCCGAGCATATAAATGTCGTCGCGAAGAACCTGGAAGTTGTAACTGGTGTAGTTTTTCGTGAGCAGGCCTTCGTTGTGCAGCATGGGCTTGCGCGCGTTGGCTGTCATCTGCAGATGGCAGCCAAAGCAGGTGGGTGTCCAGGAAGTGTGGCAGGAGTAGCAGGTCATGTTGCCGTTGGCGTGGGCGAGAGAGGCGTCGTCGCTTGGCATTTGCGAAGACACGACGCCGTCTTTGTTCATGAGCTTCGCGCGAAAAGATTTCTCACTGAAATGTGGGTTGCCGGGGGTGATGGTGTCGATGGTCTGAACGATGTCCCACTCCTTGTTTTCTTCGGACATGGATCGCTGAAGTAATTTTCCATCGCGCCATACGAATCGGCGCAGGCCCCATGGCGTGCGGAGCGCATCGAGATGGCGGCCGCCCTCTGGTGCAGCGGGACCCGACGTAATGAGCGTCGCTTTCTTGCGGATTGTCCCGTGGCAATCGATGCAGTCGATTTCGACGGCGGCGCGCGGTTCGACGTAGATTTTTCCGTTGCCGTGATTGTCCTGAGCGAAGTGGCAATCATTGCACTGCATGCCTTTTTCGAGATGGATGTCGGCGAGGTGGACGGCTTTGCCGAAGCGCTCGGGGTCCTCGAAGGCAATCTGCTTGCCGTCTTTGTCCAGCCAATTTCCTTTGCGGTCGTGGTTGAAAACGGCGCGGAAAATCCAGCCGTGGCCGTGAAAATCGGCGAACTGCGTGGTCTTCAATTGCCTATTGAATTCGGGACTCCCGACTTTTTCCAGAAATTTTTCGTCGTTCCAGAGGCCGCGAACAGCAGCGCCCTCCGGATTGCGTTCGAATGATTGAAAACGTTGCTCCTCCGTCGGATTGCTCTGCTCTTTCGGATACATCTTGTCGCCATCCATTTCGTTGTCCCACCAGGTGAGCCCGAAATAGCTGGTAACCATATTCGTGCCCGGATGGATATGGCAGATCATGCATTGGCTCGACGGGATGGAGCGCGTGAAAACGTGTTTGATGGCATGGCCGGGCTCATTCTTCGGAATCGTCGTATCGGAAGAAGCGCTGAAGCCGGAGTTGCCGAATATCGCGTACGCGCCGGAGTGTGACGGATCGCGGTCGTTCGCATAGATAACGTGACACGCGGTACAGCCGCTGGCGCGATAGTCGCCGGCATGATCGTTCGTGCCGGGAAGCGACATGACCGGGTCGAGCAAGCGCGTTTTTTGGAGGCCCAGAAAAACGGGATCGGTGCGAAGTTCGGTCCCGAAACCGCGGTCGCTGAGTTTGTCGTCAGGCTTGCCGGGATCTTCCTCGCGATTGGGATTGCCGATTTCCGCTTTCTTGCGGCCGCCGCGTTCGAAAACGCGAAGCACATTGCCGGGCTGTGAAGTTTCCCAGCGAAAAAGAGGATCGAGTTCGGGAATCGCGCCCTTGGAGCGGGTTTCTTCGGGCGTGGGTTTGGGAAAAGTTTTGATCGCTTGCGGTTTTCCGCCGCGATCGTAGCTTTCACCGAAGCGCGTGTTTTTTTCCGGATAGCCGCCGTTGTTGTAGAGCGCTGCGCCCCAGAGCATTCCAGCGTGAGTCATCATGCTGGTGGAGACGGCGCGGGTTTCGGCGGCGTGACAGCCTGATGTGCCGCAGGTTTCGGGTGCGACGCGAAGATCGCCGGGGTTCACGAACTTGATGTATTCAGCAGATTCCCCAAGCCACTTCGTATAGGTGCGCTCGGGAAGCGCCGAGCGGTTTCTGAACGACGGATCGCGGGGCTGGACGTGGGCTTTTTCCTTGGCGGAATTGTATTCAGGAGAATTCGGCGCGGCGCTTGGTGCAATCGAAATGGAGGAATTGCCTCCATGGCAATCCGTGCATCCGAGATGAACGGTTTTCGTGGGGTGCATGGTGGGTTCGTCGGTTGATGTGTGACAGGAGACGCACCCGGAGGATTTGCGATCGGCTTCTTCCTGCGATTGGCCGCGGAACGGAGCTGACTCTTGCGGAACCTTTGCCGGGGGGTTCGAGCTGGCGCGAATCGCAAGGACAAAAGATAACGCAGAGACGCAGAGGAAGCAGAGGGTTCGCAGAGAGGACGAGGCGGGTTGGCGTTCGCTGTTCATGATCGGCGCATCTCAAAAAGTAAACTTCACGGAGCCGAAGAGCGAGAAGAGCGTGCGGCTCGTGTAAATGTCTTTGAAACCCTGGCCGGGCTGCAGGGCGGAAGCGCCGCCGGTGAGCACGATGTTTTCGGAGAGAGGCGGGCGGTACTCGACGCCGACGCCGAAGTCTTCGCCAATGGTGTGGTGAATGGCCGATTGGAAGAGCAGGAATTCGAGCGGCTCGGTGCGTTCGAAGCGCAGAAAGTTGAAATTCGCGAAGCCCCTCAGCTTAGGAGTGATATCGAAGTCGGCCCCGGCGTTGGCCAGGAAGATGCCAGGGTTGACGAAATTCGCCTGCCCCTCTTCTTTGCTGGCGCGCAGAGAAGGAATGAGGCTGCCGGGCGTGGTGAGAAGAATGCCGGAGCCGAGAAGGCGAATGGCTTCGCGATTCCAGAAGCTAAAGAGACCGCCGGCAAAATTGGGCAAGTCGACGATGGAGTCAAAGCCTCGGGCGCGGCCATCGCGAGGATTGGCGTCGCCGGAAGTGTAGAAGGCGGAGACGCGGTAGCGGGTCCAATCCTTATCGTAGGAAATCTCAGCGGCGGCCATCTGTGCGTTGACGGTGACGCGCTTTCCGGCGATGGGATTGAAAGTGTCCTCACCGATGGCTTGATAGAAAGCGTGCGTGAGATTGAGTCGATGAATGTGGCCGCTGCCGAGCCATCCGAAATAGCCGACGCGAATGCCGTGGAGGATTGGGCCCGCGCCAGGATTTTGGTTGATGACATTGCCGATGGGAGCGGGGCGAACGAGGAATCCGTTATCGTCATAGTGAAGGCTGGGATCATCTTTGTTCCAGGCGATGACGAATTCCGCGGTGTAGCCTGGAAAAAAGAAATCCTGCAAGTAAACGTTGCCGAGAAGGACCTGCTGGTGGCGGCGGTCGAAGGTGTTGAGTCCGCTATTGGTGTTTTTTTCGAGGAAATGGAAATAGGCGACGTTGTACTCGATGCGATCGCTGTGGAGGTTGCCGAAGATGCGCAGGGCCGGTTGTTCATCGACAAAAAGAAAGCCGCGGAAGTCCGCGTTGAATTGCTGGATGCCGGCTCGCGCGGAGATGAAATCGTAATTAGGGCCGAGGTCGTGGATCTTCACTTCGACGAAGGCCTCCTGGACACCGACATGATCGTCGAAGCGGTTGGTGCCGCTGCGAGGATCGGGGGCAACGAGGCCAAGCTCGCGAACTTTCAAATTGTTGAGGCTGAGCTCGGGCGTGATTCGAATGCGCCAGTCCACGGGCTTGAAGGCCGCGTCGCCATGGAATAAATCAAGTGTGAAACGAAGCGTTTGATCGAAAAAACCTTGTTCCCCTTTGCCAAAGAAACCGGAGCTGCCTGGGCGAGCGCTGCTGACGTTGCTCGGCGAAGGGACGCGACGGCCATCGAAAAAGGATTCGGAAGAGGCGGTAATGTTCAGAAAAGTTTGCTGGCCGAGGAGCTCGGGCCAAATGGGCTCGTCGCCCTTGAAACGATTGCGGTGGAAAGGATCGTACCAGCGGGACTTGGTGTAAATGTACTCGCCGCGTTGCGAGTAGCGGTGATAATCCGGCTGCTCGAGGGCCCAGCGGTTTGGAACGGTGTTATAGACGTCCGCGACCGGAGGAAGTGTATCTGGCGAAATATTTTCGATGTAGGCGGGATCGGAATCAAGGCGATGACGAAAATCGCGATAGGTTCCGAACGAAGGTTGCGATTCGGCAGAAAGTGCAGGACCAAGCTCGGGGAGACGCGGAAGGCGCGAACGCGCCTCCATGGCTGCGACGGTGACGAGAGAGATTTCAAGGGTCAAGACTTCGTTCGGCTCCAGGGCAAGATCAGGAAGAATGAACGGCGCGTAATCCTTGGCTTCGACGCGGAGTTCGTACTGGCCCGGCGGCAACGGAAAAACTCGGAAGACGCCTTCTCCCGAAGTGGTGGCACTGAAGATTTCGCCGGATTGGACTTTGCGTAGCGTGAGAAGGGCGGCAGGCACCGGAAGAATGATATTGGAGAAGCCCGCGTCGCGGACGACGCCATCGAGTGCGGCGGTGGTCTGCGCCTGCTGGCGGGGGATGCGCAGCGGCGGACCGGATTCGCGGGATTGTTTTGCGGAGTCTTGGGGCGCGGGTGGAGATTGAAGTGGAAGATTTGCGACGGCGCGCGGCGCAAAAACGGGGCAGGCAAAGCAGCAAACCGCGCAGAACGCGCGTCGAACTTGCCGCGGAGAGGAAAGGATCATGCGTTCGGCCTGAACGGATTCGATGAAAGAAACAGGAATCGCGTACTAGATAACAATATCGATGGGCAGCGAGCAACACTTTTCCCGGAGGAGTGGAGTCATTCGATAACGCAACGAAAGGCACGATACGTTCACCAGTTCGCCGCAAGGCACCGGCAAAGGCGTTGAGCGGCGGCAAACGAGTGTGATACGAACGCAAGTACTCTCGTGATGGAAACAACTCATAAACCGCGGAAGCCGGTGGGACCGCGGCGCGCGTTACAGCAACGAAAGAAAACGTTAATTCTGGGCATTTTCATGGCGTTGGGAATCCCCGGAGCGCTCGCGATGCTGCTGAGCGGATGTGGAGGCGGAAGTAACGCCCCGGTTGCGCCGCCGCCGATTCCCGCGGTGCAAGCTCTGCAGGTAGCCGACGTGCAGAATATCGTGCAGGCCGCGGTGAATTCCGTGAATGTCGATATGGCCGTGGCGGTGGTGGACCGCGCAGGATTCGTGCTGGGTGTGTTTCGCACGCAGAATGCACCGGCGACAGCGACTGGAAATTTTGGTCAGGTGCAGAACGCGAATGACGTGGCCGTGGCGCTGGCTCGGACGGGAGCGTTTTTCAGTAACGATCAGGCGCCTCTCTCTTCGCGAACCGTGCGGTTCATCAGCGGGATTCATTTTCCGCCCGGTGTGTTGAATCAGCCGCCAGCGAATCTTTATGGCATTGAAAATACCAATCGCGGCTGCACGCTGGTGAACGATCCGATCTTCCAGAGCAAGCTTCCTCCTTCTCTGGCGCTCGGCGGCGGATTCGGGCTCGGCATGCTTACCGGCAAGGCCGACATAATGGATTCGAATGCGGCGGCCGTGAATCCGGGCGGCGTACCGATTTTTTACAAGAATGTGGTGGTCGGCGGAATCGGTGTGGTGACAACGTCGAGCAACCTGAATGTTGCTGAGTATGCGGCCTTCGCGGGATCGACGGCGGCGCGCAGCGGGCCGACGGATACGTTTGGGCCGACGCCGGCGGCTCCGGGAGTAGTTTTTATCGGAGGCATCGCGCTGCCCTTCGTAAGTCAGACCGCGCGGCCTTCCGGTTTTTCTGCGGGACCTGTCGCAGGGACGGGAAGTTATGCAGTGGCTCCGGCGAACAGTCAGGGCCAGCCGCCCGAAGGCGATTTGATTGCGCCCGCAGTGGGACCGCTGGGTGGTTTGAGCGCGGCGGATGTGAACCAAATTTTGGATAACGCAGAAGCAACCGCGAATACCACGCGCGCGGCGATTCGGTTGCCGCCGGGTTCGAAAGCAAAGATGGTGATCGCGGTGGCAGACTTGGATGGAACGATCATCGGCTTGCGGCGGATGCAGGATTCCACGGTGTTCAGTATCGATGTGGCCGTGACCAAGGCACGCAACATGGTGTACTTCAACGGTGCGTCGCGGACGCCAACGGATCTGAACGGCGTTCCGATGGGAACGGCGGTGACGAACCGGACGATCAGCTTTGGCGCGCAGCCCCTGTATCCTCCTGGAATCGATGGTTCAAGCGCTGGTCCATTTTTCAACCTGTATACGATGGATTTGGCGAATCCCTGCACGCAAGGATTTCAGAGCGGCGCGGCAAATTCGAACAAGAGCGGAATCATTTTCTTTCCAGGAAGTGCGGGTTTATTTCAAAACGGCGCTCTGATCGGCGGATTGGGTGTGAGCGGCGACGGCGTGGACCAAGACGATTATGTGACCAGCGGCGGCACCAAAGGATTCGAAGCGCCGGTGAATATCCGAGCGGATCAAATCGTGGATCAGGGCGTGCGGCTGCCGTACTTCAAATTTCCCAGAAATCCCACCAACTAAATCCCAACAATCATCGGCGACGCGCCGATTTCTTGCCGCCGGCGATTTTTGTGAGAGCGCGCGTGTACGCTTCGATGGTTTCAGGAGCAGCCCGGCTGTAAACAAATTGCCCTTCGCGGCGGCATTCGATGAGGCTTGCTTCGCTCAATATCCTGAGATGGTGTGAAACGGTGGCAGGGGTTACGCCACGCATCGAAACGATCTCACCGCAGTTCATGTGCTTGCTGGCGGAGATGGCCTCGAAAATCCGGAGGCGCGTCTTGTCGGCGAGGGCTTTCGATATTTTTTCAACCTGAGCGCGGTCCATGGGCCTCCCCGAAGTGTAACGGAACTGGCGTCCTTCCCGCCACAAAGACCCACCCTCCGCAAAAGAAAGCTAAGAACGATGCAACCGATTACTTCGATAGTCATCTAAGTATCGAAATTAAGAAAGCGCCACGAGCGGCGGGGCGGGCCCCCTGCAGTCGAGCAGCTTTCCGTCAAATTCGGATAGAGAACGGAGATCAACATGAAAAGACTCGAAGGAAAAGTAGCGGTTGTAACCGGGGGCAACAGCGGCATCGGGCTAGCCTCGGCGAAGCGTTTGCAGGAAGAAGGAGCGCGCGTGGCTATTGCCGGCCGCAGCAAGAAAACTCTGGATGAAGCGGTGAAGACCATCGGCAATGGCGTGGTGGCGGTGCAGGCAGACGTCGCCAAGCTCGCAGATGTCGACAAACTGTATGCGGAAGTGTCGAAGAAACTGGGGAAAATCGACATATTGTTCGTGAACGCGGGAGTGGCGAAGTTCGCTCCATTTGCAGAGACCTCCGAAAGTTTGTACGACGAGAATTTTGACATCAACACCAAAGGCGCTTACTTCACCATTCAGAAAGCGATTCCCTTCCTGAACGACGGGGCGTCGATCATCCTCAATACCAGCGTAGTGGATTCCCTGGGCAGCCCGAATACCAGCGCTTATGCGGCTACAAAAGCGGCGCTGCGATCCTTCGCGCGAACGGCAGCGGCAGAACTGGCGGGCCGTGGAATCCGCGTCAACACAGTGGCGCCGGGACCCATCGTAACTCCGATCTTCGGACGGACGGGGTTGCCGCAGGAAGCGATCGACGATTTCGCGAAGGATGTTCTGACCAAAGTGCCGATGAAGAGGTTTGGACAGCCCGAAGAGGTGGCCGGCGCCGTGGCGTTCCTGGCTTCGCAAGATGCTTCGTATATTACCGGCGTGGAAATCAACGTGGACGGCGGCATGGGGCAAATCTGAATGCCAGTAGCCGTGTTCAGTGTCGAAGGAGAGAGGCGGAGCACATCCGCCTCTTTTTGTTTTTGAAGACTTGTCAATTGGCGCCGCCGGAAGGATCCCGTGACGTTGCCGTATTCACGTCGAGGAACCATTTGCGCGCCGTGTTGCCGGGGGCATAGCAGTTGCCGTCGGGTGCGTACTTCGCCGGGCAATGTGCGGTGCGTTCTTTGCGGCGCGGGGATTGCGCGAATTGCCAGACGGCGGCGTAACCGATGCCGCTCGAAGGAGGCGCAGGCGGTTTTTGAGGGAAAGTGCAGCCTGGCGAAGGTGGACAGAAATCGTTAAAGGCCCAGATGGTGATATCGCGTGACGCGGGGTCGTTGCGAATGCCGTCTGCAGTCGTGATGGTGACACCGGGTTCTTCCCTGACGGGAATGCCTGAGCAATAAACGCCCGGATGAAAGCCGGCGCGCGTGAGTTCTTCGGACCAAACACCGAGATACGCGTGGTAACTGGCGGGCAAACGGCCGCCTTCTTCAATATCCAGAAAGATGATGGTGCCGGAAGCGAAGCCTTCGGACCTCGCAGCATCCACAGCGCCCTTTGCATCTTGGATTCCGATTCGTTTTGCCGCGGCTTCATTCTTGAGCTCCCCGGTCTCGCGGCCGCGGTACAAAACCAGGAATCCGAAGCCTTGAGCGCGAAGAAATTCGCGTTTGCCGAGCCACGTATTTATTTTCCCTCCGGGAGGAGGGCTGAGCCAGTAGCTCGTGAACGCAAACATCTTCCGCAGAATCGGCATTGCTTCGTCACCGGGATAAATGTTGCGGTCGAACCCGAGGTAGGATCGCGAAACGGCGCTTTGTGGGGCGGGTGCGACAGTGGCGATGAGCAGAACAATAAGAATCAGGACGACGGCGCGTGAGGCGAAAGAAAGGAATTTAACACAGAGAACACGGAGAGCACAGAGTTCTCGGAGAAGAGAGAAAAGAGCTGGAAAGATCGTCATAGCTAGCCTTCACGGAGCTTGTGGCCGGCGAGGTTGCCGAGGCCGTCGTAGGCGGCGTACTTGTAGAGTTCACTGAGCGTCGGATAATTAAAGACCTGCTCGATGAATTCGTCGATGGTGAGGCCATTGTCAAGGACCATCATCCCGACGTGGATGAGTTCCGTGGCGTTTTCGCCGATGATGCTGACCCCGAGGAGTTTTTTATCGGCGCGGGCGAAGATGAGCTTGAGCATGCCTGCGGTGTCTCCGGTGATGTGGCCGCGGGCGTTGTTTTCGTAGAGAGCGCGGCCAACGACGTAGTCGATTTTCTTTTCCTTGCAGGATTCCTCGGTCTCACCGGCGGCGGATATTTCCGGAATCGTATAAATGCCCATGGGGAGCAGCGAGGCAACACGCTCTTTGTACTTCAGCCCAAAAGCGTGGCAGACGGCCACGCGGCCTTGTTCCATCGAAGTAGAAGCGAGCGCAGGGAAACCAATGACGTCTCCGGCGGCATAAATATGCGGAACAGCCGTGCGGTAGTGTTCGTCCACGGGGACATAGCCGCGATCATTGATGGCCAGGCCGGTTTTTTCGAGAGCGAGGCCATCGACAGCAGCACGGCGGCCGGCAGCGAAGAGTGCCGCATCGGTCTCGAGAATCTTGCCGCTCTTCATCGTCAGACGCACGCCACTGGCGGAATTTTCGGTTTTGACGGGGCGCTCGTTCAACAAGTAATGCATGCCAAGAGCGGCAAGGCGGTCGCGAAGGCGGTCGGAAATCTCATTGTCGAGAAAGGGGAGAAGACGATCGCGCCCGTCAACGAGGGTGACGTCCACGCCGAGAGCTTTGAAGATGGAGGCGTATTCGCAGCCGATGACGCCGCCGCCGATGACCGCGAGGCTTTTTGGGATGCGGTCCATCTGAAGAAAGGTGTCGGAGTCAAAAGTGTGAATGTCGTCGAAGGCAATTTCCGAGGGGCGATGGGGCTTGGAGCCCGTGGAAATAAGGATGACTTCTCCTTTTAACTGACGCGTGCCCTGAGCGCCGGAAACGGCCACGGTATGGGGATCCACGAAGGCAGCTTGGCCGCGCACGAGTTCGATTTTGTGGAGTGCGAGGTTTTTCAGAATGCGCTGGCGCTCCATAACGACGACTTCGCGCTCGTGGTGCATGAAATCGTGGACGGTAAGATTCTCTTTCAGCGAGTAGTCGATACCGTAAAGGCCGCGCTGCTTGAGGCCGGAAAAATAGAGCGCGGATTCGCGCAGCGTCTTGCTGGGAACGGTGCCGGTGTTGATGCAGCTTCCGCCCATATGCTCGGCGCGCTCGATAACGGCAACGCGTTTGCCGAAATAGGCAGCCTGCGCGCCGCCTTTTTCGCCCGCGGGGCCGCAGCCGATCACGATGAGATCGAACTTGTCGTTCGAAGTCACAAATCCCCCCGCGAATCTGTTACGCCAAAACCTGCCAAGTGTAATGCAGTTGAATCTGGAAGGATTGTACAGGATGCGAGGCGATCACTGGTGACCCATTGAAA
>WNFS01006374.1_pt1 | contig 32717 bp, 27 predicted proteins | sample 5400141 | NCBI WGS metagenome assembly WNFS01 (sample SAMN13153358, study PRJNA577476) | soil metagenome | isolation source: 60 cm saprolite under Madrone tree | place: USA:California | collected 2016-06-14
GCATTTTTTCCTGCCGGCGCGTTCTGGTGCGCCTACCAGTACCTCTTGCTGGTTTACAGTGGCGCCACGCCGGGCTTGAAGCTAGCCAAGCTGGAGTTGCAACGGTTTGACGGCGATCCGGTGCCGCGGGTTATGCGGCGCTGGCGCGTGCTGGCGTCCGTGCTTTCCGGGATATCGCTGGGCCTGGGATATGCCTGGTGTCTGCTCGACGAGGACGAACTCTGCTGGCACGATCGAATCACAAGAACGTACATGGCGCCGAGAAAATAAGCTTTTAGCCGTCAGCCGTCAGCCGTCAGCCGTCAGCAAAGACCATTGTGGGGACGGGTCTCTCACTGGCCTGGGCCGAGCGTTGCTCGGCAGTTGGAGCCCCGGCGCTACGAGTTTGGGCCTCCTCCCCTGTCTGCTAACATCTTTTCGTGACTTCAAATTCTTTTGTCCGGGTTCGTTTTGCGCCCTCTCCGACTGGGCATCTCCACGTGGGCAATGCGCGTACCGCTCTATTCAACTTGCTTTTCGCTCGGGGGCAGGGCGGCACCGTGGTGCTGCGCATCGAAGACACTGATGTCGAACGCAGCGAAGCTCGTTTTGAAGATCAGCTCATTGCCGATCTCAAGTGGCTTGGTTTGGACTGGGACGAAGGCCCGGATCTGGGCGGGCCATACGCGCCCTATCGCCAGTCCGACCGTCTGGGAATCTACCGGGAGCACGCCGAGCGCCTGGTGAATGAAGGCAAAGCATATTTGTGCTTCTGCACCGAAGCCGAGTTGCAGAAGGAGCGCGAACGGGCGCAGGCTGAGCATCGCCAGCCCATCTATTCGGGCAAGTGCCGGGCGATCGATCCGGCGGAAACCCGGCAGCGGCGGAAAGGTGGGGAGTCTTGTGCGATCCGGCTGCGGATTCCAGAGCACCCCATACGCTTTCACGACATCGTGCATCGAGACGTGGAGTTCTCGAACGAGGTGGTAAGCGACCCCATCATCCTGCGTTCGAACGGGATGCCGGTTTACAACTACGTAGTGGTGATTGATGACGCGCTGATGAAGATCACGCACGTAATCCGCGGCGACGATCATCTCTCGAATACGCCCAAGCAGGTGGTGCTGTACGAGGCTCTGGGCTGGCCGGTGCCGGAGTTTGCTCACCTTTCGACCATTCTGGGCAGCGACCGCGAACGGCTCTCCAAGCGGCACGGGGCGACGTCGATTGCGAATTTCCGCGAAATGGGCGTGCTGCCCGAGGCGCTGGTGAACTATTTGGTTTTGCTCGGCTGGGCGCCGCCGGGAGGTACGCGGGAAATTTTCAGCCGCGAGGAACTGGTGGAGGAATTTTCGCTGGAGCGAGTGACACCCTCGGCCGCCGTGTTCGACATGGAGAAACTGTACTGGCTGAACCGGCATTACATTAAAGAGTGTCGTCCCCCTCGACTCACATTTCTCGTTTTGGAATTTCTGGCGAGGTCCGGCACTCTTAGCCCGAGTCTTATTTCCCCGCCAGACTGGGAACATGGCATCTTTGTCGAGCAAGCAACGTTCGATTGGTTTTCCCAAGTCGCAGAACTGCTTACACCATCCGTGGATCGCCTTGATCAGCTGCCCGAACGCGCGTCGCTCATCTTCAACTACGATGCGAAAGCGGCGCTAGCGGCCCCCGACAACGCCGAAGTACTTGCCTGGCCTAACACCGATGCGGTTTTCGACAGATTCACGGTTAAAATACTTGAAGACGAATCGGCGAAAGCTGGGAAACTCACGCCCGAATGCTTCAAACTGCTGGTCAACGAGGTGAAGGCAGAGACCGGAGCAAAAGGAAAAGAATTATTTCACCCCGTTCGGCTGATTGTTACCGGATCACATTCCGGACCGGAATTCGACAAACTGATTCCCATCCTCGAAGCCGGCAGCCGGCTAAATCTGCCGAAGCATGTGCTCAGCGTGCGCGAGCGGGTGGAAGAATTCGGCAGGGCGCGGGGCAGTAAGAATTAATTGGCTCCGTGGTAGCTGACACCCGGTATCCCTCGTGCTATCGTCCTTCCATGATTCGGTCTTTGGTGGTTGTGCTACTTCTCTTGGCTGCCAGCGGGTCCGGCCTGGCCAAAGAAAAATATCAGCACGCGGGTCCCATTCATCTTGACCGCGACGGCGGGAAATGGGCGGAAAAGACACTGCGCAAGCTCTCGCTGGAAGAGAAAGTCGGCCAGATTTTCATGATCTGGGTGCGGGCGGACTTCCTGAATGCCAATAGCAGCACCTATCTCCAGTTGCTGGACAGCATGCACAAATATCACATCGGCGCATTCGCCATGACGGTGCGCTGGGAGCCACCTTTTCTCTATCGTAGCGAACCATACGAGGCCGCCGAACTGCTCAATCGTTTGCAGGAACAGTCCAGTTTGCCGCTGCTTGTGGCCGCCGATTTTGAGCGCGGAGTGACCATGCGTCTGCATGGAGCCACAACTTTTCCTCATGCCATGTCATTTGGAGCGGCCGGGAAGGTGGACTACGCCGAAGCCTTCGGCCGCATTACCGCCCAGGAGTCTCGCGCCCTCGGAATCCAATGGAATTTTTTCCCGGATGCTGACGTCAACTCGAACCCGGCGAATCCCATCATCAACACGCGCTCTTTTGGAGAGGATCCGCAGCAGGTGGGAGATCTGGTCGCCGCCTACATACGCGGGGCGCGCGCCAACGGGATGATGACCACCGCGAAACACTTCCCTGGCCACGGCGATACCGCAACCGATTCGCATCTCAGTGTGGCCCAGGTCACCGGGGATCGGGCGCGGTTAGATTCTGTCGAACTGGCACCCTTCCGCAAGGCCATCGAGGCCGGAGTCGATTCGGTGATGGTGGCGCACGTCACGGTTCCGGCGCTTGAGCCGGATGTCAATCGCGTGGCCACAACTTCCCCGGTGATCGTCAAGGACCTGCTCAAAAGGCAGCTCGGATTTCAGGGAATTGTGGTGACCGACGCGCTCGACATGGCCGGCCTGACTCGTCTTTACTCGGCCAATACCGGACGGGCGGCGGTGGACGCATTCAAGGCGGGTAGCGACCTGCTGCTGATTCCCGCTGATTTGGATGCTTCCTACAAAGCCGTTCTCGAGGCCGCTCGCAGTGGGGAAATTCCCTCTGCCCAGCTCGACGCATCAGTACTCAAGCTGTTGAAGGCAAAGGCGTCAATGGGATTGCACAAGGCCCGCCTGGTGGATGTGAACGCCCTGCCTGACATGGTTGGCAGACCTGAGAACCTGGCCATCGGCCAACAGATTTCCGACGACGCCGTCACCCTGGTGCGCGATAACGGCAAACTGCTGCCGCTGAAACAATCGGGAACTGTTCAGACCGGGCTTCCGTATCAACAAGTGGAAGAAGCGCGCAACGGTACGGTGGTGGTGGTGCTTTCCGAAGACGTGCGCACCGACGTGGGCCGCGTTTTGGAACGCGCCATCAAGGTTCGCGTGCCCGATGCCAATGTAATTTACGTCGATCCACGCATCGCCGCTGCCATGTCAGCAGACATACTGAAGGCGGTTGACCAGGCCCAGGCCGTGATTGCGGCGGTGTATGTGGTGCCGACTGCCGGTAAGGCAATGCAAGGCGCGAACGGTTTGACCAACTCGGTTGCCCTGAACGACGCTAGTGGTACGCTTTTGCAGGCGATTCTGGACCATGCCGCGGAAAAAACCGCGGTTCTGGCCATGGGAAATCCCTACGTGGCGCAGGATTTCCCGGCCATCCAGAATTACCTTTGCACATTTTCCAACGCTAGCGTCTCGGAAACCAGCGCGGTCAAAGCGCTCTTTGGAGAAATGGCCATTCATGGCCACTTGCCGGTCAGCATTCCCAACATCGCTCAGCGTGGCGCCGGCATTGAGAGGGCGCCCCAGGCGGCAGAGGAGGGATCGCAACATGCGCATGCTCAGATGGCGGGACGCTAGTTCGCTACTAATTTTGACCGCTGCCGTTGCGTTCAGCGCCCTGGTGCTGCCCGGCTGCAACGTCAATGTGAAGAAGGGCAGTGAGGGGCAGGACAAGAAGGTGGACATCGAGACTCCCATCGGCGGACTGCACGTCAGCAAGGCTGCCAATGTCCGCGACACCGGCCTTCCCGTTTACCCGGGCGCGCGGATGAAGGAAAAAGACCAGGACGATGACGGCGATAGCAACAGCGCCAACGTCAACATCTCCAGCAGCCTGTTCGGCCTGAGAGTGGTGGCCGTCGAATACCTGTCCAATGATTCGCCGGAAAAGCTGATCGCCTACTATACAGATCAATTGAAGAAATACGGAAGCGTGCTCGAGTGCCATACCAACAAGAATCACGCCGGCGCCACGATGGACTCCAGCGACGATTCCAGCCCAGCCAAACAACTCAAGTGTGAGGGTGACAATGGAGGCAAGATTGTCGAACTGAAGGTTGGAACCAGGCAGAGCCAGCACATCGTCTCTATCCGCCCCGCGGACTCCGGCAAAGGGTCAGATTTTGGTCTGGTGTATGTGCAGGTGCGAGGTGGCAAGGACACGATCTGAATTTAGGAATTGTCGAATTTAAGGATTGACGAGTTTCAAAGACGATTCCCCTCCTCAAGTATTGTGTAGGTTGCAAATCCAACAATTTAAAAATCCGTCAATCCGTCAATCTTTAGTTCCTCCTTCAGGCGAGCCGAGACCTGGCTTCCTTGCCTCTGCTCGCCGCACTGCTGTAACTTGAAACTTAGTGGAGTATCCCTGTTATCAATGTGGCGGTACGGTGCAAGAAGGCATCGCTTTCTGCCCGCAGTGCAACGCGCCGCAAATCCGGGTCGCGGTGGCGGAGCCTCTAACCCCTCCCGTAGCGACCTCCGATCAGGGAGCAACCTCGCCGTCCTACCCGTATTTCATTTCTCCGCTGGCCACCAGAATTGACTGGTCGCAGGCGTTGCCGGCGACCGCTCTGGCTGGCCTGATTGCAGCGGTTCTTATGATGACCCCGTTTGTAGTCTTCGGCCTGGGAATGCTGATCGGCGGGAGCCTGTCGGTGGTCTTTTACCGCCGCCGGAACCCGGTCGCCAACATTACTCCGCGAATGGGCTCGCGTCTGGGGATGGCAAGTGGAATACTGGGCGGCTGCATTTTCACCGTGTTGCTCTCTGCCCGCACGATCATGCTCCATGAATGGGGTCAGATCCGCCAGAAGGTCATCGAACTGGTCGAGCAGGCAGCGGCTCGGAATCCAGATCCGCAAGCACTGCAGGCCCTGGAATTTCTCAAGACTGAGCAAGGCATCGCCTTGCTGGTAACGTCGGCTTTGGTTGGGACAATGGTGGCTTTTGTGATTTTCTCCGGCCTGGGCGGCGCACTGGGCGCTGCCTTGCTCCGCCGGAAGGGAAGGCTCTAGCGAAATTCGGACCTCGGACCTCAGACTTCGAAACCACGAAATGATCGACCAATGCAGGGCCAGAGCCCAGCGGAGCCCACAATACTCGAGTTTGATCGAGAGTCCGAGGTCTGACACCGACGCCCGAAGCGCGTTACCTTTGTACCGTATGGCAGAAGATTGTAAGGAGCTAAACTTAGGCCCGCTGAACTGAATCTCTTGGAACTGGGCGTGCGATGCATCGGCAAACTGAAGGGGTTTTGGCGCAGGTTAGCCAACAACTCTCGCAACTCGAAAAGCGAGATGGAGAGCTGTGGCTGATTGTGTCTCTCGCCGGGCTGCTGGTCGGCGCCGGGCTGTTGGCCGTCCTGTATCCTGCCGCCTTTCTCAAGCAAGGCAACATTCATTTTGAAATAACGGTATCCCGGCCGCTGGTACTCGGACTGGTGGCTCTACTGGCCCTGCTGAACACCTACCTGTTAACCAGGCGTTTGGAAATCCGCCGGTTACGGGAAGAGTTGATCTCCCGCACCATTCAACAGGAACTTATCCAGCAGCAATCCTTTACCGATCCCCTGACTGAGATCTACAACCGGCACTCCCTTGAGGATATGGCGGGCCGGTTCATGAGTCAGGCCAGGCGTTCGAAGAAGCCGCTCACCTTCATGCTGATTGACGTGGACCAATTCAAACAGGTCAACACCAAATTCGGCCACCTGACCGGCGACGTGGTATTGGCCAATACGGCGGCCCTGCTGAAACATTCTGTGCGTGGGTCGGACGCGGTCTTCCGGTATGGCGGGGATGAGTTTCTGGTAATTCTGGCGGACACATCAAGCGTCGATGCCAGGCATGTAGTGGACAGAATCAGAGTAGGACTGGCCGAATGGAATCGGGCGGGGCATCTTGAGCATTTCGAATTAAGCCTGAGTATTGGTGTTGCGGAATGGGCGGAAGGCAAGACGGTGGCCGCTCTTCTCGATAGTGCAGACCACGAGATGTACGCGGTGAAGGCAGAGCAGAAGTTGAGCAAGGGAAAAGCGGCTGGAGTTTGAACCGCTGCAGTCGATCGGCTTGAAATACGCAAGTACCTATAGCGACATTCACGAATCACTACGCCAGCAGGTCATTACATCAGGAGTTCATTGGCGCGCTGCGCCAACGGATGCTGCATTTCCTGCAGATCGTTCTTCACCAGATTGAGCCCGTAAACACACTGCTCGAAGTGCTGCGAAAGGCTGGCGAACAGGGGCGCAACCTTGGCGTATTCGAAATGTTCAAACTTTGAAACGACGTAGTAGCTCTCCTTGCCGGCTTTGATCCAATCCACGAAATTCTCCAGACGGTGGCGGCGGAGGCGGAAGTGATTGATGCTCTCGGGAAACATTCCGGTGAAGAAGAGCGTGTAATCGCCGATATGTTTGCGCACCTGGCGTTCGCGGTCGAAAGAGGGCGCGGGTCCGAACACGGGATTCGATTCCACCAGCATCTCGCCGACATCGGTCAGCGGCCTGCCTCCGGCATTGCTGATCTTGAATAGCTGTTTCGTATGGCAAAACTCGGCCATGAGGTGGGCGACATAATTTACGATCTGGGGATCGCGGAGGCCGATTTCTTCGGCATAATGCCGGCCCACAAGCTCGATGAAGAGCTGCTGCAAGGGATGCGATTCCGGAATCATCGTGGTGCTCACCTCCTCCAGAAACCCCGAGTGGCACGGGATCTGTAATGCCACCACTCTATCGGTCTACTTAACCTCAGCTGAACCGCCAAGGCAAGTGACTTTTGTAAGTCACCCAAATCAGTATTTCCTATTCGGTTAGAAGATCGAACCGATCGAAAGGTTTTACCCCGCGTTTGTTGGCAGACTTCACGGTTGGCTGCCAATTCCAGCATTTTGCAACCCGCTACAATGAGTTATGGAGGCAATCATGGAGCGCAGGAACATCTCCAGCGGCACACCGTGGGAGCCGATTGTGGGTTACTCTCGGGCTGTCAAAGTTGGTTCACAGGTTTATGTGGCCGGAACCACAGCCACGGGCTCAGACGGCAAAGTCGTTGGAGTGGGCGATCCCTATGCCCAAACCATTCAGGTCTTGAAGAACATCGAGTCGGCACTGCAGAAGGCTGGCGCCGGCCTGAAGGACGTGGTACGTACGCGGATATTCGTCATCAATATTGCCGACTGGGAAAAAATCGGCAAGGCCCACGGAGAGTTCTTCCGCGATATCAGGCCGGCAACGGCCATGCTGCAGGTGAGCGCACTCATATCGCCGGAAATGCTGGTGGAGATCGAGGCCGATGCGGTGATTACACGATGATGGCATAGCCGCAACGATCTAGAGAATACAGCCGCCGAGCTTCGCTCGGCTCGGCCGGTCCCTTCGACTTCGCTCTCCCGGGCAGGCTCCGACCCGCCCCGCACGGCCAGATCCGAAATCGACAAAAACTCAGGACCATGATGTATCATGCCCACCCGAACTAAAGAGGTGGACATGCGCTATCTGGTCAACTTTATCGTTGCGGTTACTGTCGTTGTACCAGTCCTTTCCCAAACCATGCCCCCGGCGGTGATTGTCATCCGCGCCGGGGTGCTCATCGACGGCAATTCTGACCAGCCTCGCCGAGATCAAGTCATCGTGATTCGCGGCAACCGCATCGAAAGCGTTTCCGACGCTGCGAACGCCAAGATTCCCGCGGGCGTCAGCACCATCGACCTGTCTCACGCCACCGTGTTACCTGGACTGATCGATTCCCATACGCACATCTTTCTACAGGGAGAAGAACTAGCACAGGGAGGTTACGACGCCAACATCCTGAAATATCCGTTGGCCTTGCGGGCGGCGCGGGCCACGGTTGCCGCCCGGCGGGCGCTGGAGCAGGGTTTTACCACACTGCGCGACGTGGAAACCGAAGGTGCGGGCTATGGCGACGTTGGCATCAAGATGGCGATTGCAGGCGGCTACATTCCCGGGCCGCGCCTGTCTGTCGCGACTCGGGCGATTTCTACGACCGGCGGCTACAACCTTGAAGGCTATGCGCCCGAACTCGACATGCCCAAGGGAGCGCAGATCATCGACGGACCGGTGGAGGCGCGGAAGGCGGCTCGCGAACAGCTTGACCACGGCGCGGATTGGATCAAGGTTTACATGACGCACCGTTCCTGGGTGGGAAAGAATGGCGAGCTGGTTTCACAGCCGACACTCACGGTGGAAGAGCTCAGGGCAATCGTGGACGAAACCCATGGCTGGGGCAAGAAGGTGGCGTGTCACGCTTACAATGGCATCGGCTTGCAACGCGCCCTGGACGGCGGTTGCGACTCCATCGAGCATGGTCTGGAAATCACGGATGCACAAATCGCGCAAATGGTGAAGCAGGGCACGTGGTATTGCCCCACGCTTGCCGCCTACTATCACGACTGGGCTCCGGCCGACACGCCGAGCGGACGGCGTGACCGCAAGCGCGTCTCGGAGCATGGAGTTTCTTTGCAGAAAGCTGTAAAGGCGGGAGTGAAGATTGTTTTCGGCACTGATATGGGCGGCATTCCCTGGACGGAGCCGATGGCGCAGGAATTTCCCCGCATGACGGAGTTCGGCATGTCGCCGATGGATACCATCAAGAGCGCCACCTCGCGTGCGGCCGAGATGCTCGACATGGCGGGCCAAATTGGCGTGATCGTGGCTGGGGCATATGCCGATGTGAGGATCAGGGTAGGGTCTGGACCGCCTGTGACTAAATCTCCTTGACACCGGCTGCGCACAGGGCATAATGCCGGAATCTCTTTGATCCTGCAGGCCCGATCTAGGAGCAAGCTTCCCCTACCCGGGCAGGCGAGGAGAGCTTATGGGCATTCTGGAACTTTGTGATTCAGATGTGGCTGCGGTGGGAGTTGAAGTCAGCGCCGCCGCCGCCATCCGACTAATGCTCGACCGGCATGTCGGAGCTGTAGGCGTGGTCGACAGTGAAGGCCTGGTGGCGGGCATATTTACCGAACGCGACGTGCTGCGCAAGCTGTCCCTTACTGGGCGCGACCCTTCGACTACGCCGGTGCGAGAATTGATGACCACTCCGGTGGAACTGGCGACCATGTCGACGGGGCCGGGCGAGGCGTTGGCCATCATGCTGGAACGCCATTTTCGCCACCTGCCGGTGGTGGACAATTCCGGCAAGCTGCTGGGCATGCTTTCCATTCGCAACCTGCTGGAACAGCGGATCGGTGATCTCAGCCAGGAACTGGACTCGCTCGAGCAATACGTCACCAACGATGGACCCGGCGGCTAGCGGCGCCGGTGATGATTTCTCCACCGCGCTGTGGGAGAATGTTGCCCGCTGTCCATAGCCATTCCGAGCCCTTCGGAGCCGCGCTCTCGGGGCGAGAAGGTTAGGGAATCTCCTTCTTCACTCGGACCCGTACAGGACCTGATGCGCAAAATTTCCGGCGCCCTTCCCAAGACCATCGCTGCGGTTCGCATTGCCACGTCTGTCTTCTTCTTGCTTTTCGGGCAGTATAAGATTTTCGGTCCCGAGTTTACCCATGGCGGTTTTCAGCAGTATCTTCAGAGCTTTGTCCAAAGCGCTGTGAGCTTCTACCAGCCGATTCTTAACGACCTGATTCTACCCCACGCGGTGTTTTTCGGTTACCTGGTGGGAGTACTGGAAATGTTTGTCGGGGTGTGCCTGTTGCTGGGGATCTGGGTGCGTCCGGCTTCGGTGCTGGGGGCGGTGCACATGGTAAGCCTGATGCTCGCCACCTGGTGGGGACCCGGTCCCGGCATGCCGGTGTGGCGCTACTTTGGTGCGGAACTCGACCACCTGCCGCTGTTATTTCTGTTCATCATCTTCTTCGTCGCCGACGCCGGGCAGGAGTGGGGACTGGACGGCCGCAAGCGCGGGTAAAGAGAAAAATAGCATTAGAGTTGAAGTCCTGGGCAGAGCGTCTGTGGTCGTACATGGGTTCGTGCACGGACGCCATTTCCGCGTCGTCGAACCAAACTTAACGAGGAGCGCATGAAGAAAACAGCCAAACAGGTTTTTCCCACGATCATTCTGTTGTCGTTGGCATTGTGTGCCCTGGGGCGGGCCCCGGAAGCTGGAGCGGCGTCGCAGCGGGTCATCGTGCATGCGGGAAAGTTGCTGGATGTGCGCACCGGGAAAGCTCTCACCGATCAGGCCATCGTGATCGAGGAAGGCAAAATTGTTCGGGTCGGCCCGATGGGGCAGACGAATCGCTCGTCCGGCGATCGCCTCATCGATCTTCCGAACGCCACGGTCCTCCCGGGGCTGACGGATGCGCACACGCATCTGACCGGCAATCCGCAAGATGTCGGACCGCAGGCCCTCTCGATTTCAATTCCACGCGCAACCCTGAGCGGCGCTCGCAATGCGCGGCTCACCCTGGAGGCTGGGTTCACTACCGTGCGCAACGTGGGAGCGGAGGGTTATGGCGACGTGGCCCTGCGGGATGCCATTAACGCCGGGGACGTCCCTGGGCCGCGCATGTTGGTGAGCGGGCCGGCGCTCGGGATCACGGGAGGTCACTGCGACGAGAACCTGCTGCCCTTTGAGTACCACTTTACGGCGGAAGGCGTGGCTGACGGCGTGGAAGGCGTGCAGCACAAGGTTCGAGAGGTCATCAAGTACGGCGCTGATCTGATCAAGATTTGTGCAACGGGCGGCGTCCTTTCCCACGGCGACAATCCGCAGGCTTCGGCATACACGCTCGAGGAGCTGAAGGCGATCGTGATGGACGCGCACCGCCTGGGGCGGAAGGTTGCCGCTCACGCTCACGGAGCCCAGGGCATCCTATGGGCCTCGCAGGCGGGCGTCGATTCCATTGAGCATGGCTCCTACATCGACGATGCTGCCATCGCCGAGATGAAGAAGAACGGCACCTATCTGGTGCCCACCCTGTATCTGGCTGACTGGTTTATGGCGAACGCGGAGCGGCTGCGCGTTCCCCCGGAACTGCTGGCAAAAGGTAAGGAAGTAATGCCCGTAGCCCGCAAGAGTATCGCCCACGCCTTTAGCAGCGGAGTGAAAGTGGCTTTTGGCACGGATGCAGCCGTCTATCCCCACGGACTCAATGCCCACGAATTTGCCGTGATGGTGAAGCTGGGACTGACCCCGCTGCAATCCATTCAGGCGGCCACGATTGACGCCGCCGACCTGCTGGGCTGGTCAGACAAGATCGGCGCCGTCGAATCCGGCAAGTGGGCGGATATTATCGCCGTGGACGGCGACCCGCTGCAGGACGTGACCACGCTTGAGCGGGTGAAATTTGTGATGAAGGGCGGAGAAGTGGTGAAGAATGAGTATGGGAAGTGAGGATTATGCACCCCTCGCACACGCCTATTTGAGGCCGTCTACTACCCAGAGATCAGAGAGAACCCGATAGTACGAATAGGCGTAAGACTTGCCGTCGGCGCTGAAATAGATACCTGAGACCGACTCCACGCCTGCCGGATCGGAAGGTGCAATCTGGCGAACTTCTTCCCGGCGACTGGTGTCGATGGAGAGGCGAAAGACCCTGGCAGGAACACCGCGCTGGTAGGCGAGTATGCTCTTGCCATCCGGCACAAACTTCATGAAGCGATCATCACTATCAAGCTTGACCGGGAAGGGCTTGGGATCGCCACCTGCAAGCGGATAGTAGAGATAATTGCCCTCGGAGTCGCGCCCGAGGAGGAATCTGTTGTCCAGGGTGACTGCAAGTCCGGTGGTTCCCGGCGGGGCGATGGCCCGACTCTTCCCGTTCAAGTCCATCCAATAGCAGCGCCCTTGCTTATTCGGCTCGGTGGCGCTGAAGATCAAGCCGGTGCCGTCCGGCACCCAGGCGATAACTTGATGATCCATGCCGTCGTTGGTTAAACGACGCGCCTGCCCCGCTCCGGTGGGAAGAAGCTGGACCTGGCCCGGTGAACTGAGGTCGGTTGTGGCCACCCACTTTCCGTTCGGTGACAAAACACCGTATCCTGCCCCGTCGCCCAGCCGAATAGCGGGCGATCCATCGGTCCCGCGGCTGAAAGTCCCGTATTTTCCGCCCGTGGCTTCCCCGGTCTCGGAAAAAATCACAGTCCGGCCATCGGGAGAAAAGTCCGAACTGGTGGACCAGTCGAACCAGGAAAGGTTCCTTTCCTTGCTTTCACCCGGCGGCATAGCGATGATGCCCGCTTGCGCATTGTCCTCAGTGAGCAGCACCCGACCATCGCGGGTGATGTCCTGCACCGACAGCGTCGCGGGCACCCGCATTACCAGCCGTTCTTTCCCCCCCATGCTGAGCGCGTAAACGGCGCGTGCAGTCCCGCCGGGGGAGGCGGTGAACCATACTTCTTTTCCGTCGCTCGACCAGGCGACGCCCTCCACCGAGGTGCAGAAACTGGAAGCTGCCTTGCGGTTACCATCACGATCTGTGATGACGACGCGGCCATCGTCGCCTGTAGGTACGTGGTCGGCGAAAGCCAGCAAATCACCGCGGCGGGAGAAGCGCACGTGACTTACCCATCCCTGCGGTCGGTAAATGATTCTGCCAGTAGGAAACTCGAGACCATTTTCGAGAAATATGCCACGCGAGTGGATCACTGCAAGATCTGAGCCGTCGGGCGTCCAGTCCGCGCCTTCAACATGATCCAGAACTTCGCGGGGAGCTCCTCCGGCCAGCGTAACCCTCGCGAGAGTCCCGGTTTCGTAAAAGCTGCCGGTCGGGTGCGCATCCTTAAGTACGGCCATTTCCCCGTTGCTGGAGATGGACAAAATATCTGTTTTTTGCATCCCCAAGGGTCGCGAATCAGTGCTGTCAAAGCGGGTGGTGAGCAGTTCTACGGGCCTGCCCTCCAGGGCTGCGCCGTAAACAATGGTCTGCCCGTCGGGTGAAAAGCGCGCAGCGAGGATAGTGCCGCGGCGGAAAGTCAGGCGATGGAAGGTAGGGGCGGCGAACGTTGCAGACCGCCTGGCAAGGAAGTAAATTCCCGCATAAGAAGCCGCGATCATAAGCGCGGCCAATGACGGAAGCAACCAGCGCCGGCGGGGAGGAGTGGCCACAGCACGCAGCCCGCCTTTACTGGGCGAGGAGGTTTCTGTCAGTGATTCCAGGTTAAACGCCACATCGCCGGCGGACTGAAAACGCTGGCTCGGATTCTTCTCCAGGCAATGGTTCACGATCCGCTGCAGGGCTGGCGGAATGTCGCGTGCTGTCTCGGAAAGCTCCGGCGGATCGTCCTTCAGGATCGCGCTCATCGTGTCGGCGGGCGAATCCCCGTGGAAGGCGCGCTTTCCAGAAAGCATTTCGTAGAGGATGGAGCCGAAGGAAAAAATATCGGAACGATGGTCGGCTGGCTTCCCGCGAACTTGCTCAGGGGACATATAGCCGACCGTGCCCATGACCACCCCAGGGTCAGTCGCGACCTGCATGGTAGGCGCATCACCGGCGCTGGAGTGTTCCTCAGGGCGAGTGAGCTTGGCCAGTCCGAAATCCAGAATCTTCACTCGATTGTCGTGGGTGATGAAAAGGTTCTCAGGTTTGAGGTCGCGATGAACGATTCCCTTTTCATGCGCCGCAGCCAGCCCATGCGCGATCTGAAGCGCGAAGTCGATGGCCTTTCGGGTGGACAGGGCTCCGCTGCGCAGGCGCTCGCGCAAGGTTTCGCCCTCGAGCAACTCGGAGACCACATAGGGCGCGCCTTTGTCTTCGCCGATATCAAAAATGGCGAGAATGTTGGGATGGTTCAGCGCGGCTGCGGCCCGTGCTTCCTGAGCAAAACGCTGCAGGCGGTCAGGGTCGGAAGAGAATATCGCAGGCAGCACCTTGATTGCGACATCGCGTCCGAGGCGCGGGTCGCGCGCCTTGTACACTTCGCCCATGCCGCCCGCGCCAATCTGCCCTGCAACTTCATACGGACCGATTTTCTGTCCCGCGACTACGGCCATGGGCGAGCATTATAGCTTTTTGCCGCGGTTTGCGCCGCTGAATCACGCAGATAAACGCTGATGATTTAGGGCTGGTCTGTTACGCTCTAAGAATCCTTACAGAGCGTCTAGTCTTCGGGAATGCCAAAGAATAGGAATCTGCGTTTATCTGCGTAATCTGCGGCTGAAATGAACAGGCTCCTTCGCCTACTTCGTCCCTCGCACCAGCACAGCGCCTTCTCCGCCACGCTGCTGCTGATGTCGGCTGTCATGGTGTCGCGGGTGATCGGCTATGTGCGCGAGGCCTACATTGCTTACGCGTTCGGCGCCGGGCCTGCGACCGACGCCTACGTCGCCGGCTTCACCATTCCCGACTGGCTCAATTACCTGGTGGCGGGCGGAACTGCTTCCATCACTTTCGTTTCGATCTACACGCGTTTTCTTGCGGAGGACAAAGAAGCGGAGGCGCAGAAGACGTTCTCGGTCATCATCACGGTCATGACCGCGGTGCTGGGAGTGGGTATTCTCCTGGCGGAAATCTTCACGCCTCAGATCTCGCATCAGCTCTTCCCCAAATTCAGCTCCGAACAAATGCAGCTTTGCGTTCATCTGACCCGCATTCTGCTTCCGGCACAACTGTTCTTTTACGTGGGCGGCGTGGTTTCGGCGGTATTGCTTTCGCGCCGGCTGTTCCTGTTTCCCGCCTTCGGGCCGCTGCTCTACAACGCTGCGATCATTGTGGGGGGTGTCCTGCTTTCGCGCCGGCTGGGCATCGCCTCGCTCGCCTATGGCGCGGTAGTGGGGAGCTTTCTGGGACCATTCCTGATAAACGCGATTGGCGCGGCTCGCGTCGGAACCGGCTACAGTATTTCATTCGACGTGCGCAACTCCGCGTTTCGCGAGTGGGTACGGCTCTCCATTCCGCTGATGCTTGGCGTGTCGCTGGTTACCGCTGACGACTGGATCCTGCGTTACTTTGCTTCTGGAGCCGTGGGAGATATCACCCGTTTGAACTACGCCAAGCGCCTATTCGCGGTGCCCATCGCCGTATTGGGGCAGGCCACAAGCCAGGCCTCCTTGCCTTTTTTCGCCAAGCTGTTTGGAGAAAGGCGGCTGCGCGAGTTCGCCGATACGGTAAACGGGTCGATCTATCGCATCTTGGCCACGTCCCTGCTGGCGAGCAGCTTCATGATGGTGGCGGCCACACCGCTGATCGATTTGGTCTACCGCCGCGGACACTTCACGTTTTCTGATTCTCAGGAAACAGCCCGGTACTTTTTCTGGTTCTCGCTTTCGCTTTGTTTCTGGGCGGCGCAAGGTCTTTACTCTCGCGCCTTCTATGCCGCAGGGAACACCCTCACCCCCATGGTGGCCAGCAGCCTGATTACGCTGGCGTCGATCCCCATATATTCCGCGCTACATCGCCATTTTTCGACGGTGGGACTTGCCATGGCCTCCGACCTGGGGATTGTCGCAAACACCCTGGCCCTCGCATTCCTGCTCCATCGTCGCCAGTTGGTCCGGGTGAGTGAGTTGCACTGGGGGGAGATCGGGAAGGCAGGGATCACGGCGGTGGTGGCGGGGTTGTTGAGCTATCAAGTTGCCCGTGTGGTGCTGGTAAGCAATAGCCGCATGGCGGACCTTAAAGCCCTGGGCTTGATCACGATTACCTGGGCTGGAGCGATAGCGGCAGGCCTTTGGCTGCCCCGATCTTCATTGCCAGGCGACCTTCGCCGCCGCAAACCAACTTCCTATCCCCGGGTGGCAGAAGTGCAAGCGGCAGACCTGAGCGGGGGGATCGAGCCGTAAGAAGGCGCTTTCAGCCATTCCCCGCCTGGGATCGGCTCAGAACCTCACCTCGTGCCGGAAATCTGGGGGCGCCGCAGCAAAATAAAACGGGCGCTCGTAGACCGACTAAGAGCGCCCGCTGTGATTTTGTCCGGGGAAAGCCTATACCCTGGCTGCGGTTGCCGCTTCGGCCGATACCGAAGTCTTGACTTCTTCGCCGTTCGGCTTCTGGCCGGCCTTGCGGATGTCAATTCCGCCCTTGAAGAATGCGCCGTCTTCAATGGAGATGCGGGCAGCCACTACGTCGCCGGTGCAGGACGCTCCGGCTCACCGGGCCGGCCTGGAGTCGTGGGCTGATTCGTGGGTTTCCACATGTGACAAAGTCCTTTCCTCGTATGGATTCTGCGTCAAAGGCTGCACTTCATTGACCAATCGGTATTTTACTCCAGCAAACTGAAAACCGAACCTGTGAAAAACACCCTTTTTGTTGATATCGCGGGCCATGCAAAGACTGGATCGGAAGGTGATCAGTTGTGTGTTTCTCCCACCTCGTTGCCACGACCCCTTGTAGACAATGCAAACTGCGGCGTTTTTCCCGGTCACCATCATGCCACTTACGAGCCGATGGCGGCATAGGATGGTCACAGCGAGACGTTACTAATGTAATGCGCGTAAGCCGAGAACAAGGGCAACATCCGATTAGATTCCTTTAATCTTGAACAAGAGTGCGATCGTTAAGTACATACCTGTCCATGATCTGTGAGCGCCACATGAAATTCGTTTGCCGCTACGCAGTGCTGTGCCTGTCGCTTGTTGGCGGCCTTAGGCTGGCGGGGCAGTCCCAGACGGCTCCCGAGCCGCACGTCGGACGGGTAGTCGATTGGAGCTACCACCACCTTGTTGTCAGTGGCCCTCTTAGTACCGAGAATCTGGATCGCGCGGCGCGGGAGCCTAGAATTCTTTTTCATCTCGTGGAGCGCAATCTTCCGGCTGCAGTCCGCTCTTTCGGGCCGCCAACCGCCAGTGAGGCCGATCGCAGTCGCATGCAATTCCGTCCCGAGCCTACCCGGAGTGGGGACCATCCCCGCTTTCCAGTTAGGAAACGCAATGTTTTAGCCAGGGACTGGAGCGTTTCCCTGGGCGCGGGGAGCGTGGCTCCCAACATGTTTCCCGCAAAATTCGGCTTTAATCCTGATGGCACGGTCGGGAGCGCGAACTGCGCCTCTGACTATGCCGTCTTCGGACTGAATGTTGCCGGTGTCACCGCAGGCCAAGCCAATCTGGTGGGGATAACCAATCTCTACAGCGGTACGGGCGGTCTCTGCGGAGCCACGCCAAGCGTAAATTGGGCATATAACGGAACCACGGTGGCGGGGGGGAAGATTCTGACCTCTACCGTGATTTCCCTGGATGGCAGCAAGGTCGCGTATGTAGAAAGCGCGGCCAGTTCTGCCGTATTCCACGTGCTGACCTGGAAGGCCGGGGAAGGAACCTCGGCGACGACTGCGGCCGCTCCGACGACCAACGGCAGCTGTACGAGCGGCGCGCCGGCCAGTTCGTGCCTGAAGTCGGTGACTTATTCCGCGAGCGCCACAAATACCCTGTCTTCGCCCTGGGTGGACTACGCCAATGACAAGGCTTTTGTCGGCAGCGATGACGGCAAGATTTATCGGATCAGTTGTGTTTTCAATTGTGCGCTCAATACCAATCCCACCGTTGACTGGACATTCACTCTGCCGGTTGCCGGCACGGGTGGCGCATCGGCGACCCCGAATGGTCCCGTGCTGGACTTTCAGACAGGCCGCCTCATTGTGGGGGACCAGCTAGGCGAGCTTTGGGTGCTCAACATTAACGTGAATCCTCCCCTAGTCTTCGCCGGGCCGTCGATGGTGGGAGGAGGAGCGTGTACTACGGCCCATCCCCCCGGGCGTACGGGTACCGGAACAAATTGCATCGGCAACGGCAGTTCCTACGGGATACCCGACCCCGTGCTTCTGGATGGCTCAAGCGCGAAAGTTTTTGCTTTCTCCGGCAATGATGGCACCAATAACAATAGTGCTGTGGTGGCGCAACTGAATGAAGATCTCACGGGTCTGGTAAGAACCCACGTCGGTTTCGGAAGCCGAGGCAACATCACCACGAATGCAAACCTCTACAGCGGCGCCTTCGACAACGATTTCTTCGGAGCGACCCCGGCCAACGGGCAGCTTTACCTGTGCGGCACAAGTGGCACCGACACCACTTCTTTTCTCTATTGGATTGGATTCACCGCCTATCCAACTATGAACTCCAGTTACACAGGCCGCATCACCCGCGGTACTTCGGCCGGAGTCCCCTGCAGTCCGATCACCGAGATATTCAATCCCAATGTTGACTTTGGGAATGGCGATCACGACATCATCATCAGCAGCCTGGTGGGGGCGGGTGCGAATGGATTGCTACGCACCGATGACATCAGCACCGGTGCAATTACCGGAACTCTTAGCGGCCTCAATTATCCGGGGGGCACCAGCGGAGTCGTCTGGGACAACACCAGTACTCAGGCTCAGGCGTCAAGTGTTTACTTCAGCACGCTAGGCACCAACGTCAACACCGGCGGCTGTATCGGTAATATTCACTGTGCCGTCAAGCTGACTCAGCTTGGATTGAATTAGGAACGCGCCCGCGGGTGGGAATCGCCGGCCTGTACCTCATTGGCAGCCTGATGAGACTACAACTCGCCCTTAGATTCCACTTCAGGTATCCTGAAACTACAAACCAATCCTGAGAGCTGGAGCAATGAACGCAAAAACACCAGTCATAGGCAGGCCCCAGTCTGACGAGTATGTACCCTACTACGAAAATTACATTGCCCTGATCCCGGACGGCGACATCCTGGCCGCGTTGGAAAAGCAGTCGCCGGAAACGGCCGGGCTGCTTTCCGCCCGCAAAGAGGCAGAAGGAGACCTTTGCTATCTCCCGGGGAAATGGAGCGTGAAGGAAGTGCTCGGCCATGTGATCGACAGCGAGCGCGTTTTCAGCTACCGGGCGCTGCGAATTGCACGCAACGACAAGACTCCAATCGAAGGCTTCGAGCAGGATGACTACGTGAAGTATGGACCGTTCGGCGAATGCACCTTGGCTGCTCTGGTGGAGGAGTTTAAGTCTGTCCGGCGGGCGACCCTGTCACTTTTCCAGGGACTGGATGAGGTGGCATGGGCGCGCCGCGGTGTAGCCAACAAGAACCAAGTGAGCGTGCGGGCCATCGCTTATATCATTGCCGGTCATGAGCTGCATCATAGGAGAATCCTGCAACAAAAGTATTTCGTCCAGGCGCGAGTCTAGGGGCTCGCGGAAAAGCTAAAAGCAGATTTCTCACGAGCGGAAGCCCGCTCGGAATGCAAAAATTAGAAGGACTTCGCGGCACGAGTAAACTGGTGCCCTCCCAATTTTGCTCGAAGCAAGCTTTTTTCCGCAGCGAACTTTCCGAGCCGGCAACGCCCATGCTTTCTGATTCCGACATCCTAAAGAAGATCGAGCGCCAGCCCAAACACACGGCCGGCTTCAAGCAGATGGTGCGAGAACTTGGCGTGCGCGGGGACGCCCGCCGCGAGCTTTCCCAGCGGCTGAAACAGTTGGTGGCCAACGGCCGGCTGGTGCAGCTCGACTCCGACCGCTTTGCCCTTCCGCAGGCCGCCGCGGGGAAGAACATGGCAGTCGGGCGGTTGAGCATGCACCGGGATGGCTTCGGGTTTGTCATTCCCGAAGCCAGTTCGCTCGATGAGCGCCTGAAGGCGCGGCTCTCGGGAGACAGTTTTATTCCGCCTCCGGCGGTGGGTTCGGCCATGCACGGCGACCGGGTGCTGGTGGAGATCAGCAATATTCGTCCGGACGGGCGCGCCGAAGGGCGCATCGTGCGTTTGATCGGCCGCGCCCACGCGACCGTAGTGGGAAAGTTTCACTACGGCAGCCCTCGCAACTACGTCACTCCGATCGACCAGAAAATTACGCAGGAAATTGTGATCCCGCCGGAATTGGAAATTCCGGGTGAACTCGCAGCGCCACCCTCTTCGGTGACTGCAGCGGAGGCGTCTCGCAAGGGCAAGAAAAATCCAGACCGGGTGCTGGGACAGGAAGCCGCCCGTCGTGTCGATTGGGGCGACCTGGAAAACGCTGTCGTAGACGTCGAGATCACCGACTGGCCTACCGCCACGCAGAATCCTCGTGGGCGCGTTGTGGAGATTCTCGGCTACGAAGACGATTTTGGGGTGGACGTGGAAATCATGATCCGCAAGTTTCACTTGCCGCACCGTTTTCCGCCGGCGGTGCTGGAAGCAGCGCAGAATGCCGAACCCATTATTCCCGCCGGCGAAGCCCGGAAGCGGCGCGACTTTCGCGCGTTCCCGATTGTCACGATTGACGGAGAAACGGCGCGGGATTTCGACGATGCGGTTGCCGTTCGGCGTCTGGAAAACGGTAACTTTGAGCTTCAGGTGCATATCGCCGACGTGGCCCACTACGTTACCCTGGACTCGGCGCTCGACCAGGAGGCTCGCCTGCGCGGCACCAGCGTTTATTTCCCCGATCGCGCGGTGCCCATGCTTCCGCTGGATCTCTCGACCGATATCTGCAGCCTGCGCCCGCAGGTGGATCGGCTGGTCGTGTCCTGTGTGATGGAAATAGACCATCGCGGAGAGATGGTCAGCAGCGAACTGAGCGAAGGCATCATTCGCTCCGCTGAACGCATGACGTACACCGGAGTGAATGCAGTTCTTGAAGGTGACTCCGGCGCGCGCCAGCGCTATGCCGAACTGGTGTCCGGATTCGAATTGATGCGTGATCTCGCTCTGATCCTGAACCGCAAGCGCGAGCGCAGAGGTTCGATTGATTTCGATCTGCCCGAGCCTGTGATCGAGTTCGACGAATTGGGATTGATGAAGAGCATTACCCGCTCGGAGCGCAATATTGCGCATCGCTTGATCGAGGAATTCATGCTTTCGGCCAACGAATGCGTGGCCTCCTATCTGGAGAACAAGCGTATCGCTTCGCTCTATCGCATCCACGAGAAACCCGACGCCAAGCGGGTGTATGACTTTGAAGTGATTGCCGCGACGTTCGGTTACTCGCTGGGGGTCGGTCCATTGCCCATTCAGCGGGTACAGCCTAAAAGCGATCGCCGCGCGAACTATGGTACTGGCAAGCACGTCCGGGCGATTGAGATTCCGAAAGAAGTACACATCACGCCGCGCATGTACCAGAAGCTGACGGAGAAGATTGCGGGCAAGCCGGAAGAGCGCATTCTTTCTTTCCTCATGCTACGCTCGCTGAAACAGGCGCGTTACTCTGAGGAAAACCTGGGCCACTTCGCCCTGGCCGCGACCTCCTATACACATTTCACTTCGCCCATCCGACGTTATCCCGACTTGATCGTGCATCGGATCTTGAAGGACGTTTTGCGTGACACGGCTGAGCTTTGGGAGGGAGACGTCCCGATTGGGCGGTATGTGGGTCAAACTGGCAGTGTGAAAAGACCTGGGGGCACGGTCTCTCGCGAGCCAGTACCAGCCACGGACACGCGGGCGGGGGGCGCGCGGAACACCAGCCACACCGGCCAACCTTCGCCCTGGTCGAAGCGCCGTGACCATGGCGCTCATCACGAATCAGTCCAGCCCGCCGGCGGACCGATCCCGCTGGACGAACTGCACGATATCGCGGAAGAATCCAGTCAGTCAGAGCGACGCGCTGACGAAGCTGAGCGCGAACTAATGGAGTGGAAGAAGGTCAAGTTTATGCAGGACCGGGTGGGGGAAGACTTCGACGGGCTGATTATCAGCGTGACCAAATACGGGTTTTTTGTGGAGTTGACCAATCTCTTCGTTGAGGGCCTGGTCCCGCTGGGGACCCTAACCGACGACCGTTACAGTTATCACGAGAATACCCGCGAGATCATCGGCCAGCGCAGCCACAAGATATACAGCCTAGGGCAGCGAGTTCGAGTGCTGGTGGACCGGATCGATCCGGTAGAGAAGAAAATCCAGTTTGCGGTGTTGGAGGAAAAGCCCGCTCCAAAGCGCAAGAATCGCTAAGGCGGTGTAAAATCCTTGAGTCAACCCCACCGCCGCTTTAGGACTGCGGATGGTTCCTTCCAGTCGGGACGTGGCTCAGCCTGGTAGAGCACTCGCTTGGGGTGCGAGGGGTCGGCAGTTCAAATCTGCCCGTCCCGACCAAACACCCGATTACTTCCGGTTTGCCCGTGATCCGCTCCGAATAGCAAATTCGCGGCAACTTTCTGACCCAAGCCATAGCGGACCCAAGTCACAACTACCACGTTGAGTTTTTGTACCAACGCAGAACTCGGAGAGCGCGCAGTGTGTTCCAGCGGCTTGCCCTGCCGACACCGGTTTCCATCTCCAATGGAATATGTTCGGGATGAAGGAGGTTGAGCGGCCAGCGCCCGTTCTGGTGGCGGCGCTCAATCACGGTTTCGATGGCGTCACTGACGCGGCTGTCGGGTTTGATTCCTGCATTCCGCAGATAATCGAGTCCGCGCAAGACGTCGTAGTGCCAAAACGTCGGCAACGAGAAGCGGAGCCAGCGTTTGTTGATGACTTCGCCGGTTCGAAGCGAGCGGAACATGCGGCGCTCGAGCAGATAGTTTTCGGCCCTCCTGCGGGCGTTAGTGACGGCCGCCGATTTGCGCCTTGCTCGTTCGTATTCGAGCAATCCTTCGAGCACGCAGATGGTGGTATGGAACGAGGAGCGCCGGCTTTTGGGTGCTTCGCAGTTCCAGCCGCCATCTTCGAGCTGCTCGCCCAGGAGTTGATTGGCCAGTGCGTCGTTTGGCTCCTTGAAATACGCGCCGATGCCCAGGATTCTGCCGTTGATGCAGGGCTCCGTTTCGCCGTGAAGGTAAGGCCGGTTGTTGAGCGGCTTGAATACGAGCCGCTTGTCGACGCGGTCGATCATTTTGCGAGCCTGCTTGCTGGCGGGGTCGAGACCGAGGTCCTTCAAGACGACGAGACTGTAGAGGGTAATAAGGTCCCACTTCGGCCCGCCGCCCCAGTTGCCGGCAGGAGATTGGCAGGCGAGAAGTTGGGCTCCCCAGCCTTCGGTTGCGATGCGCGACCGCTCGGGGGCAATCGCGTCGGGGGCTTCACCGGTGAGGTCCCGCATGACCTGCCAACGGATGGCCGGTTCAGAATCGAGGAGCCATTTAGTGTGCGCGGGCCGGGGCGCGTAATCGTGTCGGCGCATTGGTCTCTTATAGCATGTGGTGCGTATTTTTGACCCGTGTGCCGAGCGGCGTTCACCTTGGCTCCTGTGGCAGAAATGGGAGGCAAAAAAGCCTTCTGGGCGGATCGTCGACAACCCAGAAGTGGTTCAGTTACTTCCGCATCGCCCGTAAGAACGAAGCCGCCCGGCGGCGAACGCTGCGCGTGAGGTGAACGGAGCCGTGGTTGCCTAAGGGCTGAGATATAAGTTTGGGTCACCAGGAGGCAAAACCCTGTGACCCATTTACGCAAAATGATGCTGGAGGAACTCCAGCGTCGTAATTATTCGGAAGATACCACACGCTTCTACATCCGCGTAGTTGAAGATTTCTTTCGGCTTCTTCACCGTGCTGCACACTTGGAGTCAGAAGCTCAGGCTTCATCCCCATGTCCATTGCGTCATTTCCGCCGGTGGCCTGTCACTCGATCACACCCACTGGGTTGGCTCACGCCACCGGTTCTTTCTTTCCATCAAAGTGCTCCGTCGCGTCTTTCGCGGCAAGTTTGTTGCTGCTCTCCAGCAAGCCTTCCGTGAAGGCCAGCTCGTCTTTCATGGAGACTTGACACTACTCGCTCAGCCGAAGATCTTCGCCGCCTGGCTACGACCACTGTTCCGAAAGGACTGGGTGGTCTACTCCAAACCACCCTTTGGTGGCCCCCAGTATGTGCTCCAGTATCTGGGCCGCTACACTCATCGCGTGGCCATCTCGAACCATCGGCTGGTCTCGTTGATCGAAGAGCAGATCACTTTTCGCTGGCGTGACTCCGCTCACCACAACGAACAGAAGTTGCTGACTCTATCGCTCGATGAGTTCTTGCGCCGCTTCCTGTTGCATCTGCTCCCCGAAGGTTTCGTGCGCATCCGAAACTTCGGCTTCCTGGCCAATCGCAAACGTGCCACCACCTTGCCACTTTGCTTCCAACTGCTCGGCGCGGCACCGCCAACCGAGCAAGAGGTCTCCACCGCCGGTCCGAGCGATCTTTGGTCTTGCCCCAAGTGTGGTGGGCCGATGATGATCGTCGAAAGAAAGGCTTACTCCTGCCGAGATGCAACTTCGTTCTCCACCGGTCCTGGTAGCTACTGCCGCATGAAACTGGTATCTACAACACGAAAACCTTGCGTGCTTCGCCACGCTCAATCCTTCTGCGTTTTGCCGCTGAACAAATCTCTTCTTACCACTTCTCCACGCGTCTATTACCGACCGTTTTGTGCTTCTGTTAGCTTCCAGGCGAGCGGTGTTGTCAGTCTGCGCTTCGCCGCACAACTCCGGCGCATCTCGACACCGTGTCTTCCCTCAATTGAATTTCCATAAGGCCCGCGTCCGCCGCAACCACGGGCGGCTTCGTTCTCACGGCTTTATCGAACGCGCGCCAGAGGACCTTGCTCCCGTCCCTACTCTTCGGTGGAAGCGCGCCTCCGATAAAGCTCTAACGTAATCCAGGCACAATCCCGCGAGGCTCGCTAACCGGCTGCGAAGCTGAATAACGCGCTTCCATCCAAATGACTCTCTCCGCGAATCGCCACCGTCCATCGGAGCTACAATGGCTTTGCCAGGTGAAACAGAAGCGGGCAATGCTGGGATGCATGCTGAGAGATAGCTGGCGGGCTTATCGGGACGATGATCGCGAGCGTGGAAGTAGCCTTTCGCGCTCCTCCCAAATCACATCGGATCGGTAGACGCTGATGCCTTGAAAATCGCCGCCCGAAGGGCGGAATCCTCACTAACGGAAAACGCCGCTTCTCTATTTCAGGCTGAGCCAAGACAAAAGGAGGTCCAATGCCGGAAAAACTGAGCACTCACGTTGTAAAGCACGGGGATGTCACGCAACGAGTGGGCGTGGAAGTAATTCGTGCACGTGGCGTCGACGTTGAGAAGCTAATCAAAATGTTGATTGCCAACGCAGCCGCAGAATTTGCCAGCACCTATTACTACTATACGATCCTTCGAATGCACCTTGCGGGTCACGAAGACTACAAAGAGATATGCGAGGATGCAAGGCTAGAGGACCGTGCCCATTGGGAGTTGATCGTTCCTCGCATCTACGAATTAGGTGGTGAACTACCAAATGACCTTAAGGCATTCCATGATCAGGCTGGTTGCCAGGCGGCCAAGTTGCCGGATCCACCAACCGCGGTCAACATTCTTACTCTGCTGTTGGAATCTGAGCGCTGCGCCATCCGCAGTTGGATCGCCATCTGCGATATGACGTTCGGTAAGGACCCGCGCACCTATGACCTTGCCTCCCGCATCCTAAATGAGGAAATCGAACACGAAGCATGGTTCATTGAACTATTGGCCCATGAACGCGACGGCAAATCGATCCCGTCCGGACATTTCCGACGCGGCGAGCCGGGACATGCTCCCTACAGCAAGAACGCGAGTTTCTACAATCCCTAATCCCCACTCCACGGTCTTGCTTGGCTTCCCTGGCCAAGCAGGACTTCTCTGGCAAAATGCATGACGCCCAACCCAACCGTTTTCGAGGTTGTCCTTTTACTCCCGAATGAAGAGCGATCTGTCCAGGTCGGCGTCGAAGAGCACATTTGGGATGCTGCGTTCAGTGCAGGCGTCGTGTTGCCTGCACTCTGCCACCAGGGGCGATGTTTGACCTGCGCTGGCCGACTCGAGACTACTGGAGAGGTGGACCAGTCAGACTCGGCAAATTACTATCCCGAAGATCGTGAGGCTGGCTTCGTTTTGCTTTGCACGGGGAAGCCGCGGTCGTCTTTACGAATCCGGACTCACCAGCAGAGTGAGATGCGGAAGCATCGAATTCAGAAACGACTTTCTGCGCCCTATTCGTAGGCAATGTAATCGGAACAACGGCCGGGTAGGGAGGTGCTTCTCTATGAACAGAAATGCCGAATTTGGGGAGTTCCCCTTGGGCTCTTACGTCTCATCGCAATGCACCACCGATATTTGACGTACCTGGCAGTTGTGTCATCTGGGCGAAAATGCGACTCCAAAGTAGGTTTTCTAGTCGGTCCGCCGGGACATTCCTAACGTCCCTTTGGCAACGGTGTGTAAGAACATGCCTCCGCGCCTACAGTTCCAGCTCAATGTCCGGACCATTCACCCGGACTTTGTAGGAGCCCAGTCCTTGCGGCGCCGGCGGGCTGAGCACCTCGCCGGTGCTGACCTTGAACTTGGCGCCATGCCAGGGGCAAGTGACCTCGTCGCCCTCGAGCTCCCCCTCTGAGAGAGGGCCGCCGCGATGCGTACAGCTGTTGTCGATGGCGTGGAACTTACCGTCTACATTGAACAGGGCGATCTTCTTTCCTTGCACCTCGACCAACTTGCCGTGGTTAGGTTCAAGCTCGCTCGCCTCCGCTACTTTGACATATTCGGACATGCTAGCCTCCTCGATTGCCCAACTTTCCTGTGGCGGGTTGTCCTGTCAGGATTGGTGAGAGACCCTCGACGTCCTCAGTGTCCCGGTTGTCGTGCGGAGAATTTAGGCTCGCCCAGTGGGTCGCGACCTATCCAGCCGCTGGCTTGAAATAGTCAGCGTTGATTTGCGTATAGTTGGCCCACTTTTCTGGCAGATCTTCTAGCACGAAAATAGCTGTCACTGGGCAGACTGGAACGCAAGCGCCGCAGTCAATGCACTCCTGTGGGTTTATATAGAGCTGCGGCGCTTCGTCGAAGTTTTTTGTTCCTTGGCTCTCTGGCCCGCCGTGATAAGCGCGATTTTTAGCCGGGTGGATGCAATCGACCGGACACACGTCCACACAAGTAGTATCTTTGGTCCCGATACAGGGTTCGGCGATAATATAGGCCACCGGTCACCTCCTTGTGTTGACCGTATCAACCCTCGAAACGTGTGGATCCCGCTCTACAAGTAAGTCGTTTCTCACGCTGATAGGCTACCGCCCTCTAGTCTATACTCTATCTTTTCCTCCCCGTGGGTGAGATGCCCACAAACGGTCGAGCGCCGCAGGATTCTAGACTCTCGCGCGTAACGGATACTGTACAGGCTCACGTTATCGCCGCGGTGCTTTCTCAGAAATGTACTGCGCGTTCATATTCCAACCCCAATTAAAGTTTTCGGCTAGGCTGGAAAACACCGCTGCGAATTGCGGTGTATGCGATTTCTTGTTGCCCCACATCGGGCCTCCTTAGGGACAGTGGCAGGGCTGACATATAGAGCCCGACGCCGCAATGTTTTCAAGTCCCATCTCTAGTGAGCCGACCATGTGTCTCCAAACATCTGCCCATTCGCCTTGAATGCATCTCCATGCCGATGTCTCCACCTCTCAAATAGTCGTGGATTGTTCTTCAGCTGTAGTAATGCAGACGCGATCACTTCTGCGCGCGGGAGATCGGGGTACGCCACAACAGAAAAGCACGTTGATTCGCCGCCGTGCGAGATAACATGCACGAATTTATAGTCCACTCGGAAGCGTATGCGCCCAGCTGTGAGGTGGTAAGTGCCATCGTCGTCTTGCTTGGCTCCAGTGAGTCTTGCGATACGCTCCAGATACTCTGCTGCGCGCTCGGCCAGCGTGCATTTACCTAGCCTGTTCATCGCTAGCGAATCATCGCGCACGTGTGAACACCTGGCCGTCGGCCTTAAACGTCAGGCCGCCCTGAACGGCCCACTTGTCAAACAGCGCTGGATTGTTCGTGAGCTGCAGCAGCGCGGTGGCAATTTGCTCCGCTTTCGGCATTTCTTTTTGCGCGGGATAAAAGCAGGTTTCCTCGTATGCGCATTTGGGGTCTGTTACGTCCCGCACCCGCATGACATATCTATACCGCACTTGGAATCTAGTTGTGCCGATATCTAGGGCATAGCCACTACCCATTTGCGTGGCGCCGGTGAGGGCAACGATACGGCGCAGATAGCTTTGCGCCCGATATTTTCTGTCGACGGGGCCTGCACCACCCACGCGGTTCTCAAGCTCGTCTTCGACTAGTGTCAAACCAGCCGGGTCTAAGACGTGGAGGCCCTGCCCTAAGAGGCCATTCTGTCGCCGTCGCGGTGCGTCAATTTCTCTAACCTGCCATCTCCGTCTCATGCCAGTAAACACAAATCTCCACAGGATCTGCATGAAGCACGGAATCAGAGATAGAGCTGCAGGCACCATACAGATACCCCGCAACGCAAATCGACCGCAGCAAGTGCCGGGTTCAGTCGACGCTAACGAGGTCTTGCACTGCCCGGGTGTGAGGGGAAGCCTCGCAAGGCTAGCCACCTGCGATGGGGCGAACCATCAAGACTTCTCGTTGTTCGCTCGTGACTTTCTCGATGCGTTCACCTGTCGCCATGTCGAACGGCTGCGCGCCGGTCTTGGCTTCATATTCGGCAATAACCCTGTTTACTTCGTCCATGTCGGCCGTTTCCAGATCGTATTCGAGAAGTGTCCTATCGCCGTGGGATGAAAAGGTCTGAATCTTAGCGGTCATGTTTGGTCTCCTGCGGGACGTCCATTTGCGGTCTTCTGTGGAACAGCAGTTAGCGGGGTTTGGATCCCTTTCGTTCATATTGCACCGTTTCTCCGGGTTGTCAATACGCAACGAGCATTCCCGCTCGCACTCTCAAAAACCAAACGAACATGAAAAATCCCAAAGCTGTTGCGGCCCCCAATTTTCAAGCGATATGTTCCAACTGGCGGCGATTTCTTCATTCGCCGTTACGGCATCCGCATCGCCCACATTCGCGGTAGCCTCGAATCGTTGATTCACTTTGAGTGATACACGCGCAGGCTGGAAGCCACCCTGTCGCCGGCTATGCTGCAACGATATAACCGCTTACGGGTTTGCGCAGTCATCAGACGGATGAGGGCACGGCAAAGGAATGCATAATGCTACATTCTAGGAGTGCCGTTCGCCCCCGGCAAATTCCGGATGTATTGTCGGCTACACGGAAGTTATCCCGAAACGGCGATCTCGGGAACTTGCCAGCCATCGTCCTTGTGTCTCGACAATGTCACATGCATCGTGGAGGAATGTGGAGTGAGTGGGAACGCCTCGCTCCAAGCACACGGGCTACGGGTTGGAGGAGGTTCGAGGAGGGGTGTCTCCATCTGCAGACTATACACAGGGGATATAAATTAATTCGTTCCGTGAATTGTAAGGGAACACACATTTTTTCATTGTGTGATTCGGTTTTGGCCATTAGCAAGTTTGAGGAGTCTTAGCAGGGGCTTGATCGTGAGGCCTTGAACCACGATTGAAAAGATAACCACGCCGAACGTCAAATCCAAGATTTGATCACGGTAGGGAAACGTAGTCGGCAGGCTTAGAGCCAGGGCGAGTGCCAATGCTCCGCGAAGTCCGCCCCAGATGACCACATGCTGCCAACGAAATGGAATCTTCTCTGTGAACCGATTGCTCAGAGGAACGAACAGATAGACCGAAAGGACGCGACCCACAAGTACCGCACCGACGGCCAATGCGACAAGGGGCCAATTCCGCAAGAGTTGACGCACATGGATTTCCAGGCCAATCAGGAGAAACACGAGCGAATTCATGACGAACGAAACGTACTCCCAGAACGACTCCATCGCAGTGCGCGTGCGAGCACTCATTCCTGTTTTCGAGCCAAAATTGCCGAGTATTAAACCGGCAGATGCGGTCGCGATCACACCTGACAAGTGCAAATGGAAAGCTAGCAGGTAGCTCCCGTACGCGAGAATCGTTGAGAGTGTAATCTCAATCTGTGGATCATCCACCGCTCCCGTAATGCGGCTCGCTAGGTATCCCAACACCGACCCGAGGAGCGCTCCACCGGCGACTGCCAGGAAGTACTGTGCGACACCCGATGGCACGCTTAACTTTTCCGCAACGACAGCTCCGAACAAAATTCCAAACAGAACAACGGCCGTCCCATCATTGAGAAGGCTTTCTCCCTCTATGAGGAGGGACAGTCGTTTGTCTACTTTCAGATCCTTAAAAATGGCTAGGACGGAAATAGGATCGGTAGCAGAAATGATGGAGCCGAACAGCAATGCGACGAGAACGGGCAGGCCGATCAACCAATGCACAATGTATCCAGTCGCGAAGGCAGCGAGCAAGACACCTGCGTTTGCCATCAGCAGCAAAGGTATGGAATTTCGAACCAACTCCCGAAGGTCAAGTTTGACGCTGCCTTCAAAGACAAGCGCCGGAAGAAAAAGGATCAAGATGACATCTGGCGTCAGCCAATCGGGCCGGTTACCGGACTGGAGTGGCGACAAGAGTGGAATACGGACGGCTCCCAGTAGGAGCCCGCCAAAGACAAGGGCCACCGTGTAAGGAAGCCTGAGGCGTTTCGCCAGCATCGCGGTGATCGCGGCGGCGATGAGCAGCCAAACCAAAAATTCGATCACTGAGGTCGGCGTCATCGGTATGCCAGCATTTTCATCTGAAGTTGAATCCTAACTGACATTCGAGGCTTCACCACTCGCGAACGCGGACCGCAACCGCGGGCGGAGAAGATAAAGCAGCAAGGCCCCGGCGATCGGAAGCCGATGCCGCCGCGAAGCAGATCACCCCTGAAAATATTGACCAAGTCTCCCAAAACCTGCGTTGCAATTATGGCCACAGCCAACCTCCATCCCCAGCGGCGACGTTTGAACCAAGCTACGGTCGCAACGGCAAGAGTTGCTGCGAGCAACAAAAATGGGATTCCCACTGCCCGTCCAACGGTGCAAGTTCTTTGTGAGCGTGGGGATTAAGACTCCAGATGCGGTCGAGAGCGGTGCCTTGCCAGACCAAGGTTGTTCCCGCAAGAGACGCCATTACGGCTCCAAATAGCAAAAATATGCCGACGGCTGCAATTCCACGGGGACAGACGCTCGGACCGAATGCCGCTGAACATTCATGTCGCAACAATACGGGAATTGTACAGGGCGAGTTGAGTGCCGGGCCGATTGCCGGGCTGGGTGCCGGCAGAGATTGCCCGGGCCTTGGTCGGGTCGCAGAGCTTGTTGAACCAGGCGGCGGCCATCTGGGAACGCCCGGCATTGTGCACGCAAGCAAACAAAACGACATCCATCAAGAACGTCCTCTTTTCCAGTGGAAACGAACGGATTGGTGCGCCGGAGCCATGGCAGGCGCACCGGCTGCCTCCTCTGTGGACGCGAGGTAGGAGCGCTGCGATAGTCTTACAGCTCCGCACGATCCTTCATGACTTTGGGTCCAAGCCTTCCGGATAGCGTGCGTCGAGCGCCAGCGTTCCGCCTCCGACGATCAACAGGAAGACGAGGCCAAGCATCATGCTCACATCCGTGCGCGCTTCGTGCAGTGTGCCCCAGAACCCGTTCTTCACGACCGCGACGATTTTGGTCGAATACAAGGCCACGCAAATGTCGATGAGCAGGGGCACGCAGGCAAGGCGAGTGAACAGACCAGCCAAGAGGAGCGTACCGCAAATGATCTCGGTGACTCCAATGAAAGGGGCCATGAGCTGTGGCAAGGGAATGCCGATCTTCGCAAAGCGACCCACTCCCAACGATTCTGGGAACACAAACTTCTGGATGCCTTCGGAAAGGAAGACCCATCCGACGAGAATGCGGATAAGGAGGACCGCCTTCGCTGCGCGACTTGTCCAGATTACGTCCGTGTTCGAGGTCATGGAACTACCTCCTCTGGCTCGGCTGCGAACTCATCCACCTTCTTCACACATAGTCGAACAGGGTCATGAAGCCAAAGTCCATATGTAGCTGCTGATGACAGTGAAACAAGGTCAGGCCAGGATTGTCGGCGACAAAGTCCACTTCCGTTTCCTGATAGCCGCCAAGCATCACGACGTCTTTGAGAATTCCCGAAGTGGGCTTTCCGGCCAATTTGGTTAGCTCGAAGCTGTGCCGGTGCAAATGGACCGGGTGAATGTCATCGCTGGCGTTGCGCATATGCAGTCGATACCGCTTGCCGTGCTTCAGGTGGAACGCAGCTGGGGCTACTTCGTTCGTCATCGGGTAAGCTAGTCCATTGATCGTCCAACGGTTGAAGCCTTCCTCGGCGGCATTGTCTTTTGCGAAGGTCATTTCGAAGGTCTGGTCCGGTGAAGGCGCAGTCGCGCCGGGTTTCGCGAAGCGTGCGTAGTTCCACTTGAAAGCCGGAGGAGCAATCCATTGCGCTTTGCCGGCGCTGCCCGCGTACTCCACTACGATCCCCATGCCGTGTCGGCGGTCATCATCGGCGAGATCGCCCAGAATCCAAACACCTGGATGAGTCATGTGCACGATGGCCGCAGTGCCAGTCCACAACACAGGGACCACCGTTGGGTTTGGAACGGAATTACCGTCGAGAGCGACCACCTCGAAGGAGTGGCCCGGCAACGCCAGGCTGCGAATTTCGGTAGCGCTTCCATTCAAGATGTGAAACAGGACGCGTTCGCCTTGCTTCACGCGAACCGGCTCTCCATGGCCGAGCATGCGGCCGTTGATGGTGAAAGACCGATAGCCTACTTCGTAGCCATGGGGCATCCCTTTGG
>WNFS01001130.1_pt1 | contig 32626 bp, 34 predicted proteins | sample 5400141 | NCBI WGS metagenome assembly WNFS01 (sample SAMN13153358, study PRJNA577476) | soil metagenome | isolation source: 60 cm saprolite under Madrone tree | place: USA:California | collected 2016-06-14
ATAGACGCGAAGCCCTCGGCTTCGATGCCTCTGCGCGGCCTCCCGCGCCTCAGCCCGCCGGTCGACGCACCGCCAGCCGCGGACAATCCGCTCGACATGGGCCGCCGTGCCCGCGCGCCCGACCCCGAGCAGCCGCGCTTCGGTCTCGGGCGTGGCCACGCGGGTGAGGGCGCGCACCTTGGCGTAGGACAGCTCCCCACGGGCGAGGGCCTGGGCCAAGAGCGGCAGCGTCCCAAGCGCGCGCGCCACCCGCACCCGTTCCCGGGCGGCGCCCAGATCGAGCCCGACCCGCCAGGAGAGCCAGGCGGCGCAGGAGCGGAAGCCCGAGTTCCACCCGCCCCGGGCGTCGAACTCCCGGATCAGGTCCAAGAGGCGCGCCGTGGCGGCGTCGAGGTGCGCGGACAGCAGGGCGATCTCGTCGCCGAGCTGGTCTAGTTCAGAATGCTTCTGCATGGCGAGCCCTCCTGCGCTGACTCTACACCGCGGTCTCCGCGCCTCCGTCGAGCGCCCGGGACATGCGTTTCTCAGACGGGGAATCATTTTTCACTCGGTCCCGCCTGAATTCACGGGAGCCGACAAATGTGGACCGCTGGGCCTACGCTTTTCGAGCGTTGCCGCCGCCTGTAAATTTCGTAGCGGGGAATCTGTCAAGCGGAAAAGCGGAAGCCTAGCAAAGTCAGGACCTCCCCGAGTTACTCTGAGCTATGAGGTTACCGTGACAACCACGACGAGAGTGCCCGCTTCCGACAGCGCGACTTGGAAGCTCCAGCGTGAGGTGGTGCTCCTCGCCGGATGGGGGCGAGCCATCCTTCTCCAGATCGCCCATCCCCTCGTCGCTCAGGGCGTAGCCGACCACAGCGGCTTCGCGGCCGAGCGGTGGGCCAGAGTCGGCCGGCTCAAGCGGACGGTCGAGGCGATGCTCGCGCTGACCATCGGGACTCCCGAGGAGTCTGCCGCTGCGGCGGCTGGAATTAATCGGATCCACGACCGCGTGCACGGCCGGTTGCCCCGGCCGGCCGGCGAGTTCGCTTCCGGCTCCGGCTACAGCGCCCACGATCCCGCCCTGCTGGGATGGGTCCACGTGACGCTGGTGGACACCTTCCTCGTGACCTACCAACGCTTCGTGGCGCCGCTCACTCCGGCCGACCGTGACCGCTACTGCCTCGAGGCTACTGTCTCAGCTCCGCTGTTAGGCCTAGCGCCGGACGCGCTGCCACGCACCGCGGCCGAGCTGTCCGCCAGCATGGAGCGAATGCTCGCGAGCGACGAGATCACGGTCACCGACACCGCGCGGCGCCTCGCCGACGAAATCGTCTCACGAGCACTCCCCTGGCCGGCGCGGCCATTGCTGGCGCTGGCGGGGCTACCGACGGTGGGCCTGCTCCCCGCGTCGATCCGTGAGGCCTACGGCTTCGAGTGGACGCCGCGCCAGGAGCGGGCGCTCCACTTGCTGAGCGCCGCGACACGGCGCAGCCTGCCTTTCTTACCGCCTCTCCTCCGTCATTGGCCGGCCGCGCGTCGCGCGGCACGACGCGACCGGACTGAGGTCCCCTAGGCGCCTGGCGCTTCCGGAGCCGTGGCGTCGGCTGGAGTAAAGTCCGCCCGATCCGAGAGAGCCTTGGGCAGGGACCTGCCGCCGAGAATCGCAGCGAGCTGGGACACGTTCAAGATCGGACCGTGCTCAGCGCGGAATTTCAGAATGGCGTCGGCGTCTTGGGGACCGACGCCGGGCAGCTCCAGCAGCTCGGCCGAGTTTGCCAGGTTCACGCGCACCTTGGTGGGCATGGCGGCACCTCCCTCACCATCTTGACTCCCTTCCCCAGGCGAGCGCAACATGCCTCTACTCCCCATCAGGAGGCATCATGATGCATCGCTTGCTGATCTCGATCATCGCCATCGGTCTTGTCGCGACACCAGCTCCTCAAGGGACTGGGCGCAGGCCAGCAGAGCGGCCTCTCCGAGGTCAAGATCGGTGACGGGTTGAAGCAGGCCCTCCGGGTCGCCACGGAGAAATCGGTCAGTCTGACCGGGCGACCCAACGGCTACTTCAGCAACGCGGCCATCAAGATCCTGATGCCCGAAAAGCTCCAGACCGTGGAGCAGGGCCTTCGGATGGTCGGCTACGGCCCGCAGGTGGACCAATTCGTGCTGAGCATGAACCGGGCTGCGGAACAGGCGGCGCCGGCCGCCAAGCAGATCTTCGTGGACGCGATCACCAGCATGAGCTTTGACGACGCGAAGAAGATCCTGGCGGGAGGCGACACCGCCGCCACAGAGTTTTTCAAGACGAAGACTACGGACAAGCTGACGGCGGCGTTCAAGCCCGTGGTCGACAAGACCATGGCCCGGACCGGTGTGGTGCAGCAATACCACGCGCTGATCGGGCGGTTCGACGCCATCCCCTTCGCCAAGTCGCAGACGTTCGACATCGACGGATACGTGACCAACAAAGCGCTCGACGGCCTCTTCCACGTGGTGGGCGAGCAGGAGAAGCTGATCCGCACGAATCCGGCCGCGCGCACGACGGAACTGCTGCGGGACGTCTTCGCGAAAAAGTAGCGGGCCCGGATCCTAGAACAGCGCGATGGGGTTGACGGGCGAGCCGGTCACGTTTTGCAACCGAAGAGGCGCGATCGTGAGGAGAAACTCCCAGCGCTTGCGATCGGCGGAGGCACGGGCGACCTCTTCGAGATTCATGTTGTCGATGAGCCAGAGGCCCATGGCAACGAGCGAGACGACGTGGAAGGAGTTGCCGAGGTTCGGGTACGGCAGGGGCGCGATGTCGTTGTGTGTGTCCGTCCCGATCATGGCCACGCCCCGCTCGCGAAGCCACGGGCAGCAGGCGACGTGGAGCGCCGGCGTGCCGGCCACCATCGGGTTGACCGGCCCCTCGGCGAGCCGGCGCGCGTAGTAGCCCGTCCGGACCAGCAGGATGTCGCCCGACTCGACGCGCACGCCCTGCGCCTTCTCCGCGGCCTCGAGGTCCTCGGGCATCACACCCTCGCCCGGCCCCATCCACTTGACGCTCCTGGTGCGGGCGACGTCCAGCAGGACGCCCCTGCTCACCACGCCGTCGCGGAGTACTTCGACCGAGTTGACGGTGGCCCCCTCGCGTGAGGTGACGAGGTTGGAGGACCGGCCGTTGTAGAACTGCCCTTGCCAGAAGTAGTGGGGCGGCGCGTCGACGTGGGTGATGCCGTAGCCGTGGAAGACCATGCCGATGAACTCGGCGGCGCCGCGGCGCTGGAGAATGCGCTCGTTGCTGTCGTGATCCCGCCCCTCGCCCGAGTCGACCATGAAGCGCATGGGCTGGACGGTCGTCTCGGCGGTGATCTCGGTGGACCAGGGGCGGGCGCAGGTGACGCTGACTCCGTCTTTGACGAGGCGGGCGGCGGCGGCGCGCTTCTCCGGCGTGATCAGGTTGACGGTTCCCAGCTCGTCGTCCTTGCCCCAGCGCCCCCAGTTGGAGAGCGTGCGCATGTACTCGCGCACCTGCGCTTCCGACGGAGCGACCAGCACGGGCGGAGCGGTCGGCACTGGGCGGGCTACTTGAGCTCGCCGGAATAGATCTTCATCACCGTCGAGAGAAACTCGAGCGCGCGCGGCTTGGGCCGCTGGAACGAGTTCCGCCCAATGATGGAGCCGAAGCCGCCGCCGTCCCGGATCGCCCGATACTCGTCGTAGAGCGCTTCGTCGTTCTCGTTGGTGGCGCCGCCGGAGAAGATGACGATGCGCCGGCCGGAGAAGGCCGACTGGACCACGTGGCGCACCCGCTCTGCCAGCGTCGAGATCGGTACCGCGGCTTTCTCGTACGCCTTCTTGGCCTCGGCCTGCTCGATGTGCTGGGTGGGCGGCTTGACCTTGATGACGTGCGCGCCCAGCTGCGCCGCGATCTGCGCCGCGTAGGCCACGACGTCGATCGCCGTCTCGCCCTGCTTGCTGATCGACGACCCGCGCGGGTAGGACCAGACGACCGCGGCCAGGCCATACGACTTGCACTCGGCGATCATCTCGCGGCACTGCTGGTACATGGCCTGCGCGTTGGCCGAGCCCGGATAGATCGTGAAGCCCGCCGCCACGCAGCCAAGCCGGAGCGCGTCCTTGACCGATGCCGTCACCGCGGAGAGCGGGTCCTTTTCGTCGTTGAGGACGTCGTGGTTGTTCATCTTGAGGATGAGCGGGATGTCTCCGGCGAACTCGGCCACTCCCGCCTCGAGGAAGCCGAGCGGAGCCGCATAGGCGTTGCAGCCGGCCGCGATCGCGAGCTGAAAATGGTACGTCGGATCATAGGCGCCAGGATTGACGGCGAAGCTCCGCGCCGGACCGTGCTCGAAGCCCTGGTCCACCGGAAGGATGACGAGACGCCCGGTGCCGCCGAGCCGGCCGTGATTCAGCAGTCGGGCGATATTGGTGCGGGTGCCGGGGTTCTCGCTGTCGTACCAGGAGAGGATTTCGTGAACGCGTGCTTCCATGGCGGGCCGTCCTTTCTGGAAGGTTACCGGCGGTAGAATTCTTCAGCGAGGGCGACATCGTCGGGGCTACCGACGATGATCGCCGCGCGCTGGTGGTATTCGCTGGCCTTGACGTCGAGCACGCGCTCGGTGCCCGTGCTGGCCCGGCCGCCCGCCTGCTCGACCACCATGGCCATCGGCGCCACCTCGTAGAGGAGGCGCAGCTTGCCCTTGGGCTTGGCCGGATCCCGCATGTCAGCGGGGTACATGAAGAGACCGCCGTCGAGGAGCGTGCGGTGGACGTCGGCGACCATGGCGCCCGAGTAGCGGAGCGAATACGGGCGACCGGAGGCCTTGTCGGGCGTGCGCAGGTATTCGACGAACGCGCGCTGTCCCGGATGCCACGTCGAGATGTTGCCTTCGTTGATGCCGTAGACCTTGCCCTTCTTCGGGATGCGGATGTCCGGATGCGTCAGGAAAAACTCGCCGGTGGCGCGGTCCATGGTGAAGCCGTGCGTGCCGCTGCCCGCCGTGTAGACGAGCGTGGTCGCGGGCCCGTACATGACGTAGCCCGCGGCGATCTGCTCCTTCCCGGAACCGAGCGCCGCCGGCCCCGCCGGATCCCACCCGCGGCTCGGGCGCAGTGAGAAAATGGTGCCGACCGTGCCGTTGACGTCGAGGTTGGAGGAGCCGTCCACGGGGTCGCAGGCGACCACGAGGCCGGTCGAGCCCTTGCCCTCGTGCATCTCGATGGGCTCGGGCGCCTCCTCGGAGACGAGGGCCGCGCAGGCCCCGCTCTTGCGGAGCGCCGCCGTCATGATCTCGTGGCCCCAGACGTCGAGCTTCTTGACCTGGTCGCCCGTGAGGTTGGTGCCGCCCGCGTAGCCCAGCTGGTCGCGCAAAGCGGCGTGGGCCAGCTCCTGGGCAATGACGGCCGCGACGCCGCCGATACGGCCGATGACCATGGCCATGCCCCGCGCCTGGTCCGAGGCGAGGGCAGCCTGCTGGCGAGCCAAGTGCTCCTCGAGCGTCATCCTTGACGGCGTCACGTTCCGGATGCTAGGCGAAGGCCCGGCTATAGTCAACCTGACTATAGTCAATCCACTGCGGGTGGTATTCTGGGCGGCGCCATGACGATGCGCACGCGGGGCCTCGCAGGGTCCCTGGCGGTCCTGATCCTTGCCGCCGGCTGCAGTCGGGTCCCCAGGTACATCGTCTCCCCGGCCAAGGACCAGACGCCTCAGCAGATGGACAGTGACAAGTTCGACTGCAATCTGCAGGCTCAGAAGCAGACCGACTACAACCCCGACAAGTCGCTGACCAATGGCGCTCTGGTCGGCATGGTCGTGGGCGCGGGGGCGGGGGCGGCCATCGGCGCCGCAGCGGGCGGGGTGGTCGCGGGGACGATCACCGGCACCGCGATCGGCGCCACGGCCGGCGGCTCATATCTCTACGACAGGCATTTGAATCAGACCCAGCGCGCCTACTACGCGTGTCTCGAGACGCGCGGCTACACGCTGACCAAGTAGGTGGCTGAACCCGCCCGCGGACGGTGGCGGGCGCTCTTCTTCCTCTCCCTGGCCGAGCTGGGCGCGCTGTCCCTCTGGTTCAGCGCCGCCGCCGTGCTGCCCGCGCTCTCCCGCGAATGGCACCTGGGCGACGGCGGGCGCGCGGGACTCACGATCGCCGTCCAGGCGGGCTTCATCCTGGGGACGCTGGGCTCGGCGCTCGGCAATCTCCCCGACGTCATGTCGCCTCGCATACTCATGCTCTGGAGCGCCGTCGCGGGGGCGGCGCTCAATGGGGCGCTCGCGCTCTGGGTCGAGAGTCTGGCGCCGGCCCTCGTTCTCCGCTTCGCCACCGGCCTGTGTATGGCGGGCGCCTACCCGCCCGCCATGAAAATCGTCGCGACGTGGTTTCAGTCCGGTCGCGGGCTCGCGATCGGCATCCTGGTGGGCGCCCTCACCGTGGGCTCGGCCGCGCCCCATCTCATCCGCGGCCTGACCGACCTGCCCTGGCGGGGCACTCTGCTCATGGCCTCGGGGCTCTCGCTCCTCGCCGCGGGGCTCGTCTGGCTCTGCGTCACCGAGGGCCCGAACCGTTTCCCCGCGGCGCGCTTCGACCTGCGCATGGCGGGCGCGGTCTTTCGCGAGCGCGGGCCGCGGCTCGCGTGCCTGGGCTACTTCGGCCACATGTGGGAGCTCTACGCCATGTGGGCGTGGCTGGGCCTTTTCCTCGCGGCGAGCCTCGACGCGCGCGGTGGCGGCAGCTATCTGGGACTCGGCGCGCCCGCGGCAACCTTCGTCGCCATGGGGCTGGGCGGGGCTCTCGGCGCCTACGCGGGCGGCGCGCTCGCCGACCGCTGGGGCCGGACCACGCTCACGATGGCGGCCATGGTCCTCTCGGGACTCTGCGCGGCGACGATAGGCTTGTCTTTCGGCGGACCGCCTGCCCTCACCTTTCTGCTCGCCGTCTTCTGGGGCATCACTGTCATCGCCGACTCGGCCCAGTTTTCGACCGCGGTCACGGAGCTCTCACCGCCGGCCTACGTCGGCACCGCCCTCACCGCCCAGACCTGTGTCGGCTTTGCCCTGACCATGATCTCGATCTGGCTGATCCCGCCACTTGTGCGCATGGTCGGATGGGGCTGGGCGTTTGCCGCGCTGGCCCCGGGGCCGGCCCTGGGGGTGCTCGCCATGGCGCGCCTCCGCGCGGCGCCGGAGTCCCTTCAGATGGCAAACGGCCGCCGATAGCAGGCGGCTGAAAAAGGGCCGCCTGCGGAGACACTTGCTCCTTTTGCGCGACGGCGCTAGCATCGGGGGGAGGCTCGCATGAACCTGGTCCCGAACGATCTCCTCGTTCCCATCTTTCGCGATGCCCGCGACATGCTGTTGCTGACCTGGGCGGGCGTCCGCGCTCCCTCCGCCGCCGCGCTCGACACGGCCGCGGCGCTCGGTCGCAGCATTCACAAGGCCGAGAAGGAACTGACCGAGCGACTCGTGGTTGGCTCGGATGAGGCGGCCCCGCTCCGACTCGTGCCGGCACACGTCGAACGCATCGGTAACGCCATCGAGGGGATCATCCGTTCCTGCCAGCTCATGGAGGCCGAGGGCACGACCTTCACGCCGAGCGGGATGCGCGAGGTCAACGCGCTCTTCGAGCGCGCGGTCGAGCTGCTCGAATGCGCGGGCGATCTGACGCTGACGGGCAACCGGGTGCTGGCCCGCCACGTCGAGCTCGAGAGCATGCGCTTCCAGGACCTGGCTACCGACTACGCCCGCGCGCACGAGGACCGCCTGGTCGAGGGGGCCTGCCGTCCCGCCTCCTCGAGTGCATATCTCGGCATCCTCGACTGCCTGCGCGAGATCACGCGCCACGCCCGGCTCATCGCGGGCCGCATCGCGCCGCGCCCGAGTCCCGGCGAGGGGCGCTTCTTCCGCGTCTAGCCCGCCTCGGGTCGCACCTAACCCGCCTCGGGAACCTTTCGCGCCGGCCCGCGCTTCTAAATGGCGTGGAGGTCTCCATGACCAGAGCTCGGACGACGGTCGGCGCCACCCTTCTGGCCTGCTTCGCGTGGGTCGGCGCTTCTCAGGCGCATGCCGCGAGCAGCACGCAGGCGGGCAACGCAGGCACCATCACGCTCAACTGGGAGGCGACCCAGGACAAGATAGGCCGCCCCCTCATCGTGGGCAATGTTGTCACCAACGGAGGCAAGACCGGCTACTGCATCCCGCGACTCCTCGTGGAGACGCTCGACGCGCAGGGCCAGGTCGTCGCCCGGAACGTGGGCTTCATCCCCGGCTACGTCGGTGGCTACGACAACGTCTACTTCGAGGAGCCCATCCGCGCGCCGGGGCACGGGTATCGCGTCAGCATCTCGTCCTGGAGCAATTGTGGCGGTGGCCAGTAAGGGGCTCGCCGCTCTCCTCCTGGCTCTGACGCTGGGCGCCTGTGCCGGCCAGGCCCGGGAGCTGGGCATGGCCGCCTCGTTCACGGACGGCCGCTTCCAGGTAGAGTGGCAGACGGCCCAGACGACAAAGGGCGCGCCGCTGATCGCGGGCTACGTCCAGAATACGCGCGGTGGCGGCGTCGCCAACGTGCGCATGAAGGTCGAGACGCTCGACGCCCAGGGCCAGGTCATCGGCACCGCGACGGCGCTGGCCCCCGGCTACCTGGGCGGCTTCAGCCGCACCTATTTCGAAGTGCCCCTCGAGACGGCCGGCGTCGGCTATCGCGTCAGCGTGGCCAGCTGGGACCCGGCCGGCAACGGCCAATAAGGGGTCAGGTCTTGCATTCCTACATTTCGGATCGGTCGGGGTGCGTCAGAGTGGTGCCGCGCGCGAGCAAATGTAGGAATGCAAGACCTGACCCCAGCTAGGCGATCTTGTCGTAGACTCCGGGCGGGATGATGCGGTAGACGCGCAGTGGCTGCGAGACGTTCTTGAAGCTCTTCTCGCCGAGGTTCTCCAGCACGAAGACGCCCTGGATCCGCTCGGCGGTGGCAGGGCCGACGACGATCTCGTCGCCCTGTGCGGAGCCCGCGAAGCGCGCAGCCAGGTTGGTCGTGGGTCCCGTCGCGGTGAAGGTCCAGCGCTGAGCTCCGGCGCCGCCGATCTTGGTCGCGCCCACCCAGGCCTCGCCCGAGTTGATGCCCATGTGGAGCGCGACCGACGGAAAAACTCCGGCGTGTTCCTCGTTCAGCTCGACCGTGCGCTGGCGGATCGCGAGCGCGGCGCGCGCGGCATTGAGCGCGTGGTCCACGGGGCCGCGGCCGGGCTCGCGGCTCTTGGACTGGAAGATGACCATGAGCCCGTCGCCCGCCGTCTCGTTCACGTCGCCCTGGTGCTTGCGAATGATCTCGAGGAAGGCGGAGAAGTAGGTCTGCACCAGCTGGTTGAGCCGCTTGGCCTCCACCTGCTCGGAGAGGCGCGTGTAGCCCGCGATGTCGAGGAAGAGAACGGAGACCTCCTCTTGCCTCTTCTCCAGCTGGGTGGCCGAAGGGTCGCGCTCGAGCAGCTCCTTGACCGCGTCGGGCACGAACTTGGAGAGCTCCCCCTTGAGCTGTTCGAGCACCTCCAGCCGCTGGCGCGAGGCCTGGAGCTCCTCGAGCGTGGTGGCCAGCTCGGTGTTCCGCGCTTCGAGATCGTGCTGCGCCGCGGAGAGGCGCTCAGTCATATCGTTGAAGGCCGAGCCCAGCCCCGCCAGCTCGTCGCCCGATGTCGTGCGCGCCCGCACGGCAAAATCGCCCTCGCCGATCTTGTGGGCCACCTGCGCCAGCTCCTGGATGGGACGCACCACCACGCCGCGCATGACCATAGCGAGCACGCCCGCGGCGGCGGCGATGGTCAGGATCGCCACCACCACCTGGCGGTTGCGCTGCTCGCGCACGGCCGCCAGCACCGGCTCCATGGACGTCGCCACGCGGACGACGGCGCGCACCTTGTGGTCGGTGCCGTGGCAGCCCTGGCAGCGCTCCTGGTTGGCGACCGGCTGGTGCAGCGTGAAGAGCATCTGGCCGTTGACGCTATCGATGGACTCCTGGGTCTTGAGCGTGTCCACCGCGCGCTGGAAGAGGGGCCCGGTCATGGGCGGCCCCGCCGGGCGCGCCATCTTCTCGATGCTCGCCATGACGCCCTTCGGCAGATCCGCTTCCTTCGCGACTTCCTTGAGCGTGGCCGTATCGGTGAACGCCTCGACGCCGTTGCGCCGGTAGACCGTCAACCCCTCGACCGGCGAGTTCTTCTGCATCTCGAGAATCTGCATGCGCGCGATATCGGGCCGCTCCTGGAGCATGGCGGCCTCGATGTTGGCGGTGAGCGCGGCCGTGAGGCGGCGCGCCGCCACCTTGCTCTGCTCGACGAGAACATCGGCCTCGCGCTGGATGGTGAGGATGGTCGAGATGCCGAAGCCCACGATCAGGACCACGACGATCAGAACGGTGATCTTGACGGTGAGTGGCGCGGGCGGCAGGCGCATCCTCACACCCGGGTCGCGCGGCCAGCCCAGTAGGGCTCGCGCAGCACGCGCTTGAGAAGCTTGCCCGCATTGTCTCGCGGGAAATCCTCGTGGAAGGTGACCTCGCGCGGGACCTTGTAGCCGGCCAGGTGCCTGCGCGCGAAGGTCGTCACGTCGGCGGCGGTGAGGCGGGCGCCGGCGCGCGGCTGCACGGCGGCGTGGACACGCTCGCCCCACTCGTCGTCGGGCACGCCGAAGACCGCCACGTCCTGGATGTCGGGGTGACGGTGGAGGGCGTCCTCGATCTCCGCCGGGTAGATGTTGACGCCGGCGGAGATGATCATGTCGCGCTTGCGGTCGCAGATGTAGTAGAAGCCCTCGGCGTCCACGTAGGCGACATCGCCCACCGAGTACCATTCGCCGCGGCGCATGCCCTCGGTCGCCGCGGGGTCCTTGTAGTATTCGTCCAGGATGCCGGAGAACTTCCTGACGTAGAGCTCGCCCGGCTCGCCCACGGCCACGGGCCTGCCGTCGTCGTCCAGGAGCGCGATTTCCCGGCCCGGAGCGGCCTGCCCGCAGGAGCCCGGCTTTCTCAGCACGTCTGCGGGCTTCAGGACGGTGTTCACCCCGAGCTCGCTCGAGCCGTAGAACTCGTACAGCGTCGGGCCGAAGTACCCGACCACCGCCTCCTTGACGCTCATGGGACAGGGCGCGGCCGCCATGATGATGGCCCTCATGGAGGATACGTCGTAGCGGGCCCTGACGGATGTAGGCAGCTCCATGATGCGCTTGAGCAGCGTAGGCGCCATGAAGGTGCTGCTGCAGCGGTGGCGCTCGATCTGCTCGAGCGCCCGCTCAGGGTCGAACTTCGGCATGATCACCACGGTGGCGCCGACAATGTGCGCGTAGAGCGCGAGGCCGCCCGGCGCCGAGTGGTACATGGGCCCGGCGACGAGATGCACGTGGGTCGGGTCGAGGAGGTCCATGGCGCCGAGCGTCTCCATCAAACCCTGCGGATCGAGGCCGCGGCGGAGCGCGCCCTTCGGCTTTCCCGTGGTGCCACCCGTGTAGATGATGGAGGCGCCGAAGGCCGCGCCTGCGGGCAGCTCGACAGGGTCCGGCTTACCCCGTGTGAGGAGGTCGTCGAGGTGCAGGGCCCAATCGCGCCGCCCGGCGCCCATCAGGACCCAGTGCCGGACCTTGCGGGCCCCGCCGCGGATCTCTTCGCAGACCGGCAGGAACTGGTCGCTCACGAAGACGACGGCGGCATCCGAGTGGTCGAGGATATACGCGACCTCTTCCGCCACCAGCCGGTGGTTCATGGGCGCGGGGATGAGCCCGGCCGCTCGGGCGCCGGTGCCGGCCAAGTAGTGCTCGAGCGAGTTCCCGGCGTAGACGATCGCGTGCGCCCCCGGCTCGAGGCCAAGATCGACCAGCGCGTTGCCCAGCCGGTCCCGACGCTCGACGAGTTCGGACCAGGACCACGCCCGCTCACCCTCGATGAGCGCGGGTCTGTCAGGGTGGCGTGTGGCATGAGCGGCGAGGATATCCATCTGAGAAGACACTAGGCGAAAGCGCCGGCGGGGGCAACCGCGATAGCAGGTCTCAGCCGCCGACACCCAGGTAGGTCGTCGTGATCTGCTCGTTGGCACGCAGGGCGTTCGGGGTGCCCTCGAACACGATCGTGCCGTGATCGATGACGTAGACGCGATCAGCGAGCCCGAGGGCCATCTCGGCGTTCTGCTCGACCAGCAGCATGCTGACGCGCTCGCGCTTGAGCTCGCGGATGGTGCCCATGACCGTCTCTACCACCAGCGGCGCCAGACCCTGCGACGGCTCGTCCAGGAGCAGCAGATCCGGCCCCGTGAGAAGCGCGCGGGCGATGGCCAGCATCTGCTGCTCTCCGCCGGAGAGGAGACGTCCCTTGCGATCGAGCAGCTCGCGGAGCTTCGGGAAGCGCTCGAGCATCTTCTCCATCGGCCAGCGCGAGCCCTGCCGGCGGGCGATGTCCAGATTCTCGCGCGCCGTGAGATAGGAGAAGATGCCGCGTGTCTCCGGCACGAGCGCGATGCCGAGGCGCGAGATCTTGTGGGCAGGCATGCCGGCGATGCCGGCGCCCTTGTAGATGATCTCGCCGGCGCGAGGCGGCGTGAGGCCCGTGATCGACCTGAGCGTCGTGCTCTTGCCCGCGCCGTTGCGCCCGAGAAGCGCCACCACCTCGCCCTCGTCGACCTGCAGCGAGAGCCCGTGCAGGATGTGTCCCAAGCCGTAGAAGGTGTCGATGGCACGGATATCCAGGATCATGGCGCGACCACGCCTCCCAGGTACGCGCGGCGGACTTCCGGATTCCGCTGGATCTCCGTCGGCGTGCCTTCGGCGATGACGCTGCCGAAGTGCATGACCGAGATTCGATCGGACATGGTCATCACGACGTCGATCTTGTGCTCGATGAGGATGATCGTGTAGCGCCCCTTGAGCCTTCGCACCAGCGTCACCATTTTCTGCGTCTCGTCGGGCGACAGCCCAGCCGCGGGCTCGTCGAGCAGCAGGAGGCGTGGAGTTGCCGCCAGTGCAATAGCCAGCTCGAGCTGCCGCTGCTCTCCGTGGGAGATCTCGCGGGCCGGCTGGCCCGCCTTGTCGCCAAGCCCGACTTCGCCGAGCACGACGAGCGCCCGCTGGGTCGACTCCGGGTAGCCGTCGGCGCGCCGCCACGCCAGCCCTCGCCAGGACTCCTGCCGGGCGAAGGCGGCCAGCCAGACGTTGTCGAGGATCGAAAGCGTGGGAAAGATGCTCGTGCGCTGGAACGAGCGCGCGATGCCGAGATGGGCGACGCCGTGAGGCGGCGTTCCCGCGATGTCGCGCCCGTCGAACACGATCCGCCCCGAGGTGGGCGCGTGCTGCCCCGTCAGCAGGTTGAAGAAGGTGGTCTTGCCCGCGCCGTTGGGCCCGATGACCGAGTGCAGCGAGCCCTCCTCGACCGCGATCGAGACGTCGTTGACCGCGGTCAGCGCGCCGAAGGTTTTCGTCAGGCGATCAGTCCTGAGGAGGGGCATCAGTCCCCTGCCCTGGCCGGCGCCCGATGCGCCGCGCGCCACGCCCAGAAGCGCGCCCACGCCTCGACCACTCCGCCCCGGAAGAACAGCACCACGATCACGAAGGCGACGCCGAGCAAGAGCGGCCAGCGCGCCCACATGGAGCTGACCGACTCAGAAAGCCAGATGAAGACGAACGAGCCGATGACGGGCCCGTACAGCGAGCCCGAGCCGCCGATGAGCGTGGCGAACACGACGTTGCCGGAGAACACGAACCCGATGGACTCGAGCGGCACGATGCCGAAGAGCATGGCGTAGAGCACGCCCGCCAGCCCCGAGAAGGCGCCGCCCACCACGAAGGCGGCCAGCTTCATGCGTGCCACGTTGTACCCGAGGGCCTCCGCGCGTGCCTCGTTCTCGCGGATGGCCTGGAGGATCTTGCCCAGCGGCGACTCGACGATGCGCTTCATGACCCAGAGCGAGAGGAGGAACAGAAGCGCGACGGCCGCGTAGTAGGCGAGCGGGCCGTGGATGTCGAGACCGAGCAGGCTCGGTCGTGGCACACCGGGCATGCCGTCCTCTCCTCCGGTCACCGTCGTCCACTGGTAGGCGGTGAAGTAGAACATCTGGTTGAGCGCGAAGGTCAGCATGATGAAGTAGAGGCCGGAACGCTGGACGCAGAGATAGCCCACGACGGCCGCGGAGACGGCGCCCACCAGGATCCCCACGGCAAGTGCGAGAAACACGTTGACCCCGTAGTACTTCAGCAAGTAGCCGGCGACGTAGGCGGCCGAGCCGAAGAAGGTCGCCTGGCCGAAGGACAGCAGGCCCGTATAGCCCATGAGCAGGTTGAGACCCAGCCCGAAGATCGCGAAAATCCAGATCTCGGTCGCGATGGCGTGACGAACGAGGACCGGGAGCAGCACCACGGCGGCCAAGATCGCGAGCCACGCCTTGGCGCTCGCGGTCATCGGATGCCGAAGAGGCCCTGCGGGCGAACGAGCAGGACGGCGGCCATGACGGCGAAGATGACCGCCACCGAGGCCTCGGGCCAGAAGAGCGCGACCAGGCTCTGGGCGACGCCGACGAGCAATCCCGCCACGATGGAGCCCAGCAGATTGCCGAGCCCCGCCAGCGCGACCACGACGAAGGCGATGCCGAGCATGTCCACACCCATCCAGGGGTTCAGCCCGCGGATCGGCGCGGTGAGCGCGCCGGCCACGCCCGCCAGGACACAGCCCATCGCGAAGGCCGCGGTGAACAGGCGGTGGATGTCGATGCCGAGGAGGGCGACCATCTCCTTGTCCTCGATGCCCGCGCGCATGATGGCACCGTAGCGCGTTTTTTCGAGGAAGAGCCACGAGCAGAGCACGAGGAACGCGGCGGCCGCCATCACGAAGAGGCGGTACTTCGGGTAGAACGTGATGCCGAGGTCCACCCCGCCCCGCAGGAGCGGCGGCGGAAGCTGGCTCATGCCGACGGGGCTCCAGACGATGATGATGCCTTCGGTCACGATGAGCGACAGGCCGAACGTCAGCAGGAGCTGGTAGTCGTGGCCGGCCTTGTAGAGCGGCCGGATGCCGCCGTACTCGATGAGAACCCCAAGCAGGCCGACACCCAGTGGCGCGAGCAGGAGAGCCAGCCAGAAGTTGCCGATGAGCTGGATCACCGTGTAGAGGAAATAGGCGCCGAGGGCGAAGAGCGCGCCGTGGGCGAAGTTGGGAATGTTCAGCACGCCCGTGATGATGCTAAGCCCGATGCCCATGAGCGCGTAGAGCATGCCCGTGGCGAGCCCGTTCAGGATCTGGCTGAAAAGCAGCGCGACGTTCACGAAGCCGAGCGGTTCGCTACAACGCTCCGATGTCTTTGCAGGCGGCGTATTCCGCGGGCAGCGGCGTCGAGCCCGTCGCGATGATGTCGGCGAAGTCCATCGGGTTCTTCATCGCGTCCTTCTTCTTGCACCGCATGAAGAAGTAGGGGCGGAGCGTCTGGTGGGTCTTGGCGTCCACGCGCATCTTCCCGACCAGGTCCTCCACCTCCATGCCCTCGCACGCCTTGATGACGTCGGGCACCTCGGTGGACTTGGCCTTGTCCATGGCGTGCAGCGTCATCCTGGTCATCCCGTAGGCCGCGGCGGGCGCGTAGCCGGGAGGGCTGCCGAATTTCGCGGTGTAGTTCTTCACGAACTCGCGCGCCACCGGCGTGTCGGCGGTGTAGTAGAAATTCGACCCGACCCACATGTTGTCGCGGATCTCCGGGTTGAGCTGCACCAGCTCCTCGACGCCCGAGGACCAGGTCAGGATGAGCGGGACCTTGGGAGTCAACCCGAAGTTGAAGATCTCGCGCGCCGCGGTGACCGTGTCGAGGCCAAAGTTGATCATCGTCACCACGTCGGGCTTGTTGGCCGCCGCCTTCGTGACGTAGTTCGAGAACTCGCGCTCGCCGAGAGGGTGACGGTCGGCGCCCACGAACTCGATGCCGTGCGCCTTGCCCACTTCCTTGACGTATTTCTCCACCGACCAGCCGAAGGCGTAGTCGGCGACGAGAAGGTGCCAGCGCTTGGCCTTGGGGTTGGCCGCCATGAAATTGTCCACCACGGTCTTGGCGGCCGTATACGGGCTCGCCGCCCACTGGAACGAGTAGCGATGGCAGCGCGCGCCGGCGATGTCCTCGGTGCCGCCGCTGAAGTAGTGGAAGGTCTTCTTCCGCTTGGCGACCTCCGAGACGGCCAGCGCCACTCCCGAAGACCAGGGTCCGATGATGTACTTCACGCCGTCGGCGTCGATGGCTTCCTCGGCGCGCCGCGTGGCGCTGCCCGCCTTGGTCTCGTCGTCGCGGGTGATGTACTTGATGCTCTTGCCCTGGATCTTCATCCCTCGCTCGTCGAGCGCCATCTTCATGCCGCGGTCGAGGACGGGGCCCACGTCGGAGAAGGCGCCGGTGAAGGACCAGAGTCCCAGCATCGGGATCTCCTTCTGCTGGGCGCGGAGCACGGCGGGAAAGCCGAGCCCCGCGGCGGCGGCCGCGCCGCTGAGCTTCAACACATCACGCCGGGTGAATTCGCTCATCGTGGGTCCTCCGCGCTGCTGTGGGTTCGATCCGGGCCTCTGACCGCTCGCTGGAGGGAGAATCGGGCCAACGCGACCCGGTGTCAAGTGGGCGCCTTGACAGTCTCATCCGTGCGGTCTAGATTCGCGACAACTCGCAGCGCTTGTCACCGGCTCCCACCGCGCCCGATAGGGAGGTCTACATGTCACGTGCCGCTGCCGCGTTGTCCCGGCTCGCCGGCGCCGCTCTCGCCGCCGCCGTGCTTGCCACACCCGCCGCGGCGGCCGAGACGCTCAATGCCTATTCCATCTGGCCCGAGAACTGGGCGCGGCCCATGCTCCAGGAGTTCGAGCAGGCGACAGGGATCAAGGTCAATTTCGTGCGCTTCTCCTCGGGCGAGGCGCTGACCCGCGTCATCGCCGAGAAGGGCAATCCGCGGGTGGACGTGCTCTTCGGCGGTCCAGTCGAGACGTTCGCCGCCGGCATCAAGGAGGGCATCTTCGAGCCCTACAAGCCCCCGTCCTTCAACGCGCTGCCCGCCCGCTTCAAGCAGGCGGAGGGCTACTGGGTCGCGATCGCGGACGACCCACTGGTCTTCATGACCAACGCCAAGTTCCTCAAGGAGGGCAACCTCAAGCCGCCCGCCTCGTGGGAGGACCTGCTGAACCCGGCCTACAAGGGCATGCTCCAGATGGCGGACGCGCGCACGTCGGGCACGGCGGTGACGCGCATCTTCTCGATCATCGAGGTCAACGGGCGCAACGAGGACAAGGCCTTCGACTACATGAAGAAGCTCCGGAAGAACGTGCAGGTCTACACCAAGAGCGGCGGCGGCGGCACGCTGCCGGTGGGCCTGGGCCAGGCGGGCGGCGGCATCTTCTTCATCGTGGACGCGCTCGACACCAAGGCCAAGGGCTACGACGTCGTCATCAGCTTTCCGCGCGAGGGCATCGGGACTTCTGCAGAAGCGATTGCGCTCCTCAAAGGCGCCAAGAATCCCGATGCCGCCAGGAAGCTCATCGACTGGGCGACGAGCCCGACCATGCAGAGCCTCTACGCCAAGCACAAGATCAACTTCGTTCCGGCCAACCCCGAGGTGAAGGTAGAGCCGAGCCTGGCCGAGGTGCTCAAGGGCGCCAAGATCTTCCCCATCGACGACGCCTACGCCGGCGCCAACCGCAAGCGCGTCATAGACCGCTGGATCAACGAGGTGCTGAACGCGCAGTAATGACGGCCGCCGTGAGGCGATTCGGGCGCGACCCCGGGCTCTGGCTCACCGTCCTCGTCCTCTGGGCTCTCCTCGGGCTCTTCGTCCTCTTCCCGCTGGCGCGGCTCTTCTGGATCGCCTTCTTCGACGGCGGCCGCCTCTCGCTCGGTCCCGCCTGGACCGTGCTCGGCGACCCCAACCACCGCCACGCCTTCTTCAACAGCCTGCTGCTGGCGGCGCTGGTCGGCGTGGGCGGCACCGCGCTGGGCTTCCTCTTCGCGTACACGGCGGCGCGCGCCGGCCTCGCGCGCGGGTGGCTCGCCGTGCTCGACGCCGCCACGCTCCTGCCGCTCGTCTCGCCGCCCTTCACGACGGCCATCGCGATGATCTTCTCCTTCGGTCCGCGTGGCCTCATCACCTATCACGTGCTGGGTATCAAGGGCGCGACGGCCTATGGACTGCACAGCACGCTCTTCGCCGAGACGCTGACGTATTTTCCCATCGCCTACCTGACGATGAGACCGATTCTCGCCGCCATCGATCCCAACGTGGAGGACATGGCGTTCTCGCTGGGGTCCTCGCGCTGGCGGGTCTTCAGGACGATCACGCTGCCGCTGGCGGTGCCCGGCTTCGCCAACGCCTTCCTCCTGCTCTTCGCCGCCTCGCTGGCGGACTTCGCCACGCCGCTGATACTCGCCGGCAACAGTTTCCCCGTGCTACCGACCCAGGCGTATCTGCAGATCACGGGACTCTTCGACTTCAAGGGCGGCGCCGTGCTGTCCTTCGCGCTCCTCGTGCCGGCGGCCGCCGTCTATCTCCTCCAGCGTCACTGGGTCGCCCGCGGCGCCTACGTCACGGTGACGGGCAAGGCCGGGCCGGCCACCCTCATCAAGAGCGTGACACCGTGGGCGCGGCGACTCCTGCTCGCGGCCTGCGCCGGGGTAGGCCTCGTCATCACCTACTTCTATGCCCTCCTCTTCTACGCGTCCGTGGTCACGGCCTTCGGGGCCAACCACGCGCTGACGTGGCGCCACTACCACGTGATCTTCACGGAAGGGATGAAGGCCATCCGCGACACGCTCCTCATTGCGGGCGTGGGCATGCCGCTCGGCGGGCTCTTCGGGGTTCTCGTGGGCTACCTCGTGACGCGACGGCGCTTTCCGGGCCGCCGCGCCATGGAGATGGTCTCCATGATCAACTATGCCCTGCCCGGCACCATCGTCGGCATTGCGTACCTCGTCGCGTTCAACGACCCGCCGCTGGCGTTCACCGGCACCGCGCTCATCATCGTCGCCTGCTACATCTTCCGCTACAGCCCGACGGGCATCCGCGCCACGGTGGCGCTGCTCCAGCAGATCGACCCCAGCATCGAGGAGGCCTCGCAGGGCCTGGGAGCGCGGAGCGGGACAACCTTCAGGCGCGTCACCCTGCCGCTCATCGTGCCCGCCTTCTTTGCCGGGCTCGGGGTCGTGTTCATCCGCTCCATGACCGCGATCAGCGCGACCATCTTCCTCGTGTCGATCAACTGGACGCTCATCACCGTGCGCATTCTCGAGAACATGACGGAGCTCTCGCTCGGCCCGGCGGCCGCCTTCTCCGTCCTCGTGGTCGCCATCGTCTTCGTCGTGATGGCGGGCATCAGCGGGGCGCTCCGACGGCTCCAGTCCGCGGGCCGCGTCCAGGTCACGAGCATACTCGGTGGCTGATTTTCGAGCTGAAGCGGGATACGAGCCGGAGGCGAGGAGCCCGATGAGGCGAGTGCTGAGATGATCCTCTCCCCCGTCGCCATCAGGCTCGAGGGAGTCTCCAAGCGCTTCGACCATCGCGTCAAGGGAGAGGTGTACGCGGTCCGCGACGTGAGCCTGGAGGTGCGGCCGGGGGAGCTGCTGACCCTCCTCGGTCCCTCCGGGTGCGGCAAGACCACGACTCTCCGGATGATCGCGGGCTTCCAGGAACCGGACGCCGGGCGCGTGTGGATAGGCGGCCAGGACGTGACCCGCCTCATGGCCAATGAGCGGAACATCGGCTTCGTCTTCCAGAGCTATGCGCTCTTCCCTCACCTGCCGGTCTTCGAGAACGTCGCCTACGGTCTCCGCGTCCAGCGTCAGGCGGAGACCGAGATCTCCCGCCGGGTGGGCGAGGTGCTGGAGCTGGTCGGGCTCGCCGGCTACGATCGCCAGATGCCGCACCAGCTCTCGGGCGGGGAGCAGCAGCGCGTGGCGCTGGCGCGGGCCATCGTCATCAGGCCGCGCGTGCTGCTCTTCGACGAGCCGCTGTCGAACCTCGACGCGAGGCTTCGCGTCCAGATGCGCGGGGAGATCCAGCGGCTCCAGAAAGCGCTCGGCATCACGGCGGTCTACGTCACCCACGACCAGGAGGAGGCCATGGCGATCTCCGACCGGATCGCCGTCATGCACCAGGGTGTCATCGTGCAGGAGGGCAGCGCCGAAGGGCTCTATCACCGTCCCGCCTCGGAGTTCGTCGCCCAGTTCATCGGCCGGACCAATCTTCTGCGCGGCCGCGTGGCGGCCACCGGCGCCGCCGGCGTCGAGGTCGAGGTGCCCGGCCTCAGACTCGTCATCGATCAGAAAAACCTTCAGCTGGCCGCCGGCACGGCCGTCACGCTGGTACTCCGCCCCGAGTCGATCACCATCTCCACCGGCGGGACAGGCTTGAGAGGGACGATCGTGTCGCGGACCTTCCTCGGTGAGAAGGTCGAGTACCACGTGCGCGTGGACGGGGACACCCTCCAGGTGACGGACTATGGCGCAGGGGGCGCCCGGGTCCTCGCCCCCGGCGAGGCGGTCACGCTCGGGGTGCCCGCCACGGGCGTGTGGCTGCTGGGCGGCGGAGAGTGATTGTCCTGGCCATGCTGGCGCTTGTGGCCCCGCTCTTCGCTGAAGTTGAGACCGTACACGGTGCCGACTCGGTGTTCGCCTCGTCCGGCATCGCCATCACCTGGGCCGTGTTGCGGGGACCGACGGAGGAGCAGACGCAGGTGGTCATTCGGGTGAGCAACCCGGCAGCGCGCTTTGCCTACCTGCGCGTGGAGGGCGTCGATCCGTTCACCGGGCGGCGCGCTGCGGTTGTCGAGGGCCTACCGCTCGGGATACGGGCCGACGTCACGAGCGCCCGCGCGGGCTTCGCCGACCTCCCGCGCCGCGAGATCCACCTCTACGCGAGCGAGTCCGATTGGCGCGCCCGGAAGCCCACGCTCACCGTGTATTATCTCGGGGTGCCGGACACCAGCCCCGAGTTCACATCCGGGGCTGCCCTCGATGCCTATCTGGCAAGTACCGAGCGACGGGGCAGCTGAAACGACGGAGGCGAGCATCATGTCAGTCCGTGTCGAGCGGCAAGGGGCGGTCAGCACGGTCATCATCGACCGCCCCGAGAGACGGAACGCCGTGGACGGGCCGACGGCCCGGGGCTTGGCTGAGGCCTTCCGAGCGGTGGAGGCCGATTCCGGCACACGCGCGGCCGTGCTCTGGGGCGCGGGCGGCACCTTCTGCGCGGGCGCCGATCTCAAGGCCCTCGGCAGCGAGGGCAGCCGGGTCAAGCCGACGGGCGACGGGCCGATGGGCCCGACGCGCATGCTGCTCTCCAAGCCCGTTATTGCAGCGGTCTCCGGCTACGCGGTCGCCGGCGGTATCGAGCTGGCGCTCTGGTGCGATCTCCGTGTGATGGAAGAGACGGCGACATTCGTGGGCGCCGCCGAAGCCGAGCGCATCGGTCTCGCCAACCGCATCGTGCCGGCCGGTCAGGCGCGCGAGGCGGCGGAGGCGCTCGCGGGCGAGATCGCGGCATTCCCGCCCAACTGCGTCGCGAGTGACCGCCGCTCCGTCTACGAGACCTTCGGGATGGATCTCGGGACCGCGCTCGCGCGCGAGTTCGAGCTGGGCAGAGCCACCATCGACTCCGGAGAGAGCCTCGAGGGTGCGGCGCGCTTTGCGGGGGGCGCGGGCCGTCACGGCGCCCCCGCCTCCTGAGAGGAGACGCACATGCCACAACGGCTGCTTCCGTACCGGACGGCGTCCTTCGTGGGCTTCGTCGGGATCTTTCTCTTCGCCGTGGTCGGGCTCGCCCACCTGCCCGCGTTCGGCTCGGCCGAGACGCTCGTGCACGGCCTCGCGTGGATCGGGGTGGCGGCCGCGGCAGCTCTCATGGGCCGCGCCTGGTGGAACCTCGCGCCGGAGATCTTCGGCGCCCGGATGCCGCTCGTCGGCTTCGTCCTTCTCGTGCTGTTCGTCGCGTGGGTCTGGGTGTGGTTCGCGATCGTCCTCGTCAAGTGCGAAGGCTCGCTCAGGACCTGCGGGTCGTGGCGGCTCGCGCTCGACGTGGGAGCCTTCGCGATGTATGCAACGCTGGCCTGGGTCGTGTGGTGGCGCACCGGTCACTGGACGATCGCCGCCCTGATCTTGATCGGGAATCTCTGCGCGCGACTGCCACTGCACCTCACTGGCTTGCCGCCATGGTTGCGGCCTCTCGGCATCATCATTCTCTCCGCGGGGCTGATCCTCGGCCTGGTCGCGCTCTTCAGCTCCGCCGAGAAGCGCCGGGTGGAGCTGGGGTCGCACACGTTCTTCCTGGCCGGGTGGTTCCGGGTCGTGCTCGTCGTCGCGGCGCTGGGGACGCTGCTCATCCTGAGCGTGCCCTACCTTCTCAGCTGGCTCACCCCCTGAGCCTGGCGGAGGCTGCCCATGCTGCTCGAGCACGAAGGCCGGCGTCCCCGCATACACGCGAGCGCCTACGTCGCTCCCAACGCGACGGTCTCCGGCGACGTGACGATAGGACCGGAGAGCCGCATCCTCTTCGGCGCGGTATTGACCGCCGAGGGCGGCCCCGTGATCCTGGGCTCGCGGTGCGTCGTGATGGAGCAGGCGGTGCTGCGCGGCACGAAGGCGCATCCGCTTCGCCTCGGCGACCATGTCCTCGTCGGTCCCCACGCGCATCTCTCCGGCTGCGAGGTCGAGGACAACGTCTTCGTCGCCACCGGCGCGTCGGTCTTCAACGGCGCGCGGCTCGGCACGCGGAGCACGGTCCGCATCAACGGGGTCGTTCACATCAAGACCGTGCTCGCCCCCGACACCATCGTGCCCATCGGCTGGGTCGCCGTCGGGGACCCGGCGCGCATCCTCTCGCCCGATGCCCATGACGAGATCTGGGCCGTTCAGGGGCCGCTGAACTTCTCGAAGACCGTGTTCAACCTGGATCCCGCGCCGGCCGGGCAGAGCAACATGCCGGAGCGGATGCGCCGCTATGCAGCGGCCCTCGGCCGCCACGCGCACGATAGAATTCTCGATCGCCACGGCTCCGCGGAATTCTAGCCGCCTACCGGCCTAGAACTTTGCGGAAGCCTTCGAGCTCGGTTTTCGAGATGTCGGGGTGTCGGGCCAGCTCGGCGAGGACCTCGTCGGCCCGGAGATCGAGATGGGTGGACAGCCGCGAGAACATCCGGAGCACGTGCCGCGCCTCGCTCGTGGCCTTCGTCTTCGCGATGGAGCCGGCGAGGCTCGAAAGCACCGCGCTGTCGAGCTGAGCGAAAACCTCCATGGACGTGGTGAGCGCCGGCCGGCCGCCCGGACCGGGACCGCCCGCGTAGTGGAGCAGGATCACGGCCTGGCCGTGGATGTCGGGCAGCACGCTCTGCTCGTAGCGTCCGCGCGCGTAGATGACGCGCAGGCCGCTGTTCCCGTAGAGCGGCGTCATGATCCCGGTGACGCCCCAACCGTCGTCGAGGTTGAGACCGTCGGCGGTGCGCCATATGCGGTAGCGCGCCAGCCTGAGCGCGCGCGTCACCTGCGTGGCGAACTCCGGGTGGTCCAGCAGGTAGTCGACGACATCGAGACGCAGGGCGTACGGATCGATCTCGACGCGCGTCGAGACGGTCGCCTTCGCCAGCACCTTGTCGATGCGCGCCTTGTCGGCGGCCGGCAACCCCGGCGGCAGCGAGGGCGCGGCATTGTCCCCTGCCCCGGGGGCGGGCGACGCGAGCACGCCGGCGCCCAGCAGCAGGGCGCAGGCGAGCGCGCGCGGCCGGCGCCTACTCGTCGTAGCGCATGAGGACCGGTCCGGCACCCCCTGGCGCCTCGACGTCGCGGTCGTGCCACGTCAACACCACCTCGAAGGTGGTGGGCGTGGGGCCCTGATCGACGATGATGTAGACGAGATCCGGGAGAGATGTCTGGTTGTTCCGGCCGACCACGGCGCCCACGCCGTGGGTCATGTCGAGGTTCTTGGCAATGTACTTGTCCCACACGTCCCCGCGCGACTCCTGGAAGGCCATCAGCGGGATCGGCATGTCCATCACGGGAACTCGTGTTTTCCCGCACGACACCGCGTAGGGCCGGTAGAGGGTCAGGGGGGTGCTTCCCTTCAGCACGACGTGCTTCACGGCCTGCGGCCGTTCCCGGCCGTCGGCCTTGACGATCCAGATGCTGCGCTCCCCGGGCCGGCCGTCCCAGCGCACCTCGTCCCAGAACGAGACGACGCCGCCGCGGGCGATCGAGGCCTGGACGGCGATGCCGCCCCAGGCACGCGCGATGGTGTCGGGCACGGATCGGAGCGGCCGCTGCGTGACTATCGCCCCGCGGCCCATGGTGCCCTCATCCAGGTCGGCCTCGAGGCGCTCGAAGCCCGGTCCGGTGGCGCCGTCGCCGAGCTCCCCGTTGCTGAGAAAGGAGGTCAGCGACTGATCGAAGATGCTCGCGACTTTGAGGCGGTACTCCACGGCGAGCGCCGGGCTTGACCCCGCGAGCGCCGCGAACACGCACACCGCAACCGCCGCCAGCGCGCGTCCGAGCGTGGTCATCGAGCCTCCTGGGCGAGGGATGGGCGACGTTCCCGGGATTATCCCATCCCCAGGCAGAGGGCGCGAGGGAATGCGGAAGGCGACCCGCTCAGGCGTAGAGGTCTTCGCGGGTCGTGGGCGCGGTCCAGCCCACTCGGTCCCACTGTTTGCGCAGCAGGAACTGGTAGAGCCCGATCGAGCCGCCCTCGAAGGCCATGGACGAGCACGCGAGGTAGAGGAGCCAGGTGCGGTAGATGCGCTCGCCCACGATGGCACGCGCCTCGTCGGCTCGGGCCTGGAGCCGCTCGACCCACTGGCGGCAGGTGCGCGCGTAGTGCAGCCGCAGGTTTTCGAGGTCGATGACTTCCCAGCCGGCGCGCTCGATCTCTGTCATCGTCTCCGAGACGCCGGAGAGGTCGCCGTTCGGAAAGACATGCTCGTAGAGGAAATCCGTCTGGCTGGTCCGCTTCCAGTGGAACTCGTGATGGATGCCGTGGTTGAGGTAGAGCCCGCCGTCGTTGAGCATCTCGCGGACGCGGCCGAAGAACGCGGGGTAGTTCGGGATGCCCACGTGCTCGATCACACCGACGGCAGCGATCTTGTCGTAGCGGGCGCCCGGCGGCAGGTCGCGATGGTCGCGGTACTCGACGAGGCAGCGCCCCTCGAGACCTTCGCGCTTGATGCGCGCGGCGGCCCAGTCGGCCTGCGCCCGCGACAGCGTCACCCCGTGCGCCGTGACGCCGTAGTGCCGCGCGGCCCAGATGGAGAGGCCGCCCCAGCCGCAGCCGATGTCGAGAAGCGTCTCGCCCGGCTTGAGCCTGAGCTTGCGGCAGACGAGATCGACCTTGTCCTCCTGCGCCTGCTCGAGCTTGCCGTCGGGGTTGCGGTAGTAGGCGCACGTGTAGAGCATGAGCGGGTCGAGGAACAGGGCGTAGAAATCGTTCGACACGTCGTAGTGGTGCGCAATGGCCTGGGCGTCCCGCCGCTTTGACCGCTGCCTCATGACGCGGCCTCCTTCATGCCGAAGATTGCGTCGAACACGATACGCCGCCTCGCCAGCCCCAATCCGAGAACGAGTCGCACCGCGAGCCGGGCCGCGGTCTCGGGCAGCCGCGCGAGCCGGCGTCCGATCCACCCCGGCTCGCCCGGTCCGTAGAGCGAAGTGATCCGCGCCGCGTAGCCGTCGAGCGGCGCGCCCGTCCTCACGAACGCCTCCGCCGCTCCGGCGGCGAGGATGCCGCTCCGGATGGCCGGGCCTATCCCCTCGCCCGACAGGTCGCGCGCCAGCCCCGCCGCGTCGCCCACCAACATGAACCGGAGACCGCCGAGCCGGCGCGGCGCGCGGCGCCGCACCACGTAGGCGTGCCCCTTGAAGGGCTCGATGGGCATGTCGGCGGGCAGCCGTCCCGACGCGCGCAGCGTCTGCACGAGCGCCTCGCGGCGGCGAGGCAGGCTGCCGTCACTTCCGCCCGTGCAGCCGATGCCGATATTGACGAAATCCTGCTTGGGAAAGTACCAGCCGTAGCCACGAAGATCCGGCTCGACGTAAAGCTCGGGCGCGCGCATGCAGTCCCCGAGCCGCTGGACCCACTCGGGCGGCAGCCGCGTCTCGCTTTCCTGGGCCGCGACCACCTCCTCGCGCTCGGACACGTCTCCGAGCGCCTTGGCCACCGGACAGTGATGGCCGCCCGCGCCGATGACGATCGGCGCCTCGAACCGTCCGCGTCCGGTCAGGACGGCGACAGACTCGGGACCCGCCTCGACGCCCGTGACGCGGATGCCCCAGCGGACGTCGGCGCCGGTGGCCGCGGCCCGCTCGAGCAGGTAGTGGTCGAACTCGCGGCGGATGATGCCGTAGCTGGCGGGACCGCGCCACGCCGTCTCGTGGCGCCCGCCGTCGAACTCGATCACGCAGGCGTCGAAAGGCTTGATCGTCAGCGGGTACTTTTCCGCGGTGATCTCGAGGTCTCTCAACGCCTCGGCGGTCACCCAGCCCGCGCAGATCTTGACCCGGGGGAATACCGCCGCGTCGAGGACGAGCACTCGCAGCCCCGCGCGGGCGAGCCGCCAGGCGGCGGTGCTCCCGCCCGGTCCCCCGCCGACCACGATGACGTCGTGCGCAGTCACCGCTAGCCCTTCCAGAGGGAGAGCAGGAGCCGGAGCTTCTGCAGGGCAGGGACGTGAAGCTCCTCGACCTCGTTGGCGATGGGCATGACCTCGAAGATGGCGCCCTCGAAGTCGACGGCGCCGCTCACGTAGGCCTCGGCGAAGGCGTAGGGGGTGGGGTCTTTGATCAGGCTCAGGAAAGTTTCCGGCGACTTGAACACGATGGTGGTCAACGCCTGGTCGCCGGAGAGCCGCACCTCCGTTCCCTCCCAGAGCCTGAAGGCCACGGGCGCGTGGATACGGCCGAACACTCTCCGTAGGATCGCGGCCGCGCGAGCCGGCGTGGGGCTTGGAAGGAGTCGCGCGATCATAGGTGTCATGTCTCCCTCCTTTGCTGCTTTGGACGCCGAAACATCGCCAAGGGCCCGCCTCGGACCGGGCTGAATATAGCAATGCGTGTGCCCAAATTTCCGACTCTCTTTGCTGCCAGTCAACTACCTTTTACATAAGGAGTTTTCTCCACTTTATTATCGCGAATCACTCCAACCTCGGCACCTTCTAGATACTTTCTACCCGGTAAATGTTACTGCCGAAGAGTCCCCGGGCTCGACGTTAGCCGCGAATCGTCTTCATGACGTCCTGATTCTCGAAGGCGCGGGCTGGAGCGCCCTCGAAGATAATCTCGCCCCTGTCGATGGCGTAGAGCCTGTCGGCCACACGGGCGGCGGTCATGAGGTTCGACTCGGCGATCAGCAGCGAGACCCCCATGGCCTTGATCCGCTTGGCCGCCTCGATGAAGCGGCCGACGATCACGGGTGCCAGGCCTTCGAAAGGCTCGTCCAGCAGGAGGATGGAGGGACTGAGAGTCAGCGCCCGGGCGATGGCAACCATCTTCTTCTGACCGCCCGAGAGGAAGAGACCGCGCCGCCCGGTGAACTCGCGCACCTCGGGGAAGAGCTCGAAGACGCGCGGGTCGATGCCCGACCCCATTCCCCGGTTGCCCGCGGCGAGTGATTGGCTGATCTGGAAGTTTTCGGCCACCGTCAGGTCGGGGAAGATCCCGGCGTCCTCCGGAGCATAGCCGATGCCCCCGAGCGCGCGCTCGTGCGTGGGCAGCCGCGTGATGTCGCGGCCTTTGAACGTGACGGTCCCGCTTCGGACGGGCAGGAGTCCCATGATGCTGTCGATGGTGGTGGTCTTCCCCGCCCCGTTGCGGCCCACCAGGCACACGGTCTCCGCATCGCCGATCGAGAGGCGCACGTCCCGCAGGACGTGGGCGGGCCCGCGGAACGTGTTGAGGCGCTCGACCTCAAGCATGGCGGTGGGTCCCCAGCATGTTGGCCGTGACCTGCTCGTTGTTGCGGATCTCCTCGGGCGTCCCGTCGGCGAGGATCGCGCCCTGGTGCATGGCCACGATGCGCGGGCAGTAGGTGAAGACGACGTCCATGTCGTGCTCGATGATGACCGCGGTGATCCCGCCCGAGCGCACCACCTGCGTGATGATGTCCATGATGGGCGCCTTCTCGCGCGTGCTGACGCCGCTCGTCGGCTCGTCGAGGAAGAGGAGCTTGGGGCGGAGCGAGTACGCGACCGCCACGTCCAGGAGCTTGCGCTCGCCCTGCGAGAGGCCGCCCGCGAGCATGCGCGCCTTCGGCAGGAGCCCGAACTGCTCCAGTATGCCCGTCGCCTCGTCGCGGACCTCGGTGTCCGCGTCGGCGAGCGCGAACAGCCGGCGGGTCTTGCCCTGGCGCGAGAAGATGGACAGCGCGATGTTGTCCAGCGCCGAGAGCTGGTCGAAAAGATTGACGAGCTGGAAGCTCCGCGCGATGCCCCTCGCGATCTTCTCGTGGATGGTGGCGCTGGTGATGTCGGCGTCCCGGAAGCGGATGGTGCCCGAATCCGGCGCCAGGAGACCGCTGATGACATTGACGAGCGTCGTCTTGCCCGCGCCGTTCGAGCCGATCAGGGCCAGCACCTCGCCCTCGCGGACGGTGAAGTCGACGTGGTCGACGGCGTGCGTGTCGCCGAAGTACTTGGTCAGCTTGCTGGTGGTGAGCAGGCTCACGGCGCCGGGACCCTCCGCCATTTCTGGGACAGGCGCCCCACCATGCCCATGATGCCGGTGGGCAGGGCCATCACCATGGTCACGAGCACGACGCCCAAGAACATCTGCCAGTAGACCGTGTACCCGACGGCGAAGGTCTTCAGGTAGTTGAAGACGATCGCGCCGACGATGGGACCCGCGAAGGTGCCGAAGCCGCCGAGCACGGTGAAGAAGACGATCTCGCCCGAGAAGCCCCAGTGCAGGATGTCGGGCGTGGTCAGCCCATTCAGAGGCACCCAGAGCGCCCCCGCCAACCCCGTGTAGGTGCCGGACACCACGAAGGCGACCCAGCGGTAGTGCCGGACCTGCACGCCCACGAACTCGGCCCGCGTCTCGTTGTCCCGGATGGCCTGCAGCGCCTTGCCGAAGGGCGAGTGCACGATCACCCACATGAGCGCGGTGCACACGACGAAGATCACGAGCACGTAGTAGTAGTAGCGGTGGGCGAGATAGGTCATCTTGTCCTCGCCCGGGGCGATGTGCGTGCCGAGCAGCGACGGCGTCGGCACCCGAAGCCCGTCCGAGCCGCCCGTCACCCAGAAGAACTTGAAGGCGAGGCTCCAGAGCACCTGCGAGAGCGCCATGGTCAGGATGCTGAAGAAGATGCGCGTGTAGCGCACGCACACGAAGCCGAACAGCGCCGAGACGGCGGCCGAGGCGAGGATGCCTCCCACGATGAAGACTTCGAGCGACGAGACGTGCAGGTACTTGACGATCAGCGCCACCGCGTAGGCGCCGACGCCGAAATAGGCCGAGTGGCCGAAGGAGAGGAGCCCCGTGTAGCCCAGCAGCAGGTTGAACCCGAGGGCCGCGATGGCCATGACGAGGCCGTAGGAGAAGAGCGTGGTCTGGTACGGCTCCACCACCCACGGAAAGAGGACGAGCGCCGCGAGAATCGGCACGGCCCAGCGCAGCATTCGGGTCGGCGGCAGCGGGAGCGCGCTCATGGCCGTCCGAAGAGCCCGGCGGGCCGGATCAGCAGCACCACGGCCGCCATGAGATAGAGCACCGCCAGCTCGACCTCTGGAAAGAACGTGATGCCGATCTCGCGGACCACGCCAACGAGGAGCGCGCCGAAGAGCGCGCCCTCGAGGCTGCCGAGCCCGCCGATCACGACCACCACGAACGCCATGATGAGGGCGTCCACGCCCATGTCGAGCACCGCGCCCTGGCTCGGCACGATGATCGCCCCGCCCAGGCCCGCCATGAAGCACCCCAGCGTGAAGGCCTGGATGTACACGCGGTTGACGTTGATGCCCAGCGCGGAGGCCATCCGCATGTTCTGCGACGTCGCGCGCAGCACCACGCCGAACTGCGTCTTGTACACGAAGGCCCACATGCCGACGGCGGCGAGGATCCCCACCGCGATCACGAGCAGGTTGTAGTTCGGGTAGATCGTGTCTCCGATGGTCAGGCTGCCCATGGCCTCGTAGAGCTGGCTCGCGGACAGCGGGTACGGTCCCCAAAGGAAACGCATGAGGTCGCCGAGGATCAGGAGAAGTCCGAAGGTGACGAGGAGCTGGTATTCCTCGGCGCGCTTGTAGAAGGGCCGGAGCAGCGTGGGCTCGATGATCGCGCCCAACCCCGCCGCCGCGAGCGCGCCCAGCGGCAGGAGCGCGTAGAGCGCCGCCGTGGGCCAGCGCACCGCCATGACGCCCACGGCCCACGCTGCCACGAAAGCGCCGAAGGCGTAGAGCATGCCGTGGGCCAGGTTGACGATACGCATGACGCCGTAGATCAGGCTGAGGCCGCCCGCGATGAGAAAGAGGACCGAGGCATAGAGGAGCGAGGTCAGCACGTGGACGATGAGTGTGTCCATGCGTGGTCAGCCGGTCAGGGCGTCGCCTCGGGCCGGTACACGACCGTGGCGATCTCGGGATTGACGGCGTTGTCGCCGACGTAGAGCGCGAGGAGCACGGAGTAGGGCCCGGGCTTGGGCAGCCCCTGGAGCGGGACGATCAGGCGGCCTCCCTGCACGTCGCGCGAGGCGCCGGCGCGGGCGACTTCGCCGTCGGGACCTAACGCCACGAAGCGGCAGACGGGAATGTCGGCCCGGTCGCCCTCGGCGCCGACCGTGCCCATGGGCTCGCGCAGGAGCCGGTAGGAGCGCAGGAAGCGCTCCGCGCGCTCGACGTCGGCCTGGACCTCCAGCCGGTCGCCTCGCGGCGTCACCCGCGCGACCCAGGCGCGCAGGGGAAGGGCGAAGCGGTCGAAGGCGCCCACGCCGAGCGGGTAGGTGAAATCCCGGAATACCTCGAGCGTCACCCCCGTCTCGGCCCACTTGCCGAGCTGGTACGGCCCATTCGTCACGAGGTAGTGGCCGCGCCGCCGGGCGAACTGCCTGAGCGACTGCCAGCGGTGCTGCGCTTCATCGGCGGTCACGAGCTTCTTGAGGGCGGACGGCACGTACGCCTGCGCCGCATAGGTCTCGACCAAGCCGGCCAGACGGCCCTTGAGCCTTTGGTCGCGCGCCAGGTCGAGCCACGGGATGCCGCGGCGGGCAGACTCCTCGCGGGTCGCCGCCGCCCAGCCGCGCGATTGGGCTTCGTCCATGAGCGTCAGCACGGTCCACGGCACGGAGCTCCACGGCAGCGCGGCCTGCCGCTCGGCGGGATCGAGGGCGGCGGCGGTGTAGACATCTATCACGGGGGTCGTGAAGGTGAAGCTCATGTCGGCGAACTTCTTGGTCTCGGCCTCGACACGAATCACCTTGATCCCCGCCAGCCAGTCGCGCCCCTTCGCCGCCGACGCCCGCGCCGCGAGCAGCACGGGATAGACCGCGTCGGCGGCCGTCATCCGCGTGCCGTCGTGGAAGGCCGAGGCCGCCACGCGGTACGTCGTCTGGGCGGCCGCCGTCCTGCCCTTCCCGACTTCGCGGGGCTGGCCGGTGGACGCATCGAGCTTGAGCGCGTCCTCGGGAACTGCGCCGCCCGCGCCCGGCGCGGCGCTTACGCGGTTGGACACCCAGTCGGCGTTCCCGGGCGCCGGAAAGCTCGCGGGATCGCCGACGGCCGCCCACAAGAGCCTTCCCGCCGGGTCGCTGAAGCCGCCGACGGGATTCCACGCCGCGGCGGCCTTGCCGGCGATGCCCACCCTGAGCCAGCCGTTCCACGGGAAGTCCTTGAGCTTGACCGTGCGAAGGAAGACGGGGGTGTTGAAGCCGGCCTGCGAGTCAGCGACGATGTTTTCCACGCCCTGCGAGAACTCGGCGCTGTAGACCTCGCGCCGGATGACGTAACCCGCCTCGATGCGCTCGCAGCCGGCCACGAGGCCTCGCACGAGCCGCCGCTCGAGACTCACCTGCTCCGTCGGCCCCTCGTAGGCTTGCGCGGTGAGGCGGTGGTAGAGCTCCGCCGCTGCCTGCCGCGCGGCGGGATCCGCCATGCTCTGCGCGTGGAGGAGCCAGGCGTGGAACCATCCCTGCTTGACCCAGGGGGGACCGAGGTGGCCGTTGAGACCGCCGCGGTGCAGCACCAAGAGCTCGTCGATGGAGACCTCTTCCACCGCCGCGTCCCATGCGCCGTCCGTGACGCGCAGCTTCCCCGCCGCGCGCTCGGCCAGCGCCCCGCGCGCGCGGAGGCGCGGCGTATCACCCATTCGCGCCGCAGTCACCGACACCTTTCTCGACTGGACGATGTCGGAATGCTGGAGGTAGTCCGCGTGATACGGCGTGACGGGATACGGGCTCGCGATCCAGCCCGCCCCTGACGTGAGCAGCGCGACGATGTGGCGGGCGCGCTCGCAGCGGCGTTCGGCGGTGTCGTGGCCGGGGGTGGCGGAGTTGAGCGTGACCACGAGGAAGCCGCCGAGCGATTCGACGGTACCGACGTCGGCCGGCGGCTTGCGACCTGTCCACGGATCACCGCCGACGTAGGCCTGCACCGCGCCCTTGACGATGAGCGGCGCGGCGGCCGCCGGATCCATCGCATCGAG
>WNFS01001045.1_pt1 | contig 32553 bp, 29 predicted proteins | sample 5400141 | NCBI WGS metagenome assembly WNFS01 (sample SAMN13153358, study PRJNA577476) | soil metagenome | isolation source: 60 cm saprolite under Madrone tree | place: USA:California | collected 2016-06-14
CCAGCAGATGCACGTCGTCGCCACGCACTTCGCCGTAGTAGAATTCATCGCCCAATCTGAAGCCGCCGAATGTTCTCATTGAGATCCACAGATTACGCAGATTTACACAGATTAAAGAAACCAAGACTTAGACAATCTGCGAAAATCCGTGAAATCTGTGGACCCGTCATCTGGGAACAGCAGCGACGAAATCGCGCACAGGCTTTTGCTCCGAAATTGAAAATGCGCTCCCGTTCTCTCGCGCAAACCAGAATGCGCTCGAGGAACCGCCATCGAGATTTATTGCGCGTTCAATTTTTAAATCCGCAGCGATTGGTACGGTAGCAAGGACCGTTGCCAATTCCGCGAGCGAAACTTCCGAGCAAAAACCGAGCAACGCGCGGTCATTCCGAGCTGTCGCGGCAAAAGTTCGCCGCGCCACAGCTGATTCATTCAGCCCGCGAACGCGCTGCGACGCATCGACGAGGAACGGTCCGCACTGAATTGCAGCGACAATTTTTTGATGCGGTGAAAACTCACGGGCGCGCACGATTTGCACTCCGCGCGGCGACGTCATCAGCACCCCCGTAATCAGACGCGCGCGTCGTAGCGGCGTGATCGTTTGCGCATTTGCGATTCGCAATCCGATCGGCTCGAAATTCGCATCGAAGTAGCCCCCGTTCACTCCGCACACGCATTTTTCGCGTTTCATAACCGGGGCGAGTGTCTGGCCGTCAGGATTATCGATCACGCGCAACGTGCATGACTTGCTGGAGAAAATTGTAAGATCCAGATCGGCTCGCTGATCGGCAGCCGTGTTTTCCGAAACAATATGTCGATGCTCAGTTCCTGCGCGACCTGGTTCCGATTCAACTGAGAGAACCTTCCAGTCCGCATGCGCGGCACCGACAACGGTAAAGAAAAGGACAAAAGTCCTAAGCTTTAGCACCGTATTTGTCGATCAAACCTTGAAAGCGCGGATCGCTTCGCAGTGGATCCCAAATTGGATTTACCTTTAGAAGCTGTGCGGTAACCCCGCTTGGTCGGCTTAATAATCTCTCGAGGATTTCAATCGCGCGATCATGGTCACCTACAATTGCATAAACTTCTGCCACACCGGTCATAATTTCCGGTCCCCCGAATGCGTCCTTGGTTTCGGGAAGTAGTTCGGTCGCGCGTTGAGCTTCCGCCAGAGCGGCCTCCTTTTCGCCGAGATACGCGAGCGCTTTTGCCAACTGGAGGTGCGCGTCCTCGGAGTCGGGGTTCCGTTTTAGTTTTCCCTCGGCGGCGGTCTTCGCTTTCAGGAAAGCCACACGCGCCCCGGGCTCGTCCTGGAGCGCCTTTCGAGCGAACCCGATGCAAAAGTACTTGCTCCACAAATGTCCTGGAAAAGCGGAGAGCTGATCGTCCGGCAGGCTTTCCGCTTGTTGCAATCCTTCGCGGTATTTGCGTTCCAAGAGTAACACGTCTGCTTGGGCACTGGCCATCTTGAGCTTCTGCTCGGCGCTCATAGGTGCTGATTTGACAGTCTCAAATGCTTTCTCTGCCACACTGAAATCGCCTTTTTCAAAGATGGCCAACTTCGACTTAACCTCCAACGGCCCTATAGCCTTCGGGTCCAGCGCCAGTGCCCGATCGATGGTCTGGTTAGCCTTGGTAAAGTCCCGGAGCATCTGATAGTTGAAAGTGAGATTTTGCAGCGACCAGATGTCTTTAGGATTTAGACTGACCGCCTTCTCCAGATTTGCAGTGGACTCAGCCCATTTCCCCTGCCGGCGTTGGATTGCGCCGATGGCAAGATAGACTTCGGATTCGTTAGGTAATCCGCTCCGAGCGATTTCAAATTCTCTCAGCGCTGCATCATAGTTGTTATCCCCGTAGTAATAGGAGAACCCCAGTGCCAGATGCGCCTCCGGCAGATCAGGCTGTAGCTGCAAGGCTCGTTCTGCGAGAGTACGCGCCTTCTCGCGGCGCTCCGGCGAGCGATCAACGTCACGCAGAAGCCAGCTCTCCAATTGCGAGTAGCGCGCAATGGCTAGAGCGAAGTTCGGGTCCAATTCGATGGCCCGCGCGTAAAGCTGCTCGCTCTGTTTCAGTTTTTCGAGATCCTCAAAGGCGCAGGAAAGATCATGCGCTTGGACGAAAGCCAGGTATGCCTCTCCATTTTCCGTGGGCTTGCGCTCCATCCGTGATTTTTCTCCCGGCGACAGCTTGGCTTGGAGCGCTTCGGCGATCTTTTGAGCGAGGTCGCTTTGGATCGCAAAAACATCGGTTACGTCACGATCGTAATCGTTAGCCCAAATGTGTTCGTCGCTGTTCGCGTCGATCAACTGAACGTTCACTCGAACCTTGTTCCCGGAGCGACGCACACTGCCCTCGAGAATGTTGGAAACGCCAAGGGCTTTGCCTATGTCGCGAAGGTTTGGCGCGTTGCCCTTGTACTGCATGACTGAAGTGCGAGAAATTACCCTGAGGTCCCCTATCTTTGATAAATTGGTGAGCACGTCGTCCTGAACACCGTCGGCGAAGTAAGCGTTCTCTGGATCGTCGCTTAAATTCTGAAACGGCAGCACCGCAATGGACTTGTCGACTTTGTGTGCGGAAGAAATACGGGGGAGCAGGAAAAATCCTGCGATGGCAGAGACGATCACGCCGGTTGCGGCAAGTAAGATTACGTTGCGACGGCGCTGTCGTCCGGGTGCCGCAGTCGCTGGGGTTGCACGGACGCCCTGCGCAGTGATGTCGTACGCCCAGGCAAGCATGAGTGCGATCGGAAAGCCCAGGAGCAACAGGGCGATCACCAAACGCAGCGCCCAGTTTGGCAATTCCCACGCTGGAAACGCAGCGGAGGCCAACTGTATTACGCCTCCAGCAGCGATGATGTAAGCCGCGGCCACCCGGTAAACCTTGCGCCGTTTCACTTCCTCGAAGAAGCCATCGCTCATAACAGGAGACTTGGACTGACCGGGATTATAATTCAACGACGAAAATATGGACACGAAAGTGAGCCGCTGCGTTCACTCTATGCATTTGAGCGTTCCCGTTGCGAATTCGGCCGGCTCTCATTGAGTGTGAAAAGCGAAGGCGGCGCTAAATTTTCGCAGCGTACTTATCGATCAAAGCCTGGAAACGCGGATCGTTGCGAAGCGGATCCCACATCGGGTCCAATTTCAGCATCGGTACTGTGACTCCATTGGGAGTCTCGAGTAAACGATCGACTAGTCGCAAGGACTGATCCTTTTCGCCAACCCAGGCATAGATTTGAGCGAGCGCAGCAGTGAGCTCTGGACCACTGAAGGCATCCGCCGATTCTGGCGTTAGCTCGACCGCGCGTTTGCCCTCAGCGATGGCTTCTTCCTTGCGGTTCAAGCCTGTCAAAATGAAACCAAGTTGTATATGTCGACCAGCATCATCGGGGATTTCGCGCAAGGATTGTTCTGCAACCGGAAGTGCCCGCCGGAATGCAGCTTGTGCTTTCGCCTTGTCGCCCTGAAACAAATAAAGCATACCTTGAAAAGAGGCTTTCGGTACCGGCGCGGTGCCATCATGAATGACCTCCTGTGGCAATTGGTTTAGGATCGCGAGAGCCTCCGGGAATTTTCGTTGCAGCATCAAAATCTTTGCCCGGCCGAGCGTTACGAGTTTTTCTGGATCGTCCCACCCGGCCATTTGCGTCAATTGCCTCTCTATCTCTGTGAAGTCGCCTTTCAAATCCAATGCGAGCTTCCCCTTCTCCCCGCGTGCACTCAACGAGCTGGGCGCAGCTTCGATTGCGCGATCGAAGATTTTGTCTGCGGCTTCGAAGTTTTTGTTGGCCCGATAATTATCGCCGAGATTCACGAGGACGAATGCGTCCTTTGGACTGAGGGATGCCGCTTTCTCGAAGTTGGCTGTGGACTCCGCCCATTTGCCCTGGCGGCGCTCAATCGACGCAATCGCCATGTACACGTCTGCGGAATTTGGCAAACTTCGTTTTGCAATCGCAAATTCGTCCAGCGCTTTCTCATAATTGCGCTCGCAATAGTAATAATAAAAACCCAGCGCTAAGTGCGCCTCGGGCAGATCTGGTTGGAGGCGAATAGCCGTGTCGGCGGCCGCACGCGCCTTTTCCCTTCGCGCGGGAGTGGGATCGTAGCTGTGATACATCCAATCCTGGACCCATGCCAGTCCGGCAAACGCTCGTGCAAAGTCCGGGTCGAGTCTTGTTGCCTGCTCATAAAGTTGCTCAGCCCTTTCAATAGCGGGGCGAAGTTTGTCCGGACGCGTGGACAAATCGTGCGCTTGGAGAAACGCGAAGTAGGCTTCGCTGTTTTCCGTGGGCTTGCGCTCGATCTGTGCCTTTTCAGTGGGTGACAGCTTCGCTTGCAATTCCCGCACGATCTTTTGTGCCAGATCGGTTTGAATGGCGAAGACGTCGGTCAAATCACGATCGTAATCTTCAGCCCAGAGGTGCTCATCCGTGTCAGCGTTAATCAATTGTACATTTACGCGCACCCGATTACCGATGCGCCGAACACTGCCTTCGAGAATGGTAGCCACGCCCAGAACCTTTCCGATTTCACGAACGTTCGACGTTTTCCCCCGATAGGGCATAACCGACGTGCGGGAGATCACCTTTAGATCGCTTATTTTCGACAAATTGGTAAGGACGTCATCCTGAATGCCGTCTGCAAAATAGGCGTTGTCTTTTTCGGCGCTGAGATTCTCAAATGGCAGCACCGCAATCGATTTGTCGATCTTGCGCGCGGAGACGCGCGGTAGGAGAAAGAATCCGGCGGCAGCGGAGATGATCACCCCACTTGCGATAAGCATGATTATGTTACGGCGACGACGCGATCGCGGTCCCGCAACCGTCGGAGTTGCCCGAACACCCTGCGCCGTAATGTCATACGCCCAGGCAAGAATGAGCGCGATTGGAAAGCCGAGCAACAACAGCACGATTACCAAGCGCAATGCCCAGTTTGGCAATTCCCACGCCGGAAACGCGGCCGAAGCAAGCTGGATGATGCCGCCCGCCGCAATGACATAAGCCGCCGCTACCCGATAAACCTTTCGCCGTTTCACCTCCTCGAAGAAACCGGTCATAAAAAGAGATTGGGTTTGCACGGGACGATACTACATAGGCGTAGGTTAGACATAAAAGCTGCCTGCCGCGTTCACTTCACCCCTGTGGCGAACACGGTTTGAAAGTGCGGACTCTGCTTTTCCCGAGAGACAACGCTGACCTCGATCTGTCGGAAACCGCCTTTTTCCAGGAGTTGGTGCAACTTCACTTCACTAAATCCGAGCCAGTGGTCTGCATAGAGTTCGCGGGCCTTTTCGAACCGGTGGCTCAATAGGTCGAGAACGACCAGACGGCCGCCGCGTTTCAAAATCCCGTGAGCTGCCTGGATAGCACGCTCAGGGTGAATGGCGTGGTGCAACGCCTGGCTCAAGATTGCAAGATCGATGCTGTTTTTTCCGATCGGCGGGTCTTCAATATCGCCAAGCCGGTATTCGAGATTATCGAATCCGTGTTTCTTCGCCAGTTGCGAGCCGAACTCTACCATCTTCGGCGAATTATCGATCGCAATGACTTTGCGCGCTTTTTTTGCCAGTAGCTGCGAAAGTGTCCCCTCGCCTGCTCCGAGGTCGGCCACGGTCAGCGGCGGGAGCAACGTGATCAACGTGTGTGCGAGCGCTTTCCACGACCGGCCCGGCACATAACCTCGGCCAAACTTGCCGGCAAGTTCATCGAAGTATTTCCGCGCTTTGTCCTGGCGCTTGTGCAGGACCAGCTTGAGGCTTGTGCGATCGTGCGAGGTTTCCGGCAATTCGCGCGCAAGCAGTCGCGTAATTTCCGCCACGCGTTCCTTCTGTGCACTGTGCCCATCGTGGTTTGCGCCGTAATAAACGTTTTTCCCGACGCGTCGATCAGCCACCACGCCCGCGCGTTTCAACTGCGCAAGATGACTGGAGATGCGCGACTGGCCCATACCCAAAATTTGCTGCAACTCCGCGACGGAAAGCTCTTCCTGCTCGAGCAGAAGCAGCAGACGCAGCCGAGTAGGATCTGCCAGCAACCGCAACAAATTAATGGTTGACGCCATGATAGCGGCCAACGATATATCGACGCATCATGATTGGTCAATATGTCGCTAGCGCGATGGTTAAACCGTTACAAGAGTTAAATCGTTACAACGGCCATGGCGATCAGCGTTCCAATCATCCGATTTAACCTTTGTAACTCTTTTAACCAATCACTCCGCTGAAACCATGTCCCGCCGTTACATCTTTTCTTCCGAGTCCGTCACCGAAGGCCATCCCGACAAAGTTTGCGACACCATCAGCGATTACATTCTCGACGCCTGTCTCAAAACGGATCCGTTGAGTCGCGTCGCCTGCGAGACCCTTGCCAAGGGAAACCTCGTCGTGCTTGCCGGGGAGATAACCAGCAATGCGAAGTTTGATTTTGAGGAGCGGGTGCGCGCCGCCATTCGCGACATCGGCTACGTCAATGGCGATTGCATTTTCCACGCCGACACCTGCCGGGTTATTTGTGAGATGAGCGAGCAATCGCGCGACATTAAACAGGGAGTCGATGAAGCACCGGCAGACGGAAAAGGGACTGCCGAGCAGGGCGCGGGTGATCAAGGCTTGATGTTCGGTTTTGCGTGCGACGAAACGCCAGAGCTAATGCCGGCACCGATTTCATTCGCCCACAAACTCGGACGTGAGCTCACGCGCCTTCGCAAATCTGGCGAACTTCCCTGGCTCCGTCCCGATGCCAAAACGCAGGTCTCGATCGAATACGATGGGTACAAGCCGGTCCGCGTTGCTGCAGTAGTAGTTTCCACTCAGCACACTCCCGATGTGAAACAAAGGGAAATTCGCGAGACGCTGCTTGAACTTCTGATCAAGAAAGTCATTCCGGGCGAATGGCTCGATGCTAAAACGACTTACCTCATCAATCCGACTGGGCGATTCGTGATCGGCGGTCCGGAAGGCGATGCCGGGATAACGGGCCGCAAGATCATTTGCGACACTTACGGCGGGATGGGGCGACACGGCGGCGGCGCATTTTCGGGAAAAGACCCGAGCAAAGTCGATCGCAGCGCCGCTTACATGGGACGCTGGATCGCGAAGAATGTTGTCGCCGCCGGATTGGCGGACCGATGCGAAGTCCAGTTCGCCTACGCCATCGGTCACCCCGAGCCAGTGAGCGTGAGTGTCGATACTTTCTGCACCGGCAAAGTGGACGAAGAAAAATTGGAGCGCGCGATCTGGGAAGTTTTCAATTTCAAGCCCGCGGAAATCATCAAACAACTCAACCTGCTTCGCGCGATTTATCGCAAAACAACCAATTACGGTCATTTCGGGCGTGTGGACGATGTTGATTCGCTCACGTGGGAAAAGACTGATAAAGCGGACGCGCTGCGGAAAGCAGCAAACTAGTTGTCCACAGATTTCGCAGATTCACACAGATTCAAATGCAGAAGGATCCTGAAACTTTCGCGATTATTGGCGCGGCGATGGAAGTGCATCGCGAACTCGGTCGCGGTTTTCTAGAACTCGTTTATCAAACTGCGCTTGCACTGGAGTTTCAGGAGCGCGGTATTCCATTTAAATCCGAGGTCGCACTCCCGATCCAATATAAGAATAGGCTGCTGACGTGCGCCTATCGTGCAGACTTCGTTTGTTTCGAGTCAGTCATTGTTGAGACCAAGGCGATCTCGACGCTCACCAGTGCTGATGAGGCGCAACTGATCAATGAGCTAAAGGCAACCGGTCTCACACGCGGACTATTGCTAAACTTCGGAGCCGCGAGTCTCGAACATAAACGCTTGGTCTTCGGTCCTACTGAAAATCTGCGTAAATCTGTGAAATCTGTGGACGAAATCTATCTGTAGAATCTTATGAGCACGACAATTACTGAATCCAAGACAAAACCGGATTACAAAGTCGCCGATATTTCATTGGCAGATTTCGGGCGCAAAGAAATTTCCATCGCGGAAAAAGAAATGCCGGGCCTGATGGCCATCCGGGAGAAATACGCGCCGCAGAAACCACTCGCAGGCGTGCGCATCACCGGGTCGCTGCACATGACGATTCAGACCGCGGTGTTGATTGAGACGCTTGTGGATCTTGGCGCTAGCGTGCGCTGGGCCAGCTGCAATATTTTTTCAACACAAGATCATGCCGCCGCGGCGATCGCCAAAAGAGGCATTGCTGTCTTCGCGTGGAAAGGCGAATCGCTTGAAGATTACTGGTGGTGTACGTACCGAGCGATTTCGCATCCGGACGCCAAAGGTCCACAACTGGTGGTCGACGATGGTGGAGACGCCACATTGCTCATTCACAAAGGCTACGAGCTGGAGGAAGGCAGCGATTGGGCAAAGACAAAATCCGCGAACAAGGAGGAACAGGTCATCAAGGATTTGCTGCTTGAGATTCATCGCGAGAACCCCTACCGCTGGCACGAGATCGCGAAGGATTGGCGCGGCGTTTCGGAAGAAACTACAACCGGCGTGCGTCGGCTTTACAAAATGGCGCAGGAAAATCGGCTCCTCGTGCCCGCTATAAACGTCAACGATTCCGTCACCAAATCGAAATTCGATAATCTTTACGGTTGCCGGCATTCGCTGGTGGATGGATTGAACCGCGCACTGGATGTCATGCTTTCTGGAAAGGTGGCCGTCATTTGCGGTTACGGCGACGTCGGCAAAGGGTGCGCGCAATCGTTACGCGGCCAAGGCGCACGCGTCGTGATTACCGAGATCGATCCGATTAACGCGCTGCAAGCCGCGATGGAAGGCTACGAAGTCACGACTATCGAGGAGACGTTGGGGCGTGGCGACATCTACATATCTGCTAGCGGCAATTTCGACGTCATCACGCTCGGGCATATGCAGCGGATGAAAGATCAGGCGATCGTCGCAAACATCGGCCATTTCGATAACGAGATTCAGGTGGACGCGCTCAACGCGGCCAAAGGCGTGAAGAAAACCAACATCAAACCGCAGGTGGACAAGTACACATTTCCCGACGGGCATGAGATTTTTCTGCTCGCCGAAGGCCGGCTGGTAAATCTCGGCTGCGCTACCGGCCACCCAAGCTTCGTGATGTCCAACTCATTTTCCAATCAAGTCCTGGCGCAATTGGATCTCTGGAAAAATCGCGACACGTACAAGGTTGGCGTTTACGTCCTGCCCAAGAAACTCGACGAAGAAGTCGCCCGCCTGCATTTGCAGAAAATCGGCGTCAAACTCACTAAGCTCTCCCAAAAGCAATCCGACTACCTCGGCGTTCCGGTGGACGGGCCATTTAAATCAGAGCATTACCGTTACTGACGGCGCGCTGCGGTCGCCACGGCGACACGTCGCGTCGCGATGGCTCTACGTTAGATCTTTTGGTTGCGGCGGGGTGTCGATTGACTCCGTCACGTGCAGACGGGTTACTCTTAGCTCGCCGATTTCGAGACGCTTGATCTTTGCGCGGCCGATGACCAGCCGGCCAATCCCGATGAACCCGAGCGCCAGTGCACTGACAGCAATAGCGCCGACAGCAACCGCACCGATCGATTGCGCTCCGACGGCCAGCGCGCGAATTGCAATAGGACCGAACTGCCCTCGTACTTCTTCAATTTCGTTTGATTTCATCTCGTTAACTCCGCGCTCGTGACTTCAACGTAGCTACACTTTGATTGTCCGCCACGTCGCCATTTTCCCGAAATATGGACGCGCCGGTTTTTCTTCGCCGCATCGGTGAGGATGTCCGTTTCACTCCTCGGCGCCGCCAGCCAGACCGTTGATCTTGCACCGTGAAAATCAAACATGATTTGCGATGTGCACGGCTCGCCGGCATACAGCGTAACCCGCCCGACTTGATCGAAACGCGAACCGACCGCCGCCGCCTTGACCTGCGCCGCCGGTTTCTTTACCTGGGCGCAACCCGCCATTCCCGCCAGAGCGGCCCCTGCGATAAACCAATGTAATAAAAACTTTTTCATATCGAAGAAATCGGAACTGCTCGCGACGCACTTCGGAAAATCCATTATTCACGCTCCGCATGAAAGCGATACAGCATTCGATGAACAAACGGCGCGAGCAGCACCGATACAATTGCTAAATTCAGCCCGACTGAGAAGACGCTGCTTTCGGCGCTCGTACATGTCCGCCGGATTATAATTAACGCCTATTCTTTCAAGCGCGACACATGACCGGCGGCGAGACGCCACCGATCGTTCTGTTTCACAAACGTATCGGTAAACTGAACAATGATATCGATCGGTTTACCTTCGGCGTTACCTTTTATTTTCGTTTTGCCTGTCACTATCGCAGTGTCACCGCCGTAAACTCGCACCTTCATATCGTAATTTTCAAAAACATCGTAATGGACTCTGCCATTCCTGGCATCTTCGATATCATCGGCGGCGGTGGTGATTTCACCTTTTGAATTTGTTAGCGCGTAGTCGTTAGTTAGAAAGTTTGCGATCTTGTCTGCGTCACCGCGCAGATACGCAACGCATCCGTCGCGCTCGGCTTGCAGCACCGAGGCGCTGTCATCGCTCGGCGTCTGGGCGAGAACCGCTGCGAGGAAGACGAAAGGGAAGACGAAGACAAATTTCATCCTCCGACCATAACCTGCCGCGCAATCTTCTCCCCAAGATACGCTGAGAAATAACCGGCATAGCGTTTCTGCAAATCCGCGCGTTGCCAGTCTTTGCCGGTCAGAATTTGCCGGCAATTAGGCGCGCCGCATTTGCATTCCACTGAATAATCATCGTCGTCGGTCGTGGCCCAATCGTGCGTGAGCTCTTCGCCGGCGCGAATGTCGCGCATCGCAACGAACGTGATCTCGCCGCGCATTCCAAGGTTCGCATCGCACGAATGATTGCTGTAAAGCATCGACCCATCGCGTTCTTCCTCCGTGACGGGAGCGATGAACAAATCTTCATCGATCTGAATTTCCACCGGGCCAAGGCGGGGCGCGATTTTCTCGCGCAAAGTTTTTCCATCAACGATGCGTCCGCCCTTCACTGCGACGACTTCGTGCTTGGAAATGTCAGCCGTTGCAAACAGCCCGCGTCCATGGATTTTGCTCTCGCGCACTTCTGTCTTGGGCGACAAATAAGAAACTCGCATTGTTGCGAGAGATTAGTTGTAGAGGCCCTTGTGCCAAGCGCCTTCATCTGCCTCGGCGGTTGACACAACCGCGGCTACAACGTTGCGTTCATGCTCCGCATGAAATCTCGCCCGGCCGCGATTATTTTCATTCTCGTCACGGTGACCCTCGACATTTTGGCGATGGGTTTGATCATCCCCGTTTTGCCAAAGCTGATTCTGGATTTTCTCGGCGGCGAGATGACCGATGCGACGAAATGGACCGCCCGGTTCGCGGTGGTCTTCGCGCTGATGCAGTTTTTCTTTTCACCCTTTCTCGGAGTTTTGTCAGATCGAGTCGGAAGACGTCCGATCATCCTGCTCTCAAATCTCGGGCTCGGCTTGGATTACATCGTGATGGCGATGGCGCCCACGTTAAGCTGGCTTTTCCTCGGCCGAATTATTTCCGGAATCACGACTTCAAGCATTCCGACGGCGATGGCTTACATCTCCGACGTTACGCCGAAAGAAAAGCGAGCTGGAGCGTTCGGCCTGATCGGCGTGGCATTCGGTGTCGGATTCACGTTCGGACCGGCAATTGGTGGATTGGCGGGCGACGTCAATCCGCGTCTCCCGTTTTGGATTGCAGCCGCTCTTAGTCTAACGAATTGGCTCTGGGGTTACTTCTTCGTTCCAGAATCCTTGCCGCAAAATCAGCGAAACAAATTCGAGTTGCGGCGTGCGAACCCGGTCGGCTCACTCACCCTATTGCGTTCTCACCACGAACTTTGGCGGCTGACCACGATCCAATTTCTTGCCTATCTCGCGCACAATGTGTTTAGCGTCTGGGTGCTTTACGCGATTTATCGCTACAGCTGGAGCCAGGGAATGATCGGACTATCGCTCATGGTCGTCGGAATCTTCACCGCCGCGATCTCCGGCGGGTTGACTGGTGTAATGGTGAAACGTTTCGGCGAAAAACGGACGCTTTACATCGGCCAATTTTTTGGATCGACCGGAATGCTTGTCGCCGGCCTGGCCAAAACGGGCGCGTGGTTGCTGGCTTCGATCCCGATTATTTCACTTTGGAACATTTCCATGCCAGCCGCGCAGAGCATGATGACTCAACGCGTCAGCGAGCGCGAGCAAGGCGAATTGCAAGGCGCGCTCCAGAACATGCGTTCGATCACGTTCATTATCGGCCCGTGGGTATTCCTTCGAATTTTCGGTTGGTTCATCGATCCGAAAAATCGTATTCATCTTCCAGGCGCGCCGTATTATCTCGCGGCCGCTCTTCTTTTTAGTGCGATGCTGATGTCGACACGTATCAAGCAAACACCATTCCAATCACAAGCGGCCACACCACCGAACGTGCCGCTGGCGCCACCGGAGGTCACCGCGACTGGCGCTGCGCCGATTACCGAAGCGGAAGAAAACATTTGAGTAGTCGCAGCGGGTGACCTATTTGGAGTGCGGTGACATGTCACCGCTTTTAAAGCGCGGACATGTCCGCGCAAAGCCGAGACCAGATATGAAAGCGAGCATTCGCTGCGCGGGTGTTGCGATTGCAATTTGTTCCTGGATTGCGATCTCGAATCATTGCGCTTTCGCGGCGATCGCGACAACAATCGATTCGACGCAATCAGCGTGCCCGTTTCATTCCAAACCGGCAAAGGAAAAACAGCAATCGTCGCAGGTGCAATGCTGCAAAATTCTGCGTGCTGTTGCTCTTGCGAAAACGAAAAGTTGGGCGCGCGACGACGCGAAGCTTTCAACTGTCGATCTTTGCCTTCAAGAACGTGCGCTCATCGCGTGTTCGTTAAGTACGCTGCCGTTGTTGCTCGATACAGGCCCGCCCGGTGCGCGCTCATTTGCTGAACAGATCTTGCAGCGGAGCCTTCTCGCTCACGCTCCGCCTTTGTTGGGCTAACAAGTCCGCGATCCGCGATCGCAATCTTCAACTGTAGCGGCAGGCGTGCCGCCTGCATTGCGCATACCGGCGCAGCCGACACGGCTGCCACTACAGAAACAACCGGATGATATGAACGGACGGATCATTCTCATCAGTGTAATTGTGCTGACGATAAGCGTCACTGCAAAGGTAGGGGCGATTGATCCATTCGGCTCTCGCTCAGGACAAGCTCTCAATCGCCCGCATGCCCAGCACGAGCACGATTACGAGCATGAGCAGGAGAAGAAGCAGAAATACACCTGCCCGATGCATCCTGAAGTCATAACCGATCATCCAGGCAATTGTCCGAAATGCGGAATGAAACTCGTCCCGCTGAAACAAGAGAAACGTGGAACGCCCGACGTCCAACGCCCAAGGTCGAAGGTAGGGGCGATTGACCTCAATCGCCCGCGCCACGAGCACGATCGCGATCATGAGCATGAGATGTCCCCGCCTTCGCACGGCGGCCATCAAATGCGCATGGACATGCACTCGTCGATCGACCTCGCGGATCCGATGAGCCGAGAAGGCTCAGGCACAAGCTGGCTGCCAGATTCATCTCCGATGTACGGCAAGATGTTCATGTTCGGCGAGGACATGCTGATGCTGCACGGCGCAATTTTCCCGCGTTACACCAACGTGAGCACGCGACGTGGCGATGATCGGATCGATGCGCCGAACTGGATCATGGCGATGTATTCGCATCCGCTCGGCGACAGCGCACAGATCGGTGCGCGTTTGATGATGAGTCTCGATCCGCTCACTGAAGGCGGGCGCGGTTATCCGCTTCTGTTTCAAAGCGGCGAATCGTGGCATGATCAGCCGTTACACGATCGACAACATCCCCACGACTTGTTCGATGAACTGTCAGTGAGCCTATCGCAAAAATTCGATCACGATTTCAGCGGCTATGTCTATTTCGGGTATCCCGGTGAACCAGCGCTAGGCCCTCCTACATTCATGCATCGCCCCTCAGCGATGGATGATCCCGACGCGCCGCTCGGGCATCATTGGCAGGATTCGACGCACGTCACCTTCGGCGTCGCCACCGCCGGTCTGGTCTGGTCCCGCTTCGGCGGGATAAAAATTGAAGGCAGCGTCTTTACCGGGCGCGAGCCGGATGAAGACCGTTACGATTTCGATCAGCCGGAGTTCGATTCATACAGTGGCCGGATCTCCTGGAACCCCACGCAAAATCTGGCGCTGCAAGTTTCGTATGGTTACATCAAAAGTCCCGAGGCACTCGAGCCAGACCTGAAACGTCACCGCACCACGGCGTCGATCATCTACAACCTGTCGCTTGGCGACGATAGCAACTGGTCAAACACATTCGTCTGGGGACAGAACCACGACACCGGCGAAGGCAAGACGCAATCGTTCCTGATCGAATCAGATTATCAGCGCGGACCTAATACCGTTTATCTGCGGTGGGAGCGCGTGGAGAAATCCGGACATGAACTCGTCCTTAAGCCGCAGGATGAATCTCACATTTTTCCGGTGAGCGGTTACACGGTTGGTTACGTCCGCGACCTGTCGCATGGCAATGGCCTCGATGTCGGACTCGGGAGTCAATTTACCATCAACGATCGTCCCGATCGTCTCGATCGCTACTACGGAGACGATCTCGGCTATGCCTTCCAATTTTTTCTGCGCGTTCGTCCGTCCCTGCACAGCCATGGCTTTCACCAGCACTCCGAGCACGTTGCTGGAATGGAGAAGTAAGCGCTCAGCGGCAGTCAGAGCTCATTATCGCTTCGCCAAACGCCGCGCGGACATGTTAAGAAATGCCGAAATGAAAAAAACATCGCTCGCGATAGCATCGCTTCTCGTCGGAACCTGCACAGTTTTTGCCAATGGCGGCGCATCGCAGACAGGCGTTCCGGGAACGGGCAGCGCAAGCGCCTCGAACAACAATCGCCGGACCGATGTCACGATCGAGGATGAGAGCCTGAAAATTGATCTGCATCCGGAGTACGCAGAAGTGGATGTGCACTACCGCATGCACAACACAGGACCGAAGGTGCAACAGGATTTCTTCTTTCCGGTCGAGCGTTGGGGAAAGAATCCGGACGCCGACACGGACGACAAACAAGGCGATATCGCTGACTATCGCGTCAGCGTGGATGGAAAAGAATTAGAATGGACCAATCTCTCCGGAGGGAAGGAAGAAAGCAGCGAAACCACTTCGGGGCAGATGTGGGAAGAAAGCATTTCCACGATTAGATCATGGAAGAAATCGGTCATTCCCTTCGAACGCAATCAAACGCGCGAGGTGGCGGTTCATTATCGCGCACCGTACGCCGAGAAGGGCGAATCGGTTTCAGATGACTCGCACGTAAGTGACGCGACCTTTGCGTATTCGCTGTCGCCTGCTGCGACTTGGAAAGGACCAATTGGCAAGGGGAAAATCGACATCAACATCTTGCACCCTGAGCCCGAAGACGTCTCGATCAAAAAACCTAAAAGGCGCTTCAAGAAAGTGAGCGACGCGCGTTACGAATGGCAGTTTGAAAATTTGAAGCCGACGCTGGCGGACGACATCCGCATCATCGCGCATTCAAAATATGATTCCTATCCGACCGGTTATTCGGAGGAGGAACTTCAACGCCACGCTTCCTACGTCATTCGGAATCACCAATACTTTCTCGATCACGCCGATTACGATGCGACTGCCAGTTCGACTCTCGCAGCCCAAGGCGAACACCATTACGAGGTCGAAAACATCAAAGGTCACTCGGAAGAAGGATCACCATGGGCTGAAGGAGTCGACGGCGATGGCATCGACGAAAGCATCACGTTAAACGTGAAACGTCCTCTGCCGCTCTACGGCATCTTGATTCGACCGGGATATTGGGAATACGGGAACGATGACGTATGGAAGAAGAACAACCGCGTTGCTGCACTCGAGATCACATTAAATGACGACCGGACGTTCACTGAAACGATTCCCGATGAGACATTCCAGGAACCGTATCTGATCCGCGTGCGGGATTACGCCAAGCTGGTCAACAAAATCAAACTGGCGATCAAAGGTGTGCATCCCGGCACGCAATTTCGTGACACATGCATCTCGCTGGTTGAATTGCGCGCGCCGCTCGCCAAGAAACCTGAAATTCACGGAGCGCGATGAACAGACGAGCGGCCGCGCTCTGCATGGCGGCGCTGCTGGTTGTCGCCAGGCCCGCAGGCGCCGGGGCGAACGTTCTACCCATTTACATCGAAGACAACCACGCCGGTACGTTTTACTGGCTGGCCCAAAATATCGATCTCGACCAGCGATGCACGTTCATCCTTTTCGACGCGCACAGCGACGCATCCGGCATTTTCGATTCCGATAAAATTCGGGATGCGCTTCGAAACGTTCCGTCCCGGCAGGCGCGACAAGCGCTTCTCGATCGCTGGCGCAGTAAAGGCGTTGTCCAATGCTTCAATTGGATTGAGCCGCTCATGCCAGCGCCATTCGGAAAAGTTATTTGGGTGCCAGCCAAGAAACTTTCTCCAACCGAAATCCGCCAACGCAGGCAAGAGGCAACAGCGTTACTGGATGGCCACCTCGAAGCAGCGCCGCGGAAGTCGGGATCATTACGTGAATCGTATGTCGGTTCCGATTTTGAAAGCCTCGAGAAACATCTCGATCCAAATCAGCCGCTGGTTGTCACGATTGACCTCGATTATTTCGCCGATCTGCCAACCGCAGAACAAGAAACAGCCTTCGCGCGGGTCTGGAATTTCGTGATCGAACGGCCAAAGCTGCGCGCCATTACATTCGCGATCTCGCGTCCGTATTTAAAAACCGAAGAAGACGGACAGCGGCTGCTCAAGGTGGCGTTGACTTCCGCGCTCTCGTTGCCGACCGCACACATCGAGTTTGAACCGTTCCTCACAGTTCCCAACGATCACTCGAATCTCGCCAAGAAATTGATGGCGAAAGGAGAGAAATTACCTGCATTCGATCTCGCGCAAGCACCTCAAGAACTTCGGGCGCGAATTTTGTCCGACCGTCAACGCATTATTGTGCGGCACGATGCAGCACGCTGGCAACAACTCTTGCGCGGCTGGAGTAGTGAAGCGCCGCAATTGCATCTTGAGATTAAAGATCGCCAGCCTTCCACAGACAACGTTTGGCGCATCCCGGCGGACGAGCCGGCCGAAATCGAACTGGTCAGCGAGCCCTGGACAAGCAAGCCGGAGAAGATCGAGTGGTTCGCGCTGACTCCGAAATATTGGCGCTGCAACGTGACGGATCTATCGATCGATCAGGTTGGTTTTGTCGCGAACGCGGCGGCACGCCCTGCTTGGAATGAAATTGCGATTGATCATCACGATTCCGTCCTGCCCATGACCAGGATCGACAACTTCTTTGATCGACAGTTGCATTGCGGCTCACTTCGGTTGCGAGCCCGCGCCGTGGTCGATGGGAAAATTCGCGAAACGCCCGTTCTGGAATTGCGGCGATTCGTCGGCACCGGTTTCCGCGCGGCGATCAGCGAGCAATTTGGTCTACCGTATCTTTTCGGCAGTGGCGAATTGTCAGAAGGTTCAGACACGGGATCCGAAACCAATCTCGGTGCCGATTGCGCAAATTTCGTGGTGTACGCGTTGCGCCGCCAAGGCCACCGCGTTCCATGGTCAGACCCGAAGCAACTGCGCGACCATCTCGATCTAGTCGCGCGGTCTGCCATGCGAAGTACGGCAAAAATAACGGCCGAAGATTTGCAGCGTGGTATGATCATCCATCTCGACACGCACGTTGCGGCGGTAATGGAGGATCGACAGCCTGTCGGGATTCTTGATGGGAACGATCTCATCGCGCACCAACTCGCTGGCGCTCCAGAAATAGTAACGCTTCGGGAACTTCTGAGAGAGCGTAAAAGAAATCGCTTCGATTTGTTCCGCGTCCCGCCACCAAAAAGTGTGGCGACATTAGTTTTTGGTGGCGACCTCATGCTGGGCCGCAGTTGCGCAGCAAAGATCGAAAACGGGGTCGATCCTTTTGCTGGCATTGCGGCTGTGCTCCGCGGTGCATCGTTTGCCGCCGCCAATTTGGAATGCACGATTTCGAACATTGGCGACTCCACGCAGCGCTATGCATTCCGCGCTCCGGCACGCTCGGCGCAATTGCTCCGTCGCGCCGGATTTCACGCCATGGGACTGGCAAATAATCACGCGCTCGATTTCGGGACCGCGGCATTGCAAGACTGCGCAGCGTCCTTATTTCGTGAGAAAATCGAGCCAATCGGACTTCAAACCCCAACTGGCGACGCTTACAGACCGGGTTTTTTCTCCGTCGCCGACGGAAAGAAAATCGCGCTCCTTGCGATCAATGATGTTGGGCAGCCCGCTGCGGGATCTCAAATCGCCGCAGCAGCCGATCGAGATCGCCTGCGCTGCGCGATCGCCAGTGCGCGTTCGCGCGCAAACTTCGTGGTTTGCCTGGCCCACTGGGGAATTGAAAACAACGAGAATACTACTGACCAACAACGTGAACTCGCCCGCTGGCTCGTGGACAATGGAGTCGATCTCGTGGTTGGCGCACACCCGCATTGTGTGCAGCCGCTCGATTTCTACCACGGCTGCCCGATCGCGTATTCGCTGGGTAATCTGGTCTTCGATGGTGCGCCATCGATCACGTCGTGGAATCGCGGCGCGTTACTCGAGATCGGTTTAAGCGAAAATGCGAAAGTTTCGTCAGCTTCCTTAATCCCACTCATGCTTGAAGCCGGCCTGCCGCGGATGGATAGGGCTGCGGATAAAACCCACTTGGGCAGCGCCGAAAGTTTTCCGGTCTCGGCAGCTGCCGCGCCTTGATATCTTGTCAGCGTGCGCGAGATGCGTGAAACTTGACGCCCCGTGGCTCTGCGACTGCCAAAACAGGATTATCAGGACATCGAGCGGATCATCGAGTTCGATTTTATTCGCGCGACCGAGGCGGCTGCACTGAATGCGTTGCGCTGGCTTGGGCGCGGCGACAAGGAAGCAGCCGACGCAGCCGCCTGCGACGCCATGCGCGGCATGTTCGATCTCATGAACATCTGCGGCGAAGTCGTAATTGGCGAAGGAATAAAGGACGACGCGCCCGGTATCTTCAAAGGCGAACAGCTCGGTACCTGGATTCCAGGTTCGCCGCAGTTCGATATCGCCATCGATCCGATCGACGGGACCACCAACATCTCTAAAGGCGCGCCCAATTCGATCAGTTGCATCGCGGCGGCGAGTCCGGAGGAAGGAGTGAAAGTCGCGCTGCGGGATGTGCCGTCGTTTTACATGTCGAAGCTGGCTTACGGCCCGGGCGTCATCGATTACATGAAGAAGCGCGGCGATTCGCTTCACGTCGACATGCCCGTCGCGGAGATGCTGGCGATAGTCGCGCGCGCGGTGGACAAGCGCGTGCAGGACGTGGCGGTGATGATGCTGGATCGGCCGCGACACAAAGAGATTGTCGAACAAATTCGGGCGGCAGGCGCGTCGCTGCGTATGATTGGCGACGGCGACATCGCCGCGGCCATCGCTCCGTCGTTGCCTGATCCCGATGTGGATCTTTACATGGGCATCGGTGGTTCGCCTGAAGCAGTCCTGGCAGCTGCCGGCATCAAATGTCTGGGCGGCGACATGCAATGCAAAATGTGGCCGCGCGATGAAAAGGAGAGAAAAAAGCTGATCACGGACGGCTACGAAAAAGATCTCGATCGCGTTTATTCGGCAGACGATCTGGCGAACGGCCAGAACATCATTTTCTGCGCAACCGGAATCAGTGACAGCGCGCTTTTGCCGGGTGTGCGGGCGCGCGGTGGCGTCACGGCAATCACCCATTCGATCTTGATGCGGGCCAAGAGCAAGACTGTTCGTTTCATTCGGGCACGACACAATCTGCAGACAAAGACGATCCGGCTCCGGTCAGATAATCGCGAACACATCATTTGACCTACTTCTCCCTAATTGCGGCAATCGTTGCGCTCGGAACTGAAGTTCTGGTTTTCATGTCGCTCATGGAAATGCCTCCATTCGGTAAAGGTGGCAGCGATATTATTTGGGGGTTGCCATTCTTTGGATTGGTCGTTTTTGCGCTCGCGATCGCTGGATTGCTCGCAGCGCTCGCCGTCAGACGTAACCCAACACGAGCGGGGAAATTAGCTACGGCGGGGCTCTTGTTGAACGGTCTCAGCCTCGTAATTCCAATTTTGGTGCTCGTTTTAGCGGTTGGTCGTCTCCTGATTTCGGCTGGCGGCGTAACGAATCGCTGAACCAGACATTAGGCCTTTCTCGGCCGTATGCCGAATTTTGACAGCGCATCGATTGTCTTTTCCATCGGCAGGCCGACGACATTTGTGAATGAGCCTTCGATCTTCGCGATGATCTCTCTACCGCTGCCTTGCGCGGCGTAGGCGCCCGCGCGAAATATCATGAAGAACCACCGATCTTCCGGACGTCTGATGGTAAATCAAAACGGCCGAAGAAACTTCGTGGGTCTGTCCGCTCAGGCGCCGGAGCGTCTGCGCGGCCTCATTCAAATCCACCGGCTTACCGATGATTTCATCGGCCAGCGCGACGAGCGTGTCGGCTGCGAGCACCACGGCGTCGGGATGCGTTTGTGCGACTGACATTCCTTTGCGAATGGCATTCCAGAGCGTGAGCTCGCGTAGCGTCAGAGCGACATCGAATAGTTCGGCGACGCGCGGCGAAACCGTTTCGAATTCAAATCCGCCTTCGGCTAGCAATGCAGCGCGCCTTGGTGAACTGGATGCCAGCACAAGTGAAGGCATGGCTACGAAACTGTAGCGACAGGCGTGTCGCCTGCAAAATCTCATACCTCGCAGCTGGCACAGCTGCCTCTACAGAAGGACCTGCTCCTCGCCTCAAAGACTTGCGTTACGGATTCGGGGACACAGATGGAGCCGCGTTTTTGTTAAAGATGTCCGGCAGCTTTGTTTCTTTAAAATTGGCGGGCACGGTAAACTGACTATCGGCAATCGAATCGAGGCTTACACCTGTCACGGTGCTCGTAATTTCTATCGGGTGTCCCAAGGCGCTGGCGCTGTGCTCGCCTGCGTGGTTTTCCTTGGCGCCTTGCCCGGCCGCCTCGTTCTCCTTGCCAACGATCATGCGCATCCGGATGGGCAGGCCGGGGAAATCGCGAAAGTCGGGCATTTTCGTATTGGCCGCGTCCCAAAGCTCAGACTTAATCGATTGGAGTTGCGCCAGGATGGCGGCGCCATTCGGATAATTCGATGTGATCCAATAGGTCGCCTTAAAATCGGGTCCGTCGTAGGTGTATTGCTCGGTATCGTAACCATTGATCATTTCCCTCTGGCCAGTCGATGTGAGTCTGGGCTTGTCCGAGCCTGCCTTGTTGCTGCTGAACTCGTTCAACATATCCGCGATGGCTCTCATTTTGTCCGGCGAAATGCGAACCATCGTCTTGTGGTCGTTCAACAGATTGATCAGCTCGCCAGTTCTTCCATCGAAAATTGCAGCGACTTGCGGAGACGCATCTATACGCGCTTTGTCTCCTTTGACCTTGATGGTCATGTTGGTAGCGGCGGCCAGTGCAGTAGGAGTTGCCTGAGCCTTTTGACCGTGGCTGGCGGGTTGTACTGTCGTCGAATAAACGATCGTAAGATCCGCGCGTAGCGGAACGATGACAAAAGCAGTCAAAACCAGCGAATAGAATGCAGTCTTCATATCTCAGATAACTGGATCGCTGCGATCAATCTGGCTGGTTCCGAGGCGCCGCTTACGCAGACTTCTGCGTCTTCAGCAGCTTGATCGCATCGCGCAACTCGGCAGCGCGCTCGTAGAGTTCCTTTGCAATCGCAGTCTCCATCTCGCGTTGCATGATCTCCAATTTCGAAAGCGGGCGCTTCGCCTTCACTTCCTCAAGCCATTCGTCCAGGAATGCGATCTCCGAGCTTTTCGACACCAACTCAGGAAAATTTGACTGTTGCAGGAAATCCGCAATCGCGTCGCGCCCCCGCTCAATTTCGCCTATGGCCTCGGCAAACTTTCCCTGGGCGAGTAGAATGGATGCCTTCGCTCGCGTATTCATCATGAGCACGTAAGGCCGGAACTGCTGCAGCGCCCAGGAAAATTCCTCGCGATCTGTGTGCTCGGCGACAAAAGTAAAAAGATCCAGATTGCGCTGTGTGTCGCGCACCACGCCTTCGAAATCGTTAATCTGAAACAGGCTCAAGTAACGATGATAATATTGGATGCCTTCCTGTTGAAGCTCCGCGCATTGCTCAGCGGTGAGCGCGTAAGTCTCCCCTTTCTGCTCGGCGCGGGCCGCCCGCTTTTGATGATATTCCAGGAGCGATTCGCAATTGTGCGGACGTCTGCCATCGGGTCGCCCGGTAATCTCCATTTGCAACACGCCGAGATCGACTCGCAGTTGCAATTTCTCGCGGCCATCCAGGCCGGCGATCTTGCGCACCTTGATGTTGCCGTTGTCGTGCGGCCAATCCTTCAGAATGCTGTTTAAGTCCAGGCTCATGGCAAAAGAAACATCGAGCATTTAACCTTCGCTTGTCAATAATGTCGCGGCCGGACGTCGTCCCAATTTTCCACTGGTCACTAATCACTCGTCACTTAGCTTTGCGTCATGGAAGAATCGATCGACTCGTTTATCCGCTTTCTGGCAGTCGAGCGCGGTCTTTCTGAAAATTACCAGCTCTCCACCCAAAGATCGCTGAGCGACTTCGCGCATTGGTGCGCTGCCAGTAAAAAAATCGATAACGCGCGCGCTGTGACTCTACCGCTCATCAGTGAATATCTCGCAGATCGCAAACGCGCCGGCCTGTCCGCCTCTTCGATCAAGCTGATCGTAGTTGCGTTGAAGATTTTTTGTCGGTTTTTGGTCGCCAAGGGAAGAATTGAACGGGATCCGGCCGAGGCATTGGCGCTTCCACGAATCGAGCGATATCTGCCCGAGACGCTCAACGAATTGCAAGTGGAGCAATTCCTGGAAAGCATTGACATGAAAGCTGTTCACGGCTTGCGCGACCGCGCGATGATCGAGTTACTTTACGCAAGTGGCCTGCGGATTTCCGAGCTGGCAAATGCCCGGCTGGAGAATTTCAATTTTGAAGAGCGCGTTGTACGTGTAACCGGAAAAGGAAACAAAACCCGCCTGGTGCCGGTCGGCCGAAAAGCATGTGACGCGCTGGCAGCCTATCTTTCTGTTGAGCGCCCCAAACTGGTGAAGCGGCATAGCGGCAGCGAAATTTTTCTCTCCGAGCGCGGCAGCAAGTTAACAACGGCCCGTATCTGGCAAATCGTGAAAAAACACGCGCGGCGCGCCGGCTTGGAGAAGAATGTTTACCCTCACCTTCTCCGGCATAGCTTCGCGACGCATCTTCTCGGGAACGGCGCCGATTTGCGGATCATCCAGGAAATGCTGGGCCACGCTGATATTTCGACGACGCAAGTCTATACGCATGTCGATCAACAGCGGCTTAAAGCTGTCCATCGGCAATTTCATCCCCGGGCCTAGTAGCTGAAGGGACGCTCGATTCTGGATTGTAGCTAGTCGATCAGTTTCCGATTGAACCAATATCCAGCATCGAGTATCGAGCATCCACGCTTATGAGGCGACCGTGTTTATGAGGCGAATTCTATTGCTAATCCTCGCGCTCGCTATCGCCGCATTCGCTGGTTGGTACTACTGGAATCTTTCCCAACGAATTTCGAGCGCTCCCGTAAGCGCGCTTCTGCCTCGAGAAACAATTTTTCTGGCGCACGTGCCTGACTTCAATCGAACCAGCGATGAATGGCATCACAGCGATATTTACCAGCTCTACCGTGAACCTGCGGTGCAGGATTTCCTGCGCAAGCCGCTGGGCAACCTTCCAAAAACAGATGCGGCTTCTCAAACGCTGCGGGAAATCGAACAGCTCGATCCGAAGCACGCCTTCTTAGCCCTGACCTCTGTCGATAACAACAATCCAAAATTCGTTGGCGGCTTCCGTTTTCGTGGCGACCAGGAAGAGGCTGAGCGAATCATCAGCAAATGGCGCTCGACATTCTCGGAACAAACTCCGGCCGCGAAACGTGAGAAGCTGCAATACCAGCGCCACGAAATCGAGCTCGTCACGGCCGCTCCCTTTACGCTCGCGACGACATATGACCGCCCTTGGTTCTTTGCGGCAACGGATGTGACAGAATTAAAGGCACTGCTCGATCGCGCCGACCACCGCAGTAAGAATCCAAAAGGCACACTCGACAACGACGAAGCATATCGCACCGCCATCTCACACCGGCCCTCCAACTACGCGGCATTCCTTTATCTGCAGCCAAAAATATTCTCCGAACGGATTGCAGCATTGCGCGCTGCTGTTCGTTCAACCCCATCTCCCGGCGAGGCCACGATGGTCGAGAAGATGCGCTGCATCGCCGGTTCGATGCGATTCGAGAACGGGAAGATACACGACGTGGTTTTTCTCGGAATGCCGAAGCTGGAGCACCAGGTTACCCTCGCCCGATCTTCCATCTCGCTCGGAACAAAAGAGACGTTTTTTTACCTGTCGATGCTTCTCAATCTCGGCGACAAAATCGATACTTTGAACCAGGCAGCGGCCTTTGCTGGCACTAAAGTTCTTCAGGCGCTCGCCGATAGCGGGGTCACCGCTGATGATTGGAAGGCTGCATTTGGCCTCGAGCTGGCATCGCTGGCGGACTGGCCGTCGACCGCGCATTGGCCATCCCTACTTCTGACGCTGCCGGTGACGGACGCGGCCAAAGCCGGGAAGATCACCGACGCACTCACACGCGCGGATGAAGGTGCGACTTGGACGCAGACAGAGAAGGAAGGTGTCCGGTATTTTTCGAAGCAGTCGGCTGCGAGTCTCGTGGCGGTCACTCCAACGATCGCCTTGTCGAATCGGATTCTTATAGCTGGTCTTAACCCAGTCTCAGTTGAAGAGGCAATGAAACGCAGCGAGGCCGGCTCGGCTGGGCTTTCAGATTCCCAAACATATAAAGCTGCCGACCGGTTGCTACCCGCGCCGACGAATTTTTTTGCCTACATCGACACGGCGCTCCTATACTCCCGGCTCGACGCTTCGCTGCGTCCAATGTTGTTAATGGCTGCGGCTTTCATGCCCGCAGTGGCGGGTTCCATCGATGCTAGCAAACTCCCATCGCCGGAGATCATTACGAAGCACTTGAGCCCTATCGTCTCATCGCAAAGATACGATCATGACGGCTACGTGGCGGAATCAGTCGGGCCAATCACGCTCGACCAATCGGCAATCGGCGTTGCTATTCTTAGCAGCTTTGGCACGGCAGCGCGCCAGAAAGCCGGTACCGGCATGAGCGGCTGGAGCACTTCTCCGACGGGCACTCCGCAGGTGATGCCGAGCCCATCCCCGACGCCGTAGCTAGGGCGGCCCTTGAAGTGGCAGGCGTGCCGCCTGCGGGCCATTGGGAATGCAGCCGACACGGCTGCCGCTACAGAAAAAGGAGTCTGCTGTGCCATTTCGGCACTTTTTCTGCGTTTACACCCCGAACGCGAAGAAAACTGCTGCGGTTTGTGAAAAACGTGATATCTTTTTGGCCCTATGGCTATTCTAAAGAAAAATGCATTCTCCCGTCGTGTTCCCGACCTGGTAACTGAGGAGCTGGTTGCTGTCCTCTCCCGGCGCTCTTCTTTTGAGTTTAAGCAGCTTTTCGATATCGTGCACGAGAATCTTCGGGCCCGGAACGCTGCCAGCGGCGGCGAAGAAATGCTGCGACTGCGAGCTTACGAGAAATTGCAAAATCTCGTGGCGCGGGGCGCGGTCAAGAAGAATGGCAAGAAGTACAAGGGCTTGCCATCGGCTTTGGCCAATGCGATTGCCCAGCAGAATGGTCATCTCGCCGGCGTAAGATAAGCCGGCTTTTCACAGCGAGTTGGCTTCACGTCAGATTCCCGGATGCTGCGCGAATATTTGCCGGTTCTCCTGCAAATCATCGTGGCGATGCTGTTTGCCGTTTCCGCCCTGGTCGTCAGCGTATTGGTAGGCAAGAGCGGAAAACGCACCCAAGCTAAGGATATGGCCTATGAATGCGGGATGATCCCGCAGGGGGAACGGCTACCGCGCTTCAGCGTGAAGTTCTATCTCGTGGCGATGTTGTTTATCCTGTTCGACATCGAGATTGTGTTTATGTATCCGTGGGCTGTCGTGTATCGGGAAGCCATCAAACACGGCAGCATCATCTTCTGGAGCATGCTCAGTTTCATCACGATCCTGATGGTTGGGTACGTTTACGCGCTTAAAAAGGGCGCGCTGGACTTCAAAAAGTAATCTGCTTCCTCTGAGCTCTGCCGCGGCTCCCCGGTTTCTGCCGCTCACTTTGCTGCTGAGCGGCCTTCTTTGGTTATTTACCACCACCGGCGGACGGCAGATTTTTGTTAAGGAGGTGCTCGGCGGCGCCTACGATTCGCAGGCGGAACATTTCCTGCGAGGCGATGTGGACGTCGATGTGGATGCGATCGGTCACGAAGCAATGATCGTGAACGGCAAAGTGCGAATGTACTTTGGAGCGTTCCCGGCGCTTCTCCGTATTCCGCTAAATTTCCTTTACCCAGCGGGGCATGGGAAATGGTCGCGGATTTCAGGTTTTTGCGCGGGAATGATCGCGTTGTTTGCCTTTGCCAGCCTGGTGCGCATAGCCTTGCGCTCGTCCCCGCTTTCGTCGCGCGCCCGTAACTGGCTGGGTAATGTGTCCGTAATCGGGTTCGCGCTCGGGTCGCCGTTGCTCTTGCTGCTTGGGAACCTTTCCATTTACGATGAGGCCATCATCTGGGGATTCGCCTTATCACTGGCCGCGATTTTTTTCGTTTTCCGTTCGCGACAATCCGAGGGTAGAGCCGCGACGCGTGCGCTGTTGGGATTCTCGATTTGTGCCGGTGGCGCTTTGCTCTCCCGAGTCACGTTCGGCGCGCCTTTTCTTCTGATCGGCCTATTTCTTGCTTTAGGAATTCGGCGAGGCAATCGAATGACCAATCTCGCGGCACTGATTCTTCCGCTTGGCGCCGCACTCATTTTTTACACTTGGCTAAGCTACGCGAGATTCGGCAGTCTCACTGGAGTAAATTTCGATTATTACATCAATCCGGTTCATAGCGAGTTCGCTCACAAATTTGGCGTGTTTAGTCCGCGCCGGATCCCCTACAGCTTCTCGGACTATTTTAGCCTGCGCTTCCCGAGCCTTAAGCGCGAGCCGCCTTTCTTGGCGGCAGATCGCCATTCCTATAACTACCCCACTCTGTACTCCAACGACTTCAGCAAAGTCTATCTCCCTCTCCCGTGGTCTTCGGGCTGGCTTGTTTTCGGTGCGATCATGGGAATTTCATGTCTGCTTCGACGCAAAAGAGCGGACCTCTTTGAGCAGGGCGTCGCTGTGGCCCTTTTTGTCCAATTTCTCTGCATCCTATCATATTATTTGCTTGCCCAACGTTATGCCACTGATCTGTGTCCTTTCCTGATCTTCTGTTTCATTATTTTTCTCAGTTCGGGCGGAGCGGCCCTAGTCCGGTCGCGTCATGTGCTAATCGGACTGATCGTTCTCTCAACCGTCGTGAACTCGCTGGCGACTGTTTCCTGGTTAGTCGACGCTGACCAAAATGTGCCGCCTGAAACCAGAACTGCCTGGGAAAAACTGTTGAGTCGACATTCATTTGAAAAGTGAAAGTAAGAAACTATGACGGCGGACGAAGCAAAGAAAGGTGAATGGGAATTTCGGATCGTAGCCGGGCTCTCGGTATTTGCAGCGCTCGCCTTTTACTTCTCGACTAACGCGAAGCTGCACGATCTCAATTACACGGCCGAGATTGCTTCTGCTCTGCTGCGTGGCGATCTGGGCCTTCGGGAAAAGCCGCCTGATTGGCTAAATGAAATGATCCCACATCGCGACAGATATTATTCTGCCTTTCCGCTGGGAGCAGTGCTTAGCATGCTTCCCATTGCCCTTCTGCAAAAAGCGTCCGTCATTCACAATTTTCCCGGACGCATTCTAGCAGCGTTGATTGCGGCCTCTTGTGTTTATTTCTTTTTTCAACTCGCAAAGGCCTTCGGGCCTGACTATTCCAGCCTCAAAGTCGAAGCACTGGCTCGTCGGATTTTGCTGGCGCTGTATCCAATTTTTGGAACGTGGACTTGGTGCAACCTCGGATTCGGCGGCGCCTGGCAAATCGCTCTCGGTCTCGCTTTGCTTGGACAAACCATAGCGCTCTACTTCACTTTGGTACGGCCTTCTCCGTTCCTTGCCGGAGCATTCTTCGCCCTGGCTTTTGGCAATCGCACCGAGCTGCTGATTACGCTGCCTCTTTACATTTATTTCCTATGGCGTCAGCCAAACGGCACAACAATTGGTTGGAAAAAGTTGAATCTCGCATTTCGAGAAAACACGCCGATGCTCGCGCGGTTCCTCAGCCTGCCAGTAGCGCTCGGGCTACTGACGGCCGCCTATAACTTCGCGCGCTTTCATTCCATTTTCGATTTTGGGTACACTCATATTCCAGAAGTGCGCCAGGAGCCTTGGTACGAGCATGGGCTGTTTTCAGTTCATGCTATTCCATGGAACGTCTACACGATGCTGTTTCAGGGGTTCGATAGTATTTCCTACTTTCCTTACATCCAACCAAACGGATTCGGCTGCTCAATCTTGCTTGCAAGCCCCTTTCTCTGCCTCCTTTTCCGCCAAGGCGGAAGATACAAGGTGGTCGCATGGTTGGCGGTGGCCATGTTAACACTCGTCCTCTGGTGTCATGGAAACCCCGGTAGTTGGCAGTTTTCCTATCGGTATGCCATGATTCTCCTTCCCTGGATATTTCTTCTGCTGACCGGCAACGGCCCAGCGAGAATAACCGTTAGCGAGATCTCGCTTTTTGCTGTCTCGGTTGCGATCAATGCAATGGCCACGTGGCAATTTCTTTGGACCGACCAAATCCCGCCTTAGCATCGACGGATTGTCAGGCACGCAAAAACTTTGGCGACACGAGTGTTTCTAGATCGGGCTCGCTGATTCCGTAGCAGACATGTGTGGTCAGCTGCGGGTAAAAAAGTTAGACGAACGTTTGACGGGAAAAATCGCGCATTTAGGATTTGCGCCTGTGCTGGGTCGTAAATCAGCGAGGATTTGGGTATGCTGGCTCTGATTTATTTCGGATTGGCTATTTGCGTCGGTGATTTCCTTTGCCGGCGATTTTACCAGTTCGTATCGGTCGCACATCGGTGCGCAGCGGCCATCCTCGTAGGCCTACTGGTCAGCTCATGGTTCACGTATTTGATTGGGCTCGGGTTCGCGTGGGCGTCACGTCCGCTGTTATGGAGTAATCTCGTGTTCTTCGTGACAGCGGTCGCGGTGTTGTCGTGGCCTAGATGGAAAAGCAAGATTAAGTCCGCTGAGACTGGTGCTGATCTTCAACACAGGAGCGATTTATACCTGCCACGGTCCCCCGGCTCAAGCATAGCCGACTGGCTACTTATCGCCGGATACGTGGTTCTCGTGTCCTGGATGATGTTTGCCTCCTTCAATTCCGGCGGCAGCAAATTGAAGATCGCCAACCCTGAGTACAGCGATTTCGGACCAAATACTGCGATCATGCAGAGCTTTGCCGTAGGGCATAATTTTCCTACTGAGTATCCGCACTTCTCAGGCGACCGGATCCGCTACCATTTCTTGTTCTATTTTCAGGCGGGAAACCTTGAATTCCTCGGGCTCGATCCGGCATGGAGTCTTAATCTCCTCAGCATTACCACGCTCGTGGCGATGCTCATCCTGGCAATGACGCTCGGCGAAGTGGTTTTCAATTCCCGTGCAGTCGGGCGCCTCGGCTCTCTTCTCTTCTTCCTTTTCGGCTCGCTCTCCTACGTCCCGTTTCTTCAGAAGCAAGGATCAATCCGGGCTGCGATTCAAGCCATCAGCCACCTGCGCGACTATCTTCCGACCATCTTTCCCTATCGCGGTGAACAATGGGGTACTTGGTCACAGGTGACTTATCTCAATCAGCGGCATTTCGCCAGCGCCATTGGGATACTGCTGCTCGTTCTGGTTTTTCTGGTCGTCCGCTATCGCATGCTACCGGCAAAGCAACCCAGAGCACACGCCCCTGCTGACCCGGTCGCGCCGCAGCCTGACGGACTGCCCGAAAGCGCACCGGACACTCTGTCCGAGCATGCTGCCCGGTCCAAAAGCCTGTCAGAATCAACAGCCGAAATGCCTTCTGTGTCACTAGCAACAAAAGCAAAGCAAGAAGCCGTCACTACGGGAGAGACTTTTCGCGCTAGCTTGCCAGGCGTCATCTTCTCAGGGGTCCTGCTTGGCCTCTTACCGATGTGGAACAGCGCGGTCTTCATTGCGGTCGCCGCTGTGTTGGGATTTCTGTTTCTCTTGTTTCCTCTGCGAAGGCAAATGTTCGTCCTGGCTGTCACCGCGGGCATTATTGCACTGCCACAGATGCTATACCTGAGCACCGGTCAGGGCAGAGCAGTTATGCCGCGTTTGATTCATTGGGGTTACACCCTCGATCACCCTACGGCCGCGAATGTGGTGAAATATCTTGGCTTCACCTTTGGCTTCAAGTGGTTGTTAATTGCGCTGGCGTTGGTTTTTGCGACTAGCCTGCAAAGGCGGCTGTTTTTGGCAGTCTCAAGCCTCATTGCAGTTGCGTTTTGCTTTCAGTCGCTCTGGCGCTTATGGCGTCTCTCACTAGGCGGAACTACACTGCCGGGGAAATTCGTTGCGATTGTTATCTTCCTCCTGATCATACCAGGTGGCGTCATTGATTTTTTGCCGATCCACAACACTGGCTGGAGCGAAGTAACATATCGCAGCGACCCATTAATCGACTGGCTCAAGAAAGAAACGACGCCGCGAGACATCTTCCTGACAGATCGATTTGTTAACCATCCTGTCCTGATGGCTGGACGGCGGGTCTTATATGGCTGGCCTTACTACGCATGGTCAGCCGGTTACAACGCGAGTAAGCGCGACAGACTTTACGCAGAGCTGTTCGAGGGCAGAGACTTCTGGAAAGTGTACCATCTTTTGAAAGAGAATGGCATCACCTACGTGGCTTTCGACAATGCGGTTCGGCAGGGTCAGTTCATCAAGCGTCCAAACCAACAACTTTATGCCACTTATTTTCCGAAGGTGTTTGAGGACAACAGGTATAATGGGCTAACAATTTACAAGGTGCCTGACACGCCACCTCCCCAGCTTCGCTCCCTTCCTGAAGGTGTGACTAACGTCTTTGAAGGCGCAAGAGGAGCCGGAAAAGGGGAATTTGATTTACCGACTGGACTTGCTGTTGATGCTAGCGGAAACATTCTGGTCGCCGATACGAATAATGGGCGCATCCAGAAATTCTCGCCGGCCGGCACCTTTCTCAGCACCATAGGAACTAAAGGAAGCGGCCACGGCGAACTGGGAGAGCCGAACGGAATCGCTGTCGACGACGCTGGCAATATCTACGTGGCAGAAGTCGCATCCAATCATCGGGTGCAGAAACTAGCTCCGGACGGCAGATTCATCGCCGAGTGGAAAGGTCCAGACCCAGTATTTTACGGACCGCGCCGGATCGCTATTGGCCCGGATCACTCGGTTTATGTAGTCGATCAGGGTCACACCCGAATCGTTAAGTTCAATCCCGACGGACGGACGTTGGCAGTTTGGGGCAGCAAAGGCAATGGCGACGGACAGTTTGACGATCCCACTTCGGTCGCAGTTGATCCTACAACCAATAAGGTTTATGTCGCCGATCCGCGTAACAAACGAATACAGGTGTTTGATTCGAATGGGAAATTTCTAACTAAATGGGTCATCCCCGAATGGGGCCGGCCAGCTGGCTTCGAAGACCTAGCCATAGATTCAAAGGTGGGTCGTTTATACGCATCGAGCGCCAACCTCGACGCAGTGCTCATTTTTGATTTGAATGGAACGAGAATTGGGAGTTTGACGCCAAAGCCACCTGATAAACTCGAAGGGCCATCAGCCCTGGCTTTGGCAAACCGGAAGCTCTACGTCCTGAACATGCGTGGAGATCGCGTAAGCGTGATCGACCTCTAGCTCGTCTAGTCGACAGCGCTCATCGTTTCGCCATTTCATTCCGAGAACAGTTACGTAGCCTTATGGGTCTATCGCAGATAAAATCGCATCTTACATCGAGGATTCTTCTATTCGGCTTGTCAGTTATTAGTCTGGTAATTTGCGCCTGGGCTGCCGCGGCGCACTACCGGAAATTGGCTTGGGGAGACCCGTGGCAGCCGATTGGGTGGCTGCTTAGCATGTTCTTTTTGTTGGTCGCCTTCTTATCAAGCCCACACCACTTGGTCACAGGTTTCAAGTCTTTGATAAAGCCGAAGACGGCATTCTTTCTATTTTGGATTCTGTTCTTTATAGTTTCGCACTTGTGGAATTTCCGCACAGCGCCTTGGAACGGAGACGCACTTTTTGACGAGTCCGCTAATGACCTCGGGTATCTAAAGAGTCACGTTATCGGTCATCCATATCAGGCGGCCTGGTTTCATGGCATTATTTCACGAGAGACCCTGTTTCATTACTATG
>WNFS01001893.1_pt1 | contig 32551 bp, 29 predicted proteins | sample 5400141 | NCBI WGS metagenome assembly WNFS01 (sample SAMN13153358, study PRJNA577476) | soil metagenome | isolation source: 60 cm saprolite under Madrone tree | place: USA:California | collected 2016-06-14
GAGGCCCGCCCGTTCCTCTCGTCCGAAAGGCAATGATGGGAGCGAATCCGGGATCGTTGTTCTGAATCAGGTTGAGGGTGAGAAAAAGAATTAGCCGCGAATTACGCGGATTACGCGAATGGGCGCATCAAAGAATCCTTGATGCGCCCATTCGCGTAATCCGCGTAATTCGCGGCTAATTCTTTTTCTCACCCTCAACCTGATTCAGAACAACGATCCCGGATTCGCTCCCATCATTGCCTTTCGGACGAAAGGAACGGGCGGGCCTCCATAACTCAGAAATGCGTCGTGGAACTGCTTCCAGGCGGCTTTGCCGCCGCGGGAAGCGGTCCAGTCGTCACGGAGTTTGCGGATCATCAGCTTCCCGAGCGTGTAATTGAGATAGGCAGGATCGAACGTGCCGCGGGCGGCCTGCTGGCGCGCGGTGGCGGCATCCTGGTAGGTTTCCTCGAGGAACAGTTTTTCGGATGCCTGCGTGGTCATCCCTCTTGCGTGAAGTCCGATGGCCGAGAGGAAGCGGGCATTTCGAAGGAGGGCATTCTGCAGTTGTCCGATGTGCGTTTCAGGATCGCCACTACCCAGCCCTGCCTCCCACATCATCTCTTCGGCGTAGTGCGCCCAGCCTTCGGCAAATGCATAACCCACAAAGATCTGTCCAAACTTCGATTGCGACCGGTTGGAATGCAGGAACTGCAGAAAGTGTCCCGGCCACACTTCGTGCACGGACGTGAAGAGCAGGTCCGACCGCCCCGGGATGTATGCCAATTGTTCTGCTTTCGACCAGGAAGGATCCGGGGGAGCCACATAGTAAATTGAGGGCAATCCCTTCTCATACGGCCCCGGAATGTCGATATATGCGAAGTTGTACCGCTGGTATGGCGGTGATTCCATAACGCGAGCTTGTTCCGGGCCGGGAATCGTCACTATTTGTCTCTCGGCCACGAATGCCTTCAGCTCATCAAGCTGGCGTCGTGCGGCTTCGACTGTTCCACCGTCGGGTTTCATCGCGCTGGCTTTATTGATGCATTCGAGAATCGTCTTTCCCGGCGCGTATTCGGCGCACGCCTGTCGGAGAGCCTCAACGTTGCGCTCGAGGTCCGCGCGCCCGACGCGTTCGAGTTCGTCCAGGGGAACGTCCACCAGTTCTGTTTCTTTCAGCATTCTTGAAAACAAATCCGCACCCATGACGAACGCTTCGGTTGCATGGGGCCGCTGGGAGTCCAGCCACTTGTCCATGTCCCTCATCGCCCGTATTGCTGCTTCGTTGGCAGTGCGGAACTCTGCCTGAAGGGTCGGGTCGCTCACGGAAGAAAAGACACCCGGCACATCTTTCTGGTAGTAATCCGCGAAGCCACCAAAGGTCAATTTGCCGATGTCCAGATATGGCCGCGGCAACGGTGTCCGGAGATTCGTTTTGATTTGTTCGATCGCAGCGGGAACGGCCCTGGCGTAGGCCGTGTATGCCTTCAGACGTTCGGCGGGGGATGCATATTCGCGCGCAACATACACATTAGGGTCGAGTGGTCCGGCATAGTATCTCGGGTTTTTGAAGGGCCACTCCGCGCTATCGAGCCAGAACAGGTCGCCACCGGCAACCGCGACGAGGTAATCGCGTTCAAACTTCTGTTTGTCGTCGAGAGAGGATGCATCGAATGCGGCAGCCTTGTCCCGCCACGTCCGCAGTTCGGCTACCCATTTCTTGATTCCATCGGCGGACCAGTCCGGCAATTTCCCGTCGAACTCGTGCCTTCCCTGATAAACAGCGAACGACGGATTCGCCTTGAAGTACGACTCTTCAAAATCCGCCACGAACCTGGTCCAGTTTTCGGAGGGTTGCACCGGGGTATTTACCTGCCTCTGGCAACCGAATGCCCAGCAAGCCACAATTACGCAAGCCAGTCTTCGCATCACAAGCCGCAGTCTACTACGGCCTAATTCGGGGACAGACGTATAAATCACCTAATTAGCGTCAAAGTCATCTCAGTCACTAATTAGGTGATTTATACGTCTGTCCCCGAATTAGGCCGTGCGAGCCAGCAGCGTTTCGCCCAAACTGTGTTCGATCGAAGCGCAGAACGCCTCAACGACGTAGGGATCGAATTGTGTGCCGGCGCAGCGCTGGAGCTCACTGAGAGCCTCCTGGCACGTGCGTGCGGACCGATAAGGACGGTTGGTTGTCAATGCGTCGAAGGAATCAGCGACGGCGATGAGGCGCGAGCCCAGCGGGATTTCGGCGCCTCGGAGACGGCTGGGATAGCCCTTTCCGTCGACACGTTCGTGGTGGTGAAGAATGAGCAATGCGGCCTGGTGGAATCCGTCGACATTGCGCACGGCCATCCATCCCCATTCCGGATGTTTTCGGATCCAACTGAATTCCTCCTCGGTGAGTTTTCCCGGTTCGAGAAGGATTTGGTCCGGCACACCGATCTTTCCGATGTCGTGAAGCGACGCTGCAAGCACAACGTTCTCGGTTTCGTCATCGGACAGGCACAGCTGCACCGCTGCGTGCCGTACGTAGTTCGCAACCCGGGCGCTGTGGCCGCCCGTATAACGGTCTCTCAGGTCAATCAGAGAAATCAAAGAACAGGCCATTGCAAGAGTTTGGTCCCTGGCCCGATCTTCCAGTTGAGCGATACGGTACTGGGGATCTCCGGCTGTCCAGGTATTCATCATAGTAAGGTGTCCCTGAACTCCGCACGCCATCAATCCGCGGAGTTGAGTTAATTCGGATTTACTGCTCGCAGCACGTCGATACGACCATACCCGAGCTTATTTATGTAATCTGGATTCTTGTTATCGATGTCGACAGCGGTTGACGAAATCGAGCTTGCAATTCCCCATGTCCTGATCGAGCGAATCAGGGCCGCTGTTGCCGCGACCTCCGGAGCGCTGAAGGAGGTTCCTGAAACTATGGCGTAAAGACCACCAGGATACGCGGAGATGATCCGTACGCCAGGCCCGTCCGCGAATACATAGTTTCCATAGTTCGAGAAGGAAGCTTTGACGTCGGTCAAGTTTGTCGATGCGACGGTCAGTACGCCGGCCAGGGCAGCCGGATATTGAGGCGTCGACGTATTGTTATTCCCGGCGGAGGCAACGAGAATCACGCCCTTGCCCCTTGCGTAATCAGTCGAATTCTTCAGCGCCTTGGATTGGTCAAGCGCGCCGAAGCTCATGTTGATCACGTTCGCGCCGTTGTCCGCGGCGTAGCGGATGGCCTTTGCAAGAATGAAAAGATCGGCCCGGCCCTGATCATCAAAAGCCCGCAGCGGCATGATCATGGAATCAGGAGCCATAGCGGCGATGATTCCCGCACAGAGGGTGCCGTGGGCATAAGCCGGATTGGCGCTTGCCAGAGGCAGCATCGAAGTATCCAGGAATCCGGTCTCAGCCTGCTGCAGGAATGAAGCCTCTTGATCCAGGAATCCGGTCTCTGCCTGATCCAGGAATCCCGTCTCCGCCTGGTTGAGCGAGCCAGAACCGCCTGGCCGCGTGGCAACGAAGTCGTAGCCGCCGGTCAGATGACCTCGAAGCGCAGGATGCCCGTAGTCCACTTGTGAGTTGATATCGGCAACTACCACGCTGCGGCCGGTCGAGTATGCCTTCGCCTCGTTGGAGCGGATCAACTGCATTGCCGGCTGATTCTTGTACCAGTCCGCAGTGTTGTTGATACCTACAGTAATGACTCCAACCTGTCCCACCTTTGGGAGCGCGACGCCAGTATTGATTTCCAGCCAATCGATACCCAGGAACTGCAATAAACCCGCCGGGAGCGTTAGCAGCGATTGAACCGACAAAACGCTCGGCACATTCACCAGAAACACGTTACTGCCGGGTATTTGATCGACGACGGCTCCGTCCAGCAGGTTCAGAACACGCAGCAGGCCGGAACTCGATGTCAGCTTGACGATGACTGGTATTGAACCGGCGGCACTGGCTTCCGCCGCCGGGAAGGTCACAAGAAGGATAGCAGTGACCAGAAAACTGCAAAGGAGCCGACGTCCTGTCATTTCCACCTCACATATCCCAAAAACTATAGAACTTCTCGTACGTTCAGAGCACCGATCACGGTGAGATTGGGAAGATCGATTTGCAAACTTAAGTCTCCATCGGGCACTTCGGTGAAATGAAACTCTCCGACGTCGTCCACCCCGGTTGTTTCCAACCTTTCACCATTGCGCAGCAGGTGAAACCTGGCTGCACGGACAAAAGTTTCGCCCCGTGGAAGTAGCTGTCCCAGCATCTGACGATGGTCTCGTTCGCCCCAGATCTTGATATGAATGTCGAACTCTTCCGCGCGCAAGACCATTTGCCGGGCCGCGCCCGCTGCTCCTCGCGAACCGGCGAAAGCAGGCTCGCGGAAGCTGTCGAACATGATAGTGGCCAACAGGTGCCGCAGCGCCGGTTGCACTCGCTCCGACAGCCTGGGAAAGATGCGAATGGCTCTTTTCAGGTCTTCGTCTGGTGCACTCTTCAAGTGGAACCGCTTCATATCGATTCCAAGCTGCTGCCAGACGGTAATTTCATGTTTGCAGCTTTTGCAGCTTTGAAGGTGTTCTTTCCAAAAAGTTTCTTCGCCCGGCTCCATCCGTCGCTCGAGGAAATCCAGGGCTGTCTCCGTCCTTAAATGCATCGGGGAAGTGCCTCCTGCGGTAAAAGTGCAGGAGGGAGATGCCAAAAATACGGCCGGTTCAAAAAAAGATTGTTACGGGTTACCCACGAGCAGAAAAGGAGCCCAGTAGAACGGATTCGGGTGCTCCTGTCGGACAGCAAGCATGGCGGACCGCAAAGCCGTTGATTTTGTGGCACCTTTCTGCCATTCCAGGTAGAAGCGGGCCATTAGTTCAGTGGTCGATTCATCATTCACATTCCACAAACTCAATAATAAGGACCGGGCGCCGGCATACAGGAATCCCCGCATCAATCCCAGAAGGTCGTCGCTACCGGTGACTTCGCTCATTCCGGACTGGCATCCACTTAAGGTCACGAGATTGGTTTGGCAGGTCATCGAAAAGAGGTCGAAGGCGGTGAACCAGCCGTCCGCCAGCTTGAAACTGGAAAACATCGGGTTGTCCTGCCGAAAGATCGCGTGGGTGGCGATGTGGAGAAACGACGAAATCCTGCTCTCTTCCACGAATGCGTCGCGAGTGGCTCCTTCGTCACGGAGAACTCGCGCGCTCGGAAAGAGACGGCTTAGTCTGGTGATCTCCTCTCCTACCAGCGGCGCCATCTCGTCGGCAACGCCGACCAACAGGGGAGACGGCGCCTCAATGTCCGGTTTTTCCAGACAATACTTCAGAACCGAAGCACTTGGGGCGTAGGAGATTTCATATTCGTCGATGAGATATTTCTCTCCATCATAGAAGGCATGGAATGGCAGAAAATGCAGCGTGCCGTGTGGTACCAGGGCGATGTGCGGGGTGCGTATTTCAGCCATGAACGGCGCCATCAGGTGACGATACAGGTCCTGCAAATGACGTCGAGTGGAGTCGAGAATCTGCGTGGCGTGCGTCGACACGTACTCACGGCCCAGCATGAACTTTTCGAGCTGGAATCCAAGACGTTCCTGCAGGCCGAGAACGCGGCTTGGCGGACACAGTCGCCGCACGACTTTGGCCTCTCTCCGCGACACAAGGAAAGCCAGCACCTCGTCACCCGTAATGAAGTACTCGACCAATGTCGTTCGCTCGGGAAGTGCTGCGCGTAGGGAGTCAATTGTCGCAATCGAGACCTGGTGCAGCGAGGCATACTCCGGATCGACATCCGAAATCTCGCGTAGACTTCTCGCCAGCTCCTGCTCTTTGAGCGTTATGGTCTCAAAATCGGCCTGAGTGGAAATGGGACGTGTCTCAGGATGTGCGCGGGCATAGTGGATATTCAGTTCTTCCCGCAATCGGCCGATCTTCGACAGCAGCGTCTTTTCGACAGGTCCTTTACTCGAAGGGGCATAGTGCGATAACAGCTCGATCAAGCCACGCGACCGGGCTTGCTCGCACCAGGCATAGGCGGATTCAAGTGCTTCTCCGGGTTCCTTACGATCGAGAGAAAGGCGGACAAGCGCGTCATAGGCCTGATTGCGGCCGCTGAAAAACGTCACGCGCAGGTCGTCATGGTGAAGCCGTGCCTGATGCACTTCCAGTTCCCTTGCGGCCTGGTGGTAATGCCACTCGGCGTCGTTCCAGTTCCGCATCCGCTCCGCAATCTGCGCACACAGCAGGTGATGAGGAAAGAGTACGAGCGGCATTTTCGTAACTTTGATCAACGCGTCAATCTCGCCGGTCGACGCTTCTGCCGCTGCAAGGTCGTTGAGAGCCAGGGCAACGCGGCCGAGAAGGACCAGGCTGAATATTCTTTTCGATGGTATTTCGAGTTGCTCGAACGTTGCCTTGGCCTGGCTTGCCAGAGCTTGTGCTTCCCAAAGACGCTGCAGAGAAAAATGAACCTCGGCGCGATACAAATCCAGCAGGCCGATCCAGTAGCTGTTGCCTTCCTGCTCAAATATCTTCTGCGCGTCGCGAAACAGGTCGAGCGCCTCCGCGAAGTGACGCAACTGCATCATGGCCACGCCGAAGAAAACAATCGCTTTCGCCTGTTCGTACTTGAAGCCCAGCGCCCCGAACTGGTCGGCGGCACGCATGGCGAGCGCGGCCGCGTCTTTGGACAGGTTGAGCTGGACGTAGATTTCTGCCTCGTCGAGGTCGCACAAGGCATAAAAACGCCGGCTTCCCGAGAGTTCGTACCGCTGTCGAAGTTTGCTGAAGGATTGAAGGGCTTCGCTGTACCGGCCCCGTAAATAATAGAGGTAAGCCTGATTGTAACTGGCCTGCACGAATACTTCGTCCAGTCTGAGTTCCTCGCTCATCGCCCGCGAACGTTCGTACACTTCGTCGGCTTCGGCGAAACGGTCGATTTGCGACAGGGTATTGCCGATATTCACATACAGTTGAGCCAGCGCCGGCTTGTCCTCGAATTTCGTGAAGATGTCCGCGGCCAGCAGATAATATTGGTAGGCCTGAACGTTATCGTCCAGCCGGCGATAGACATTCCCAAGATTCGCACAGACTCTGGCGAAGCTGCTCTCGTCGCCGTTTTCCTGAAACCACTTCTCGGCGAGAACTCCCGCTTCGATCGCTTCCTGATAGCGTCCCGAATGTGTTAACGCCAGGACATAGCCGATTCGAGAACGCGCGACCTGATTAGAATCGCCGATTTGCTCGAAATGCTGAATACTCTGTTCGTAAAACGGGACAGCCTCCTGGTATTGCTCGTCGGCCATCAGCGTGTACGCCATCATCCGCCAGGCTTCCAATAGCAAGGACTCATCACCGGATTGCATGGCTGTTTGAAGGGCGGTCCTTGCCAGCGAAACACTCTGTGCGGACTGCTCGTTCCTGGGCTGGCCCGCGTAGTGTTTGGCGCTTCGAATCTTTTCCCAGATCTCATCGAACGCTCGTTCACGATCGTCCGGCAACCTTTCAGATGACATGAGTCCTCAGAGAAGCAATTTCTTGAGCTTTTCCAAACAACGTGCCCGATTCGGACCGATGCTCGAAACGGGCATCCCCAATTCCCTTGAGATTTCAGCATAGCTCGGTTCGTCCACGGTGAAATACAAAAGGTGGATCAGGCGCCGGCAACGCTCGGGCAACTGTGCCAGCACCCTTTCAAGCGAATGCTCGTACTCGATGCGCGTCAACCTTTGTGACACATCGGGCAGGTCTTCATTTAGTTGTTCGGAATAACGCCTGGACCGGATAAGCGCGTAGGACCGGCGGCGGGTAACAGTGATCAGCCAGGCAGGGAGCGCGTCGACATTACGCAATTCCGACAGATGCTGGTACAACTCGAGCCAGACCTGCTGGAAAACGTCGGATACGTCTTCCGGTTGCGAGCACAAAGTATGCGCGACCGAGTACACAAGCCTTTGGTATCGGGATATAAGGTCGGTCCAGGAATTCTCGTCCCCGGCAAGACACCGATCGATCAATTCATTATCAGCGCGGGTTTCTACATAGCTCATAATAGACAGATACGCTCCTACCCATTACCATCAGGACACGTGTATAGGGAAGAGACAACCGGTAAACCCCGACAGGCAAGGCAGATCAGCCTCGTCCGGCTCCTGTTTCCGCACTGGAAAACGCTAAGCCTTGCGCTGGTTGCAGTTCTAGGTTCAGGCCTTACAGATCTGTTACAGCCGTTGCCGCTGAAGATCGTCATCGACTACGTCATCGAGTCGAAGGAAATGCCTCGCTGGATGGCGGAATGGTTCAGCCTTGCCGGTGGAACGAACAAGCTCGCCGTGCTGAATTTGACCGCCCTCGCCGTGGTGGCGATTGCAACATTGGGAGCGGTCTGTTCCTACGTTCAGAGCGTCACGACGACGAGTGTCGGCCAGTGGGTGATGCACGACCTCAGAAGCACCCTTTATAACCACATTCAACGCCTGTCGTTGTCCTTTCACGATCAAAGCCAGACCGGCGATCTGATCAGCCGCGTCACCAATGACATCGATACGGTCCAGAGCTTCATTACCTCATCGTTGATGGACGCCATCGTCGACGTGCTGACGCTGGTTGGAATGATCGCCGTAATGTCCTACCTGAACTGGAGATTCACACTCATTGCGCTGGCGGTTGCGCCATTCCTTTTTCTTTTCATCTATAAATACACGCCGCGGATCAAGAGAGCTTCGCGGGCGGTCCGAAAAAAGGAGAGCGAAATTATATCGAACATACAGGAGGTTTTCTCCTCGATCCGCGTCGTCAAAGCGTTCGCGCGGGAGAAATACGAGAACCGGCGCTTCACGGAAGTGAGCATGGAAAGCGTGGAACTGGCCTTGCATGCCCGGGCATTGAAGGCGGGACTCTCACCGGGCGTGCAATTCATCACCGCGACCGGCACGGCACTGGTCCTCTGGTATGGCGCCCGGCTGGCCCTGGCGGGTACTCTCACGCCGGGTGATCTCCTTCTGTTTCTGGCCTATCTGGGAAAGATGTATTCGCCGATCAAAGGGTTGTCGAGAGTGCCCGACAGCTTTTCAAAGCCGGCTATTGCCTTCGAGCGAATACAGGAAGTTATGGATGTCGAGGTCAAAAGTCCGGATCGTGAGAAGCCACGGAAAGCGCCGGACTTCAAAGGCAGGGTTGAATTTGAGAACGTCAGCTTCGGCTACTCGGCCGACCGGATGATTCTGAAAAATGTCAGCTTCCAAATTGACCCGGGGCAGGTGGCCGCATTCGTCGGACCGACGGGAGCCGGCAAGACGACAATCATCAGCCTGATCCCCCGCTTTTATGAAGTGGACTCCGGGACAATCCGCATTGACGGCGAGGACGTGCGGACTTTCAGATTGAAGTCGTTGAGGCGGCAGATTGGGTTCGTCCTTCAGGAGACGCTGCTTTTCCGTGCCCCTGTTTGGCAGAACATCGTTTACGGCAGACCTGGCGCTACCCGCGAGGAGATTGCCAAGGCCGCGCGACTGGCAAACGCCCATGAGTTCATTGAGGGAATGCCGGACGGTTACGATTCGATGATCGGTGAGCGCGGTGTCACGCTATCGGGCGGCCAGCGCCAGAGAATCGGTATTGCGCGCGCTATTATTCGCGACGCGCCGATTCTGATTCTCGATGAACCCACTTCGGGCCTCGACACCGGCTCGGAAGCTGTGGTCCTCGAGGCCCTTCAGCGTCTAATGGCCGGACGAACGTGCATCATCATCACCCATCGGCTGGCCACCATCCGAAACGCCGATGTGATCTTCGTGCTTAAGGATGGAAGGATTGTGGAGAAAGGTGCACACAAGGAACTCCTCGCCCTTGGGGGCGTCTACGCTGAGCTAGCCCTTGTCAAGACCTTGCCCCGTGAACTAAACTAAGTGGTTTCTAGAGTGTATCCCGGAGGTAACCAGTGGCGCGCACGAAAATGACTCGTCATCAGCTTAAAGAGAAGGACGAGATCACGACATCATTACGAAGATTTACGGATTTCGTTTACGGCCGGCAGAAGGAAATCGTTACCGGTGCCGCAGTTCTGGTGGTGCTCGCCATCGCCTTCATTGGTTGGAATATTTACGCATCGAGCCGAAATGCAAGCGCTCAGACTCAATTATCGGCCGCTATCGCTGTTTATAGCGACACTACCAACATCAAGAACGACAAAGAGCGCTATGAGAAGACCATCGTCGAGGCACAGAAGACTATCGACAGCTACCGTTCCCTGCCCGTCGGTATCATCGCACAATATTACCTCGCGCTGAGTCAGGAGGGCCTTGGAGACACGGCGAAGGCCGTTCAAAATCTTCAGGAAGTCATACAGCGTGGAGACGCGAGTATCAAAGGTGTGGCCCAGTTTGCACTGGCGGCGATCCAGAGGAAACACGGAGAGTCTCAGAAGGCCATCGAACTGTACAAGCAGCTCTACGAAAGTGGCGGCTACTCCAAGGCCGCAGCGGCATACGAATTGGCCGTTCTCTATGAAGCGAACAACCAACTCGATCAGGCCAAGGACTACTATCAGAAACTCGCTACCGAATTCCCGGATTCCCCCTTCCGCCAGGAGGTGGACGAGGCGATGAAGAGGCTGGGAGTGACGCTACCGCCTCCGACCGCGCAGAAGCCCTCGTAGCCCATGGGCTTCAGCCCGTGGGTCCACGTATAAGATAGAAGAAGGACGAGGAGGGCGGCCATGACTCAATATTTTGTAGATCTCAAGGGCCTGGCCCACGAGAAAATCTCGTTTGAAGGTTCGTTCGAGCCGGGAATGGTTGACTTTGCGTCTGACAACGTCCGGCAGGTCGGTTTGCTCGACTGGTCCGCTTCAGCAGACCGGGCCGGCGGTGAGATTCGGATTATTGGCTCGCTGAAAGTAACGCTCGAGCAAATGTGTTCGCGCTGTCTCGAGCCGGCGCGATGCGAAATCAGCAAGCCCTTCGATCTCTTCTTCAGGCAGCGTGACGAGCAAATGTTCGATGAAGACGAAGAGGTCGAACTGAGTGAAGAAGAAACGCGCACTGGGTTTTTCACGGGTACGCGACTGGCTGTCGGAGAAATCCTGCACGAGCAGATCCTGCTGGCACTTCCGATGAAGGCGCTATGCAGAGTAGACTGCAAGGGCCTTTGTCCGACTTGCGGGACGAACTTGAATTCCGGCGACTGCAACTGTCCAAAGGAGGATTTCAGCCCTCACATGGACACAGCTCGAACTGTCACGAGTTGCGCATGCCGCATCGTGCCTGCCCTCATTGTGGGTACTACAAGGACCGGGAAGTCATTGAAACGGCTGAAGAGTAACGGTCGAACTTTAGGTAGCCGCGGATTGCGCGGATTTCACGGATGGCGCGTTCAAAGGTTGTTGATGCGCCATCCGTGAAATCCGCGCAATCCGCGGCTAAGAATTCTGCATGATAAAAATCGCGGTTGACGCGATGGGCAGCGAAGGTGGACCAGGCGTCGAAATAGAAGGCGCGGTCCAGGCAGCAGCACAGTACTCCGTCTCTATCGTGCTTGTGGGCCAGAAGGATCGGATCGACGAAGCGCTCCGGAACCACGACACGACTGGCCTTCCTATCGAAGTGGTGAATGCGAACGACGTCATCACGATGGAAGACTCTGCGGCCAACGCGGCTCGCCGAAAAAAAGATTCTTCGGTCCACGTAGCGGCACGCCTCATGCGCGACTCCGGCATCTCCGGAATGGTCAGCGCCGGGAACACCGGCGCCGTTATGGCGACGGCCAAGATGATTCTGGGAACGCTGCCCGTGGTGGATCGGCCCGCACTTTCGACCGTGCTCCCCACCCAGAAGGGCAAGCCGGCAATCCTTCTCGACGTCGGTGCCAACGTCGACTGCAAACCACATCACCTCGAGCAGTTCGCGATCATGGGCGACATCTACTCGCGAGCCATCTTCGGTATCCGGCGGCCACAGCTTTCGCTTCGATGCTGAAACAGGAACTCCAGAAGACGATCTCGGCACAGATCGGCGCTATTCTCGCTCAGAATGCCTTTCGGCAATTCAGGCACCGTCTGGATTATTCCGAATACGGCGGGGCTCCCCTGCTGGGCATCAAAGGGATCACGATCGTTTGCCACGGCCGCTCTAATGCGAACGCGATCAAAAATGCAATCCGGGTGGCGCAGGAGTTCTGCAAGCACGACGTGAATCGAGCGATTGAGTCGGAGTTTACGAAGCTGGGTATCACCCGAACTGCAGGGGTTACTTAAGGAAATGGGAACAGGTAAGGGTAAAAATACACTCTGTCGCCGCTCCGCGGCTGAATACAGGCGCCTCAGGATCTTCGCTTCTTGTGGGTCCCCCCTTTCCTCCCCGGTATGAAAATCGCATTCGTATTTCCAGGCCAGGGAGCTCAGTACCCGGGCATGGGCCGTGACATAGCTGAGAAGTTTCCTGTTGCCCGTGAGCTTTTTCACCAGGCCGACGCTGCTCTGGATTTTTCGATTTCCGCATTGTGCTTCGATGGACCTGAGGAAGATCTGAAACTCACCCAAAACACGCAGCCCGCTATCCTGGCTACTTCAATTGCGCTGTTTCGGGTTCTCGAAGAGAAGGGAATCCGTCCCGACTTTGTCGCGGGTCACAGTCTGGGCGAATACTCGGCCCTTGTTGCGGCGGGAGCGCTCCAGTTGGGCGAGGCTGCGGCACTGGTCCGGCGGCGCGGGCGCTACATGCAGGAAGCCGTTCCGGTCGGCGTGGGCGCTATGGCCGCGTTATTTGGTCTCGATTTGCCGGCGGTCCAGTCCGTTTGCGAGCGAGCCGCCGAAGGCCAGGTTGTTTCTCCGGCAAATTTGAATTCGCCGGGACAGATTGTCATTGCAGGCAACCGCGAAGCAGTGGAGCGAGCCCTGGTTCTCGCCAAGGAAGCGGGAGCAAGGCGCGCCATTCTGCTTCAGGTGAGCGCCCCTTTTCATTGCGCCTTGATGATGCCTGCCGAAGAGCGGCTGTCTGCGGATCTCGAACGGTGCTCGTTTCAGAATTTGAAATGCCCGCTCGTGACGAATGTCGATGCCGAACCGATTCGAACGGGCGCGGAAACCCGCACCGCCCTGAAGCGGCAGGTATCGCGTCCGGTGCGCTGGCAGGAGAGTATTCAACGATTGCTGGATGAAGGAGTGCGCACGTTTGTTGAAGTTGGTCCGGGAAAAGTCCTGCTGGGCTTGATTCGATCGATCGACAAGTCGGTTACAATGCTGAACGTCGAAGACGAGAAATCGGTGGAAAATACTTTCAGCGCGCTCCTATAATCACCGATTTGCTATAAAAAGGAGGATCTTGAATGGCTTCTTCAGTTGAAGACAAGGTTAAACAAATCATCGTTGAGCAACTGGGCGTGGACGAGTCCGAAGTGACACCCACCGCCTCCTTCATCGACGACCTCGGCGCGGATTCGCTGGATACGGTCGAGCTGGTGATGGCTCTGGAAGAAGGATTCGGCATGGAAATTCCTGACGAAGACGCCGAAAAGATTACGACGGTCAAGGAAGCGATCAGTTACATCGAATCTCACATGCCAAAATCGTAGAAGAGGTTGGATTTGCAAAATAGACGAGTTGTTGTCACCGGCGTGGGTCTGGTAACCGCGCTGGCAACAGGGACTGAGGAGAATTGGAAGGCGCTTTGCGAGGGACGAAGTGGTGTCACGGCTATCACCCGCTTCGACACCACGCTGTTCACCGCGAAGATCGCCGCGGAGGTTAAGAATTTCGAGCCGCTGAACTGGTTCGACAAGAAAGACCTCAAGAAGATGGATTCGTTCATTCACTACGCAGTCGCTGCGGCCGACTTCGCGATGAAGCAGGCGGGGCTGACCATCTCCCCGGAATCGGCCGAGCGCGCGGGCGTGTTTATTGGATCGGGAATCGGCGGATTCACGGTCATCGAACGCGAGCACCAGGCGTTTCTCGAAGGTGGCCCGCGTAAAATATCTCCCTTCTTCATTCCGTCCAGCATCATCAATCTCGCAGCAGGTCAGGTCTCCATCCGGTTTGGCGCGCGTGGGCCGAACTCGGCTCCATGTACGGCATGCTCTTCAGGGGCGCACGCTGTCGGCGATGCGTTTCGAGTCATCGCGCGTGGTGATGCGGACGTCATGATCTGCGGCGGGTCTGAAGCAGCCGTTACTCCGATGGGAGTCGGTGGATTTGCTGCAATGCGGGCCCTTTCCACTCGCAATGAGGAACCCGCCCGCGCGTCGCGTCCGTTCGACAAGGACCGCGACGGGTTCGTTGTCGGCGAAGGCGCGGGCGTTCTCGTGCTCGAAGAATTGGAGCTTGCAAAGAAGCGCGGAGCCACGATCGTTGCCGAACTCGTCGGATATGGAATGAGCGGCGATGCATTCCACATCACGCTTCCTCCCGATGACGGCCACGGCGCTCATCGCGTCATGCTTAACGCGATCAACGATGCCGGAATCAAACCCGAAGAAGTCGGTTACATCAACGCCCACGGCACATCAACGCCTCCCAATGATCGTATCGAGACCGCCGCGATCAAGCGGCTGTTCGGCGATCATGCCCGCAAGCTGGCTGTCAGCTCGACGAAGTCGATGATCGGCCATCTGCTGGGCGCGGCAGGCGCTGTCGAAGCCGGAATAACTTCACTCGTCGTTGAGCGGGGCGTCATCCCGCCAACCATCAACTACGAAACGCCCGACCCGGACTGCGACCTGGACTACGTCCCGAATAAGATGCGGAAGGCCAATGTGCGGTATGCATTGTCCAACTCCTTCGGCTTCGGCGGCACCAACGCCTCGCTATTATTCAAGAGATACGAAGGTTGAGGCCCTCGAACGCGGGCTAAAGCCCGCGACTACATTGGGAACAAGCGTTCTGTAAATGTAGTCGCGGGCTTTAGCCCGCGTTCTGGTCTATTCTTAGGATATGTCGCAACGCGAGACGCTCGAAGTCGATGTCCTCGTCGTCGGCGGCGGGCCTGCGGGTCTGGCCGCTGCTTATCATCTTCGCAAGCTGAATAAGGATGTCTCGATCGCCGTCCTCGAAAAAGGGAAGGAGATCGGGGCTCACATCATCTCGGGTGCGGTGATGGATCCCCGCGGCATCAATGAACTGATGCCGGACTGGAAGGAGAAGGGCGCGCCCACCGAGAAGCCCGTCGAAGAGGACCACGTCTTCTTTCTCACGAAGCGCCGCAAGTTCGGACTGCCGATCGTTCCTCCCCCGCTCCAGAATCACGGCAATTACATCATTTCGCTGAACAAGTTCACGCGCTGGTTTGGGCAACAGGTGGAGCAGAGCGGAGTCGATCTTTTCGCGGGATTTGCCGGTGCGGAACTTCTGATCGAAGGCGATAACGTCGTCGGCGTTCGAACCGGCGACAAAGGAATCGACAAACAGGGCAATCACAAAAGCAACTTCGAAAGCGGCATCGACATTCGGGCAAAGATCACGATTCTTGCCGAAGGCTCCCGCGGCTCGCTTACCAAACAACTCGTTCGGAAGTTCAAGCTCGACCAGGACCGCAATCCGCAGGTCTACGCCGTCGGGGTGAAGGAAGTCTGGGACGTCCCGAAGGAAAAGAAAACCGGAGGGCGCGTCATTCACACGATGGGCTGGCCGCTGCGTACCGAAGAGTTCGGCGGCGGATTCATCTACAACATGTCGGATGGCCGTGTTTCCATCGGTTTCGTCATTGGTCTCGATTACCTCGATCCCCGCCTGGACCCGCACCAGCGATTTCAGGAATTCAAGACTCATCCCTACATCCGCAGTATTCTCGAAGGCGGCACGCTTTTTTCATATGGCGCAAAGACGATTCCCGAAGGCGGCTACTGGGCCCAGCCTCAGTATTACTTCAACGGCGGATTGATCATCGGTGATTCCGCCGGATTCCTGAACTCGATGCGCCTGAAGGGCATTCATCTGGCGTTCAAGACGGGCATGCTCGCTGCCGAAGCTGTGTCCGATGCGCTCGCGTCGAATGATTTTTCCGCGAATAAGCTGAAACACTTCGAAGAACTCGTAGAAAAGAGCTGGGTGAAGCAAGAACTGTGGAAAGTGAGAAACTTCCACCAGGGCTTCGAGCATGGATTCTTCCTCGGAATGGTTCATACGGGCCTGCAGATGGTGACCGGCGGCCGAGGGCTTCGGAATCGATATCAAAACGTTCCTGGACATCGTCGTATGGAACGGCTCAAGCAATACTATGACGGCAACCTGCCGCTGCCCGCCGAGCCCGCTTACGATCGCAAACTGACGTTCGACAAGTTGACGGATGTGTACAACTCCGGAACGGACCATGACGAAGATCAGCCTTGCCATCTCGTTGTTCTGCAGCCGGACATCTGCTATCCGCGCTGCACACAGGAGTACGGAAATCCGTGTCAATCCTTCTGTCCCGCCGCGGTCTACGAAATGACGGAGTCCGGCAAGAATGGCCTCCGCCTGCAGATCAATGCCTCCAACTGCGTCCACTGCAAGACCTGCGACATCATGGACCCCTACGAAATCATCAACTGGGTTACGCCGGATGGTGGTGGTGGGCCGGGTTACGAGTTGCTGTAAATCACTGATCACTGATGGCCACTGTCCAATGACTAATGAAATTGAGGATTGAAAAATCCGTTTCGTTTTTAAATGCTCAATCCTCAATTTCATTAGTCATTGGACATCTTCATTAGTCATTGGCCATCAGTGATCTGTGATTTACCCGGAGACCTCAATCCGCAGCAGGGCCAATCGTCATTTTGGGATCCATGTAGGTGTGTTCGTAGAATTTGATGAAGGCGACGAGAAGGGCCAGAATCAAGGGGCCGACGAGCATTCCGATAAATCCGAAGATTTTCAACCCACCCAGAACGCCGATCAGAATCAAGACCGGATGAACTTTCGTGCGCCCGCTGACAAGTTTCGGTCGAATAAAGTTGTCGATGTTCATCACGATCGTCGAGCCCACGATCAGCAAGCCCACTCCGCGCGCTGTGTCTCCGTCCAGAATCAGGCCAACAGCAGCGGGAACCCAGATGACCGGAGTGCCCAATACCGGCAGGAAGGCCATGATGATCATGATGGCGCCCCAGAAGAGCCAGTTCGAAACGCCGAAGACCAATAGAGCCAACGCGCCCACCGACCCCTGAATCACGGCGGTCATCACCTGGCCGTACAGTACCGCCTGCGTCACGGTGCGAAGCTCGTAGAAAAGCGATTCTTTCAGCGTGCTCTCCAGCGGAAGCAACTGGCGAATCCGCGCGATGAACGCTTCGCCTTCCCGAAAGCCGTAGTACATCACGAAGAACATGATAAACAGGCCGACCAGCAGTTCTCCGATCGAGCCCAGAATGTCCGGCGCCAGGCCGACAATCGATCGGCGTATCTGGTCGATGGCCGTGGTGAGCATTTCCTGGAAGTTCAACCGATTGCCGGTCAGCCCGCTGAGATAGTCGGCGACTCGCTGGAGGTTCTGCGCCTGAAACGTGTTGTATGCTCCGGATACCTGCTCCACCAGTTCGCTGATGAGGAAGAAGGCCGGCAACACCATCAGGAGAAGCGCTACCAGGATCGAGACGGCCGACGACAATGCGGCGCGACCGGTGCGCCGGTGACAGAAGTGATAAACAGGGAACAGCGTGTAGGTGAGAATTCCCGCAAGGACGATGTAGCTGAGAAACGGCTGCATGACGATCACCGCAAGCAACGCGATGATCCCAAAGAGCACACTGAAAAAGATTCGTTGCTGCTTCATTAATTCGAATTCACTAATGACTCATAAGCTGCTCGCGCTCGAAAGACCTCCATCACGTATCGCTTGGTTTCGACGAACCCGATATCGGCCACAAAAAGCTCCAGCTCATCCGGGGCGTCAGGCCATTTGTTCTTCCAGCGTTGCACGTTGCCGACTCCGCCGTTATAAGCGGCGAGAGCCATCTCCGGATATCTCAACTCTCGAAGCAGCGAAGCCCAAAGCTGAGCACCCAGCGGTATATTCACGGCCGGATCATACAGCTTGTCGAGCGTGAGATCGGGAATTCCGGCATCGGATCCAAGAGCCTTCGCAGTGTCCGGAATCAACTGCATCAATCCGCGCGCGGACGCGCCCGACCTTGCATTCGGGTTATACCGGCTTTCCTGCCAGATGATCGCATGGAGCCACAGCGGATCAACTTTATACGTGCCTGCCGCCTCACAAACGATTTGCCTGAAGCCGGCAGGATACAACAAAGCCAGCGTGCTGGACTCGCGCCGGGACAGGCGATCGGCATAGCTCACGGATCGATGGTATCGGCCGGCCATGTATGCGATCTCTGCGGCCGTACGGGGCGGCTGTCTGCGTGCCGACCGGTCCATCCAGTACGAAGCCTCGTCCCACAGTTCCAGAAAAATGAGTTCGGAAACGGCGTCCGCCCTGGGATCCATGGCAGAGCGAAGCGGGTGCCGGATGTCTTCGAGGTCCGACTCGATGCTCTTCACCTTAAGGTCGTCAACGGCCGGGCACACATTCGGCTGATTCTTCTCCTCGCTTTTCTCGATCTTCTCTGCAGACCGTTGACCGTAGTAGGAAAACGGTTCGCGCGCCAGCCTGCGCCAGATGGCTTCCGCGCCCGCTTTGTTACCAGACTTCGAAAGACACATCGCCTGGAAGTACTGCACTTCCTCGTCGGTCGTTCCACCGGGTGCCGGCCGCAATTTCATTCGTCCCAGTTGCTGGAAGATGACCAGGGCTTCCTTGTATCGCTTTTGTGTGTAGAGAATCTTGGCTTTGCTGAAAATCAGAATCTGCCGGTCGACAATAGAGGAGCGATTGGCCAGCGTCCGCTCCACCAGGGCCAATGCTTTGCGGTTCTCGCCCAGCGCGCGGTACACGTCCACGAGATTTGGCGCGGCGCCCTCTTCACCTTTGCTTCCGTACTTGTTGATATATGCCAGATAGGCCTTTTCGGCGCTGCGGTAGTCGGCCAGCCGCCAGTAGCACGAGGCGATCTGGTATTCCGAATCCTTTTGCCAATCCGTTCCGGGAAAGTCTTTTGCGATGGCCTGAAAGGCTTCGAGAGCAAGGGCGTAGTCCTCTCGCATGAAGTGAATTCGAGCGATCTGGTAGCGGGCTGCGGCAGCGTAATCCGGACTTGCTGCTGCGTTCTGGTACATCGCGAGGGCATCGGTGAATTGGCGGTGCGCGCGAAAAACATCAGCGACGGCCATCTGATCCAGGGTTGCCGTTGCTGAATTTGCAACCAGATGCGCGCATTCGAGCGCGACGTCATCATCTTTCCGTTCGCGCAGCAGTGACCAGAGCGCGTTGAGATCCTGCATCTTCTTCGCACGTTCCAGTCGAGCTTCCCGCGTGGTGAGGTCCCGGTAAATCTTTAGCGCGAGCGTATCACTGCCTTCACGCGCGATTTGCAGTTTGAGATCTGATGAGAAATCTCGCGGCAGCAGCGCCAGAAGTCTTTCCGCGGCTTCGTCATCGTGAAGTTGAACCGAAATCCTGGCGGCGTGCCACACGGCCTGCGGGTAGAGCGGATTCTCCGGGCCGATTTTCCGGAATTCCTCGAGGGCGCGGGCCCAATCGCGTTGGCTTTCGGCTACGCGTCCCCGGAGGTAATGCAGATTATTGGCTGCGAAAGAGGTGGGATCTTCGATGTAAGCCTCATCCAGAGCAGAAGCCGCGCCTGCCCAGTCACTGTTTCGAGCCAGCATGACCGCACGATCGATCGTGGATTCAAAAACCATCGAAACCAGTACAGGCCACAGCACCAAAACGAAACTCATTGAACCCAGTGTATGATGATTTTTTGAAAAGCCCAAGGATGGTGGTGCTGGTTTTTACTGTGGCGGCGCTCTATGAGCGCCGGTTTTTGTCCTAAAATCAACGAAAGACCGGCGGTCACAGACCGCCGCTACAGTAGAGTTGCGTATTATGACAGCTACTTTTATTAACGGAACAAAGATCGCAGAAGACGTCAAACGTGAGGTCATTCTGGAAATTGAAGACCTCAGAAAGCGTCATGTCCAACCAGGCCTGGCCGTTGTTCTCGTTGGCGACGACGCCGCATCGTCGGCCTACGTGAACATGAAGGCGAAGACCTGCGAACAACTCGGCATTTATAGTCGCAAGCTAACGGTTCCCGGAGCCGTTACAACCGAACAGTTGCTCTCTGAAGTGAAGAAACTCAACGAGGACGACGCCATCGACGGCATTCTCGTGCAGCTCCCTTTGCCGAAGCACGTGAACAAGCACGCCATTCTCGAAGGTGTGGATCCTCGGAAGGACGTCGACGGCTTTCACTCGCACAATCTCGGATCGCTGCTACTGGGCCACGAGACGCTGGTGGCGTGCACGCCCCTGGGAGTCATGGAACTGCTCCAGCGCTCTGGAGTGAAAATCGAAGGAGCGAACGCGGTGGTTCTGGGGCGTAGTGACGACGTTGGAAAGCCGCAGGCGGTTCTCCTGATGCACGCCAACGCCACCGTCACGATCTGCCACTCGAGAACGCGGAACCTGGCGGAAGTAACGCGGCAGGCCGACATCATTGTTGCGGCAATCGGCAAGACCGCAATGGTGACTCGCGATTTCGTGAAGCCCGGCGCCGTGGTAGTCGACGTCGGGACGAACAAAGTCTCGGATCGCGCGGAGGTCCAGCGGCTCTTCGGCGACGACCAGGCGCGCTGGAAGGACTTCGAGAAACGAGGCTATATCTGGGTCGGCGACGTGGACGAGCGCGCCGTCAAGGAAGTCGCTTCGCGGTTGACTCCGGTGCCGGGCGGCGTCGGCCCAATGACCATAGCCATGCTCATGAAGAACACGCTCAAAGCTGCACGTATGCGCAGAGGTGATTAATGCTTCGGGTCGGGCTCACCGGTGGAATCGCCACAGGCAAGAGCGCAGTGGGCGAGATGTTCGTCGAGCTCGGATGTCACCTGATCGATTCGGATACGATCGGCCACCAGCTCTATGAGCCGGGTCAGCCCATTTACGATGCTGTAGTTCAGACGTTCGGAAAGCGTGTTGTGGCCTCGAATGGGACCATCGATCGTAAAATCCTCGGTGAAATCGTCTTTAATGATCCTCAGGCCCGCGCAAAGCTCAACGGCCTGATGCACCCGGCGATTGTTCAGCGTCAGCAGGAATGGTTCAAAGAGATCGAGGCGAAGGATCCGGGCGGCATCGGCATTGTCGGCGCGACCCTGATGATCGAAGCGGGGAATTACAGGAATTTCGACAAATTGATTGTCGTCACGTGTTCCACTGAAGAGCAGAAGCGGCGCCTTCGGCAGCGTTCGAATTTGTCCGAAGAACAGATCGAGGCCCGTCTCCGGTCGCAAATGCCGACGGAAGAGAAGGTCAAGTACGCGGATTACGTCATCGATAATTCGGGGGATCTGGAGCACACTCGGCGTCAGGTCGTCGAAGTCAATTCCAGACTCCGCTTGCGATGAAAATGAATTAAACACAAAGACACAAAGGGCACAAAGACACAAAGAAAGCCGGCATCAAAGATCATTTAATGCCGGCTTTCTTTGTGTCTTTGTGTTTAATTCCAGACTCCGGGAATTTGCCGCGAGCACTTCGGGCAGGCGCCGTTCCTGATCCGATTCCTTTGAACGCGGAAACCGTAGCGCTCGATCAGTAACTCGCCACAGCCCGGGCAAAGCGTATTTTCCCAGTTGCCGACATAACCCGGCAGATTTCCCGCATAGACAAAGCTCAGGCCTTCGGATTTGCCGATTTCAGCGGCTCGAAGCAAAGTTCGAACCGGTGTATTGTCGGGATCCGTCATCTTGTAATCCTGATGGAACGCGGTCACGTGCCATGGAATATCGGGTGAAATCCGGGCGAGAAACCGAGCGATGTCGCGGAGCTCCTCGTCGCTGTCGTTGAATGTGGGAATGATCAGAGTCACGATCTCCAGCCAGAAACCCATGGTGTACAGCCGCTGGATGGTGTCGAGAACGTTGTTCAGCACACCGCCGAGCTTGCGATAGTTGCGGTCCTGAAAACTCTTGAGGTCGACTTTGTACAGGTCCACCCAGGGTTTGATGTACTCGAGCACCTCCGGGGTCCCATTGCCGTTGGAGACGTAGGAAGTCGTCAAACCTGCCTGACGCGCGACCTTGAAGATTTCCACGGCCCATTCACTCGTGATGAGAGGTTCGTTGTACGTGCTCGTGACGATGCGCGCCCCCCGATCGAGAGAGAGCCGGACAAACTTTTCGGCCGTTAGCCGCTGCGGCGGCGCTATCGCATTCGGATCGCGCAGCGCCTGCGACGTCACCCAGTTCTGGCAATAGCCGCAGTGGAAATCGCAGCCGAGCATGCCGAAGCTCATTGCGAGTGAGCCCGGCAGAGCGTGGAAGAACGGCTTTTTTTCTACCGGGTCGAGTTGGAGAGCACCGACGTAGCCGTGAGGCACGAGCAGCTTTCCGCCGCGATTCGAACGCACGCGGCATATGCCGTCGAGCCCGTCGAAAATCACGCATCGATGCCCGCATGCAAAGCAGCGAAGGCGGTTGTTCTCGAGTTTTTCATAGAGCTCCCCCTCGGTTGTGAATGTTTGGAGAACGTCCTTGAGGGTGGATGATTCAGTTGCCATACTTTGTTCAGCCACGGATTCCGCGGATTACGCAGATTAAATCCGTGTAATCCGTGAAGTCCGCGGCCTTCTCATAAAATCTGCTTCCCGAACGCGGACAGGATCAGCTCCATGCCGAAATACGCGGTCTTGTTCTGCACATCCAGGATCGGGTTGATCTCGGTGATTTCGAAGGAAACCATTTTCTTTGTATCCGCGAGCAGTTCCATGGCGAGATGCGCCTCGCGATAGTTGGCGCCGCCGCGAACGGGAGTGGCGACGCCGGGTGATTCATTGGGGTCCAGAAAGTCCGCATCGAGAGTCGCGGCAAAACCGTCCGTGCCATTCGTCACAATGGACAGCGCTTCGTCCATGACGGCGCCGATCCCGCGCCTGTCGATCTCTTTCATCGTGAAGACGCGGACGCCGGACTTCTTCACCAGCTCGCGTTCGGCAGGATCCACCTCACGTATTCCGACCATGACCGCATGCTGCGGCTGAATCTTTGGCGAAAAGCCCAGAATGTGAGTGAGTTCGGTCGGACCGTATCCCATGATCCCGGCCATTGGCATCCCATGGACGTTGCCGCTCGGTGAAATCTCCGGCGTGTTGAAGTCCGCGTGTGCATCGAACCAGATCAGACCCAGTTTCTGATAATGGCGGCGAAAACTTTCCGAGACGCCGGAAACCGTACCCAGGGCGATCGAGTGGTCGCCGCCGAGCACCAGGGGCGTGCGTCCTTCGTCGCGGATCTCCAGCACCAGGTTTGCGAGGTGCCGGCAGGCGTCAACGATTTCCTTCAAGTACTTGGCGTAGGGGTCGCCGAAGTGACGGGTCTCCGGGATAATGACGTCGAGGTCGCCGAGATCCTGAACCTCGTGGCCGAGCTCCTTCAGCTTTTCGTTCAGATTCGCGTACCGCAATGCCGATGGCCCCATATCCACACCACGCCGGTCCGCGCCCAGGTCCATCGGCACACCGACAATCGAGATTCGTGACATATGGCTCCTCAAGATAAGTTTAAGGGATTAATTAGCCGCGGATTACGCGAATTAATCCCTAGAAGCGGGCAAATCCGGGGAACCGTGGGAAGGGAATGACATCACGAATGTTCTGGATGCCAGTCACGTACATCAAAAAACGCTCAAATCCAAGGCCAAATCCCGCATGGGGAACCGTCCCAAACTGTCGGAGCTCCAGATACCACCAGTAATCCTGCTCCGAAAGCGGGGGATGCGCTTCGGCCATTCTACGCTTCGGCACATCGTATCTTTCTTCGCGCTGAGAGCCGCCAATGATCTCTCCGAGCCGAGGGACAAGCAGGTCCATGGCCCGCACGGTGTTGTTATCATCATTGACCTTCATGTAGAAGGCTTTGATCTTTTTTGGATAATTGATGACGAAAACGGGCCGCTTCACGTGTTCATCGGTGAGGTAGCGTTCGTGTTCTGTTTGCAGTCCTTCGTCCCATTTCGGCGGGAGTTCAAAACTCTTGCCGCTGCGCTCGAGAATCCTGATGGCCTCGGTATAGTCGAGCACTTCAAACTGCGATTGAGTTACGGAACGCAGAGCCTCCATGAGTCCCGGTTCTTTCACCCATTCCCTGGTGTGCAGGAATGCGAGATCGTCCTCGCAATGATCGAGCACAGACTGGATCAAATCCTTGATGAAGGCCTCGGCAAGGGCCATATTTCCTTCCAGGTCGAGGAAAGCCACTTCAGGCTCGATCATCCAGAATTCGGCGAGATGCCTGGCCGTGTTCGAGTTTTCCGCACGGAATGTCGGTCCGAAAGTGTAGACCTTCTTCAGCGCGGTCGCGAAAATCTCTCCTTCAAGCTGGCCGGAAACCGTGAGCTTGGCTTCGGCTTTGAAAAAATCCTGCTGAAAATCGATCTTGTTATCGACTTTGGGAAGATTTTCCAGGTCCAGGGCTGTGACTCGAAACATTTCTCCGGCGCCTTCGGCGTCGGAGGTCGTAATGATTGGAGTGTGGATGTGGAAAAACCCGCGTTCATTGAAGAACCTGTGTATTGCAAAGGCTGCCCTGCTTCGCACACGAAAGGCCGCACCGAGCGTATTGGTCCGGGGGCGAAGGTGCTGTATTTCCCGCAGGAACTCCAGCGTGTGTTTTTTCTTTTGTAAGGGATACTCGGGCGGCGCTTCTCCTACGAGTTTGATCTCCGCCACATTGAAGTCATATTCCTGCTTGCCGCCCTCTGAACGCACAAGCCGGCCCGCGACTTCTATCGCTGATCCGGTCCCCAGCTTTCCCGCGATCGTCTGGTAGCTTTCCAGTGAGGGGTTCACGACAAGTTGCAGAGTCCGGATCGATGTACCATCCGAAAATTCGATGAAAGAGATTCCTTTTCCTGCCCGGTGGCTGCGGACCCAGCCCTGGAGTTTGAATTCCTGATCGAGGGGTTTTGTGGCGTGAACTTCCTTGACGTCGAGGATTTTCATATGCAGTCGCGGGCTTTAGCCCGCGTTCAGTCCGTACTTTGACCTGAATTCTTCGATCGAGTTCTGAGCCTCATCCCAAAGGTCCTGCAGGCGGCTGCGCACCTCCCGGCCTTTGGCCGGTTCGTCTCCGCGCGTCTCGAAAACAAGGGAGCCTTTGTATTCGGCGATCACGAGTTTTTCGATGAGAGCCGGCCAGTTCAGCGTGCCTTCGAAGGGCCACAGATGCTCATCCTTCTCGCCATTGTTGTCGTGGACGTGCGTCGTATGGATGTGTTCAAAACCGCTCGTGACTCCCTGCAAATATCCGTGTCCAGTATCGTAGCAGATTCCAATATCGGGAATGCCTGCCACACGTTTGAATTCCTGGATGCGTTCGATGGTCGAGATCTCATTCGGGATGTTTTCGATCATGACTCTCACCCCGGCAAATGCTCGAATCTGAGCGATCGCCGAGTAGGCATACTCAAACGCAACGGGACTGAACTTCTCTCCGGGATTTCCCAGGTGCATCACCACGTATGACGGCATGACTCGCTCAGCCAGCTCGAGCGAACGTTTAATCTCATCGATCGCGGATTCGCGATGTTGCCGCTCGGAATCCAGCGGCGATATCCAGACTTTCTCCCCGGGTCCGACATTCTCCATGAAAGGCAGGTGAATCGAAGGGGCCGGCAGAGCGTTTTCTTGGAACCACCGTCCGAGAGAGCGCAGCAGGGTTCGATCGTGGAAATCCAGGTGTGGGCGATTGCAAAAGAGCTCGAACTGCTCGTAGCCGGTTTTTCTTATGGATTCCAGCAGATCCACGGTGACTGTGCGGCGGCGGTGGATCTGCGTCGAGATTCCAAACTCCATGACACGCATTGTAATGCTATGATTTCGGGAATGCTTGGACGAATCGCATTAATTCTTTTCCTTGTCGCCAGTTGCGTTATGCCGGGCTCGGCGCAGTCTCGAACCATCATCTTCGAACCGAACCTGCGGTTGTTCACTACGATGGCCGCTCTGAACGTCGCCGGTTTCGACGTCGAATACGGTTCCCAATACCATCCGGTGCGCGCGGCGGCCCGGAAATACACGGAGGATCTGGATCCGGACCTTGTGGCCCGGCTGAAGGCGTTTTACAAGGGACGTAAGGGCAATGAAACGAATGAGGCGCAGCTGTCCAAGTACATCTCTCTGGCTGTGACGTTGACGGATGCGCCCAATTTCAGGCCTGCCACTCGCGAAGAGAACATGCCGCCGGATGCGCGGAGTGTGCTGGGTTTTGCCGACCTTCTCCGTGAGTTTTACGAGAAGGCACACATTTCGCAGTATTGGACCGTAATCCGTCTCCAATATGAACGAGAGATCGCTCGGCAGGCTCCCGTATTGCGTGATCTCATCGTCCGGACCGACGCCTATCTTCGCGTTCCGCTCGGAAATGTCGTGACCCGGAATCTGGCCGTTTACCTCGAACTGGCAGCGCCCATCAATACCGTTAACGTGCGAAGCTATCAGGACAACTACTACGTCGTTCTTGGCGATTCAACGAATCCGCGCGTCGACGATGTGCGCCACGCTTATTTGCACTTCCAGCTCGACAGCCTTGTCGCCCTCAATGGTCCGAAGATCGCGGGAGGCAACAATATTCTCGGACTCGTTTCGAGAGCCGAAGGCGTCGATCGGGCCTACACGTCGGAGTTTCACATCATGACGACGGAGTCGTTGATTCGCGCCATCGAGTTGCGCATGGACCGGGTTCCGGCCGTCCGGGCGCGCGAAAACGTCGATGCCTATTATCGATCGGGGTTGTTGTTGACGCCTTACTTCTATGAGGCTCTCCAGAGCTTTGAGCAGAATGAATCGGGAATCCGCGACTACTTTCCAGAAATAGCGAAGGCAATTCAGTTGAAGACCGAGCAACAGAGGTTTCAGGAAACCTTCTCGAAGATCCCGATTCCTCAGAAGACGGCGTCGCGGCCCGAGGTTCCACAGCCTCCGCCGGCGCCGCCGGCAAATCCAACCCTCGATCTGCTCAAGGAAGGCGAAGCGGCATTCAATTCAGGTGATCACGCGAAGGCGAAGGCTGCTTTCGAAAGAGTGCTTTCGGATTTCGATCGTAATAATGGCGCGGCCCTCTACGGCCTGGCGTTGATTGCGAGCAGGCAGAACGACGACGAACTGGCGAAGCAGTATTTCGATCGGACGATTCGCAGCGATTCGGCCGAGCCCTCAATGAGAGTCTGGTCCTACATCTTTATGGCGCGGATCTTCGACCTCGAATGTACGCGCGAACGCGCCGTCGAGTACTACCAGCAGGCCGTCAAGCTCGGCGACAACACCCGAAACGCGCAAGCCGCCGCGCGAGAAGGCATCCAAAAGCCTTACGGCGACGGCTGCCGCTAGTGCCGAAATCTTGAAATTGGACGAATCCTGCATCTCAGATCCGAAATCCGAAATCTCAGATTGGACTGGTCCATTTGCGTTGGGCGGCGCACCAACCATTTCCGCATGGCAGTAGTTGCACATAACCCCGAGTCCCATTGTGAACTGCTGCATCACCTGAACAACCTGCGGGCGCGTCATATCCTTTGGCAGCACCTGGAGGTTCGTCGGCGGAGGAGGAGCCGCGCGTTGTCCACCACCACCACCGCGCTCACCGCGCTGACCGTCTTGAGCCGGCGCTTGAGCTGCAATCATCATCGGCAACGTCATTGAAATACAAAGAACTACAATCCCGAACCACATCATCTTGCGTATAGTCATAGTCACCCCTCGTCCGGTTTTTATACTTTAGCTGATTCACGAATGCCAAGAGATTCTGAACGTAATTCGGGGGACAGACATAAATCAGCCGCGGATTTCACGGATTACGCGGATGGCGCGCAATTAATGCCCTTGATGCGCGCCATCCGCGTAATCCGTGAAATCCGCGGCTGATTTATGTCTGTCCCCGAATCACCCAAAGCGAAGATCTTCGACGGTATCGAAGACGGGGACATCTGTTCGTAACGTCGCAAGCCTTAGAAAGAGCAACGCATCATCCCAGGAAGCGAACAACGTTTCTGCCAGCGGGCGGGCGTTTCGTATTGAGGGCGGCCATTCTTTCCAGTCTTTCGGTATCTGTTCGAGGTGGGGATACACGGACAAAGTCGAGGCTGCGGCTTTCTTCCCCCAGCCTTTCACGCCGGGAAAACCGTCTGCGCTGTCGCCCACCAGAGCAAGATAGTCGGGAATGGATTTAGGCGGAACTCCGAACTTCGCAACGATAGCGGCTTCGTCGAGTATCACCTGCGTTCGACGGTGAAGCTGGACGATTCGCGTACCGGAGACACATTGGCCGAGATCCTTGTCGGGAGTGCAGATCAGCACGCGATCGACCTGCGGGTCTTTCGCGGCCTTGATCGCCGCCGAAGCCAGAGCGTCGTCGGCTTCGAATTCCACCATCGGCCAGAGAACGACTCCCATGGCCTCGAGCGAATCCTCGAGAATAGGAAATTGCGAATACAGCTCCGGCGGAACTCCTTCGCCTGTCTTGTATCCGGAATACAGATCGTTCCGGAACGATTCGATGACCCGGTCCGTGGCCACGCCGAGGTGCGTGGCTCCACGATCGATCATTCCCCTGACGGAATTCACAACCGCGCGAGCTGCCCCGACCTCGCGGCCCATGGCATCTTTCACTGAAGGGACAGCAAAGAAATGCCGGAAGAGTTCATACGTGCCGTCGATCAAATAAACGTCCATACTAAGTTTGAATGGAAATTCCCATTGTCAATATAGGTCCACTGGTGTCTGGAACGAAAGGCCGTCATGACGTGGCAGCCAGGATAGGGCAAGCGTGTCGCGACTGTGGTTTCTTTTACGTTATCGACCATGGAGTGGATGAAGACGTGCAGCGGCGGCTGGAGGAAGCCAGTCGACAGTTTTTCGCTCAGGATCTTCAGACCAAGATGGAAATCAGCATGTCTCGCGGCGGGCGAGCCTGGCGAGGATACTTTCCCGTCGGTGGCGAACTCACATCCGGAAAGCCTGACCTGAAAGAGGGGATCTACTTTGGGGCTGAGCTCAGCGATGATCATCCTCTTGTGCAGGCCGGCACGCCGCTGCATGGCGCAAACCTTTTTCCCGCAAACATCCCGCAATTCCGCGAGCTGGTCCGGGACTACATGGCCGCGATGACCGAACTTGGGCACCGCCTGATCGCCGGTATCTCCCTGGGCCTCGGTTTGGAAGAATCGTATTTTGCCGACCATTACACGTCTGATCCGCTGGTGTTGTTCCGTATCTTCAACTACCCTGTGCCGCTTGAGAACGCTGAGAGTGAACCAGGCCTGGGGGTCGGCGAGCACACGGATTATGGTCTCCTGACTATTTTGAGACAGGACATGTCCGGAGGCTTGCAGGTGAAAACAAAGTCTCATTGGGTAGACGCGCCTCCGATACCTAACTCGTTTGTGTGTAACGTGGGAGACATGCTGGACCGCTTGACGGGAGGGCGGTATTTATCAGCGCCGCATCGCGCCCGGAATCCGGCAGGACATGATCGGCTGTCATTCGCATTCTTCTTCGATCCGAACTTCAATGCGGAAGTCCGGCCCGTCACGGCTGGTGCTGTGTTGAATGACAACAAGGAAGAACGGTGGGATCGTGCCAGCGTCCACGAGTTTCGCGGTACATACGGCGACTACCTGCTGGGTAAAGTCTCCAGGGTTTTCCCGGAGTTACGCCGCAAGGTGCTGTAGCGGCGGTCTATGACCGCCGGTGTTTGTCGATTTTGGGAAAAGCCGGCGGTCATAGACCACCGCTACAGTTGCTTCAGGGCTGGCCAGGCGTTGCGGCCGGCCTCGGAGGCTGCTGGGTGAGCACCTGTCCGGACGGCAGCGTGACGGAAACGAAAAGTCCTCCCGGGTCACCGTTCCTGAAAGGCCGGGCAACCACCTTTACCTTGTCGCCGACCTTGACCGACGTAGACTTCCAGCCCGCGCGGACCAGAAAGGCGGGAGGATTCATCTCCAGGTTCCAGATGTCGCTGTTGCTGTTGCTGTTCGGTACCTCAATTTCCAGCCATGAGTGCGGATTACCCCACTTGAACTGCTTGACGATGCCCTCCGTCGTCACGGTTTTCGTCGTGTCGATGCCGGCCGCGGAATGGTGGGCGTAGGCTGAGCTCGCAATACAAAGCGCAATCACCAGCGAGCCTGCGACTATTAGACCTTTCATTGCTCTGCCTCCTGTTTCCTGATTCCTAGCGAACGTTGTCCTTCGAGTGGACACTCGGCATGTGCTCGTTGAGATCGGGCAGGCACTCGACTTCGGCGATGTCCCGGTCATCGACGCGTCTCCAGTGCTTGACCATCTTCCAATCGCCCTCCCACATCTTCGGGTCGGTCAATGTGAACTCGATCTCGAGCGTTTTTCCTTCGTTGATCATCTTGATGCGTTCGACGATGTGCAGCTTGTCGCTCGCCGGAATTCCCAATCTGTCATGAATCCAGTGATGTTCGGCAACGAAATTTGTGGTATCGATCACGAGCGTATCGCCGTCCCAGTGCCCAACGGATTCTCCATTGAAGCTGGGCACGGCAATGTCCGGGTCCGTATGAGGGCGGCCATCCATGTAGATGACGCGCAGACTGTTCATCAATTCGCTGATCATGAAGATTCCGGTCGGCAATTGGATCATGCTGACGGGCCACACGCGCGTCATCATAATGGGCATTCCTGCCGGCCAACACAGGCCGATGTCGTTGCGATATATCTTGCCTTCCTTCGTGGCTATTTGCGCGGCATCATAGTGCTTCTGCGCCTCAGAGGTGAGCTTGAAGCCCGGGGGAGGATCGAACCTTTCGGTTTCTCCGCCGTGCAGCCACGCTCCCGTCAGGTTGAAGGGCGGCTTGGGACGAGGTTTGGCGATGTTGTCCGGCGCCAGCATACCGAGCGAACCTGGGGGCTGGAACTGAGCCGCCAGATTCGATGCGGCCACAAGGACAGTCAATACAACGAGAGCAGCCATCCCAACCCGACTGATCCGCGATTTGCTCATCGTTTCCTCCAAAATATTCAGTCTCACTGGGTTGCGGATCTTATCATGCGATCTACAGAGGATCAATTTAGGCGGCAGCGATTGACCACCGTTCCACAAAGTTGATTTTATTCGCCGGCCCCCAGGTCCTCAATTTTCAAGGACGTACGCCACTGTGGCGATTTGGTCACTGGCCTGCACAGTGTCGCCCATGATTGTCATAGGTACGCGCCAGGCTACCCGCGAGAGGAGTACGCTCGCTCGACCGTCGAAAATTCCGCTCGGCATCGTTACCGTGATGGCCGTTTGGTTTATCTCCAGTTACGCCTATCGCTACCTTACTTTCGATTCCGAACAGTTCGGCATCTTCAGGCCGCGTGCTGGCTGGCTTGTCCTTCATGTTGCCGGGGGCACGGCAGCGCTCCTCATCGGCCCAATACAATTCTGGTTTGGCTCGCAGCGCTCGAAGGTCGTGCTTCACCGAATTCTCGGTATCGGATATCTGATGTGTGTCGCCATCAGCAGCGCTGCAGCCTTTTACATGGCCGCGCACACGGACTTCGGTTGGGTTTTTGGAATGGGCCTCACCTCGCTGGCGATCGCCTGGGTCGCAACGACGGGTCTGGCCGTTCTAGCCATCAGCCGCTGCCTGATCGAGCAACATCGGGAATGGATGGTCCGGAGTTACGTCGTGACGTTCGGTTTCGTCATATTCCGAGCAGTGGTCGAAGTGTTTGAAATAGCCGGGACAGGCACTACGGTGGAGCGCCTCACCGCGGCAAGCTGGATGTGCTGGGCTGTTCCGTTGCTGATCACCGAAATGATGCTGCAGGGCCGCAAAATTTTCATGTACGGTGTTCAGGTTCCCGAGAGACTTGCCGCCAGGGAAAGCGGCCTGTTGGAGCTGATGAAATCGACTGAAAAGACTGTAGTTTCACGGCCGCAGGCACCGAGCAAGGTTCGCCTTGAACAACCTCAAAGCGTGGTTGAATCCAACATGTAGCGGCGCTCTGTGAGCCTGTAGCGGCGTTCTGTGAGCCTGTAGCGGCGCTCTGTGAGCGCCGGTCTTTTCCTGAATCCGGAGCCGGCAAATTGAACAGCTTGTTGATAGGCGTCGCGCGCTTCTCTGGTGAGGCCCGCACGTCGGCAGAAGTCCGCAAGTGTCGCATGAAACAGGAAATACTCTTTCATGGGAACCTGCCGTTGAATGGCGTGTAACTGCCTGATTCCGGAGTGAGGCCCCTCGATCATCGAGAGTGCCACCGCGCGGTTCAGAATTACCACCGGTGATGGGTTGAGTTGAACAAGCTGGTCGTAATAGCCAAGGATCTGGTGCCAGTCTGTGAGCTCGTACATCGGAGCGAGGGAATGGCACGCGGCGATGCCTGCTTCGAGGTGATACGCCGTCAATTCCTGGCCCTGCGCTGCCTGCGACAAGTGGTACAGGCCGCGGTCGATCAGGCGCCGATCCCAAAGCGTTCTGTCCTGATCGGCCAGCAATAAAAGCTGCCCATCCGAAGTCTGCCGTGCGGACAGTCTCGACGCCTGA
>WNFS01000408.1_pt1 | contig 32509 bp, 25 predicted proteins | sample 5400141 | NCBI WGS metagenome assembly WNFS01 (sample SAMN13153358, study PRJNA577476) | soil metagenome | isolation source: 60 cm saprolite under Madrone tree | place: USA:California | collected 2016-06-14
CTGACGGCAGGCGGAACGGCGGTGATCGAAAGGGCGCACGTGACAAACGCGGGCAAAACGGTGGAGATGATTACGCTCTACTACCTGGACGGCGACCAACTGAAAATGACGCATTACTGCATGGCGGGCAACCAGCCGACCATGCGCGGAAACTACGCGCCGGACACGAAGACGCTGACGTTTGAGTTCGAGGGCGCGACGAATCTAAAGAGCCCGAACGACGGACACATGCACCATGCTGTGTACACATTCATCGACAACGATCATTTCAAGACGACATGGACCTTTCGCAAGGATCAAAAGGACGCTTTTACGGAAGACGTGACCTACGTCCGCGCAAAGTAAGCCGATCAGAAGAGCTGTTTGACGCAAACAGAGCGACGAAAGCGGCGCCGAGGAAGGGAGGCGACGTAACCGCAAGAGCATGCAGAGTAATCCAAAAGAAACGGATCGCTTCCGAGAAAGGGCAGGCTCACAGGGAGCTTGCCCTTTCTCCATGTGCCGCATATAGAATGGCGTGCATCGAAACAGTCAGGAGCAACGTCATGGGATTTGCGGCATTTCGCGATCACAAATATATCAGTCTCGAGACCTTCAAGAAGAGCGGCGAGGGCGTGAAGACGCCAGTGTGGTTCGCGGCGGATCCATCTGCCGATCTTTCGGGAGACGCGGCGCGCCTCTACATCTACACGATCGGGAACACTGGAAAGGTGAAGCGCATTCGCAACAATGGCCACGTGAAAATCGCGCCTTGCACGATAAAGGGAGTGACCCTCGGCGAGTGGTCAGACGCGAAAGCGGAAATCGTGACGGGAGAAATAGCCTCCGAGGCCATGAAACTGCTCAACAAGAAGTATTTTCCATGGAAACAGCTGCTCGGTTTCTTCGCGCTTTTCAGCCGGCGCGAAAGAGTCGTCATGGCGATCCGGCCGGCGTGATGGAATCGGAGCAGGTGCCCGCCAATTCCGGAATCGAAGATCGTCGTGCCGTACCGCTCTTCTGAGCACATCCGCTGCGCGGTGTCGAAACTGGCCACGGGCACGCCACGTCTATTCCTCTAGAGAGCAACCAAACCATTGCCGTTCCTGGAGGATGCCATGCGAAACGTGACCTCTTTGAAATTGTTTTTGTTTGTGTGCGCCGCACTTTTCTTCGCTGTGCAAGCAGGCGCACAAGCACCACCTCCTCCTCCCTTCTCTTTGGCGCCCGTGCCGCCGGCGCTTCTCAACGCAAAAACAGTCTTCATCTCGAATGCCGGGGCCGACAGCGGACTTTTTCCGCATCCCTTCAGCGGCGATCCAGACCGGCCCTACAACGAATTTTTTGCGGCCGTTCAAGCGTGGGGCCGCTACCGGATCGTTGCGGATCCATCGGAAAGACCCACTTCCGATGTTCCGGCTTGTGATCTTCGACCGAAAAACACACTATGTGCTCTGGGCGCTGACGGAATCGATCATGGTGGCGGTTTTACAGAAAACCCATGACAATAATTTCGACGCAGCGCTGTCGGCTATCACAATGGATTTGAAGAGGCTCACGAGCGCACCCACGTCCACAGCTGCAAATAACTGACAGCGGAACGCCGGCGTTTGAATTCGCCGAGAAACTCTGCAGTTTGAACTGCTTCGCGGTCAAGCTGGCACCTTCGAAGCACTACTCGAACGGGATGCCCGTCTGCTTGGAGATGGTGCGGAGATCTTCGACGATAGGCATAATGAGCGGCACGCCGTTTTTGCGGCGCTCGCGTTCTGCTTCGCGTTCGGGATCGCCGGGGATTAACGGGCCGTTTGTGCCCGGCGCCGGTTTTGTGGCGCGGAAGACGCGAACATAGTTGTCGATCTGGCGCTTGAAGGCATTGGGGTCGATGAAGCCGTCGATGCGCATGGCGCCGAAGAAATGGCCGATGCCTTTGCCGACGCTACTAGTGGGAATTTCCTGGCGCAACGCAAAAGGCGGAGCGAAGGGGCCCCAGTTTGCTCCGCTGAGAACGGCGCACAAAACATCCACCATAACAGCCAAAGCATAGCCTTTGTGTCCGCTACGTTCGCGGTCGGAGCCGAGCGGAAGGAGGCAGCCGCCGTTCACAGGGTCGTCTGGATTTGTAGTATTGAGACCCTGATTATCGATGGCCCATCCGAGGGGAATCGATTCGCCTTTGCGGCGAGCCATTTCGATTTTTCCGTAAGCAGCGGCGCAGGTGGCCATATCAATCACGATAGGCGGCTCTTCTTTGCCGGGAAAGGCGATGGCCATGGGATTGGTGCCGAGCATGCGCTGCATGCCCCACAAGGGAGCGACGAGTTTGCTGGAGTTGGTCATGGCCCAGCCGATCATGTCGCGCTCGAGAGCCTGGAGAACGTAGTAGCCGGCGATGCCGAAGTGGTTGGTGTTGCAGACGCTTACCCAGCCGGAGCCGGCTTTTTCGGCCATGTCCATGGTGATGCGATTCGCTTGCGGACCGACAACAAGACCGAGGCCGTTGTCTCCGTCGATAGTCGCGGTGCTCAATGTGGATCGAAGTGTTGCGATTTTTGGCTTGGGATTGATGAGCCCCTCGTTGAGCAAACCAAAATAACTGTAGAGGCGGGCTACGCCGTGGGAATCGATGCCCCGGAGGTCCGCGGAGGCGAGAACGTCGGCGGCTTGCGTAGCGTCGTCTTGGGGGACACCGAAGTGGAGGAAGATGCGAGTGCTGAATTCACGAAGGGCATCGATGTGAAAGATTTTGGCCTCGACGGCGGGCATGTGGGACCTTTCTTGGTGTTAACGATTATCTGCAAAAACGTCGTTTCGTGGACTCAAAGCTCCGACAGAGTTTGCCATTTAGATTTTAGATGCGCGGAAAACCATAGGCCAGGCCCTCGCCGGCGTCAAGCCGAGATGCAATTTTCCAAAATGCCTTTTTCTCGTAGGATGGCGAGGGAAGGTGAGCCGCGAAGCCAGAAGCTTGCCGACGGTGGAAGGGTGGCGTAGGATTCCGAAACTGCGCTTCTAAAACTAGAGCATCCTGGTGACCCTATGGGAATGCATTTCAACAGCCGCGTTTACCGTTTTGTGATGAAGAACCGTTATACTCGCGCGATGGAAAACCACATTCGTTGCAGCCGAATACTCACATTTCTTTTGGTCCTGTTTCTTTCTACATTAGCGCCGGGTCTCTTGGCGCAGGACGCGTCTCGGCCTGTGCAGTTGCCGAACGGCAAAATGCTTGGGGATGTTCCGGGCAGGCCGCGGCCAATCAATAATCTTCCGACGGCCGTAACGATTTCTCCCGACGGACGGTTCGCCGTGCTGCTGCACAGTGGGTATGGTGCATACACTTCGGGAGAGAAGCAGTCTCTCTCCGTGCTAAATCTTGAAACGGATGAGCTTACTGATTTTCCGGACGACCGGCTTGGGAGCAAAGCAAGGCAGACGTATTTTCTCGGGCTGGCGTTCAGCCTGGACGGCAAGCACGTTTTTGCGAGCATGGCCTCACTCACTGACCCACTTGCCAAGAAGAAGGGGAGTACGGGCAACGGCATTGCAGTCTATAGCTTTGAAAACGGTCGTATCTCGGCGGAGAGATTTATGCCTTTGCCGCCGCGCACGACAATCCCTGAGGGGAAGCTTCGGCGCGATGAGTTCAAGGATGTTACGTATCCGGCGGGGCTGAGCGTTGGGCAGAACGGGGGCGAACAGAGACTGTTGGTCGCCAGCAACAACTCGGACGAAGCTGTTCTTCTTAATTCGAGCAACGGGAAAGTCATCCACAGGTTCGATCTTTCCACGATGAAGCGCATCCCGGGTTCGCTGCCGTATACGACGGTGATGACCAAAGACGGGAAACGAGGTTTCGTTTCGCTGTGGAATGCTTCGTCGGTCGCGGAGCTCGACTTGCTGAACGGGCGCGTGGTCCGGATCATTCCGCTGCGCAAACCGGAGTCACCGCTCGCAGGAGGATCGCACCCTACGGCGCTACTGCTCAATCGTGACAACTCACGCCTATATGTGGCGCTGACCAACCGCGACGAAATCGCGGAGCTCGACGCGAGCTCGGGAAAAGTCTTGTCTTATGTTTCAACGAAACTTCCCGGGCAAAAATACGGTGGAAGCGATCCGGAATATCTGGCGCTTTCGCCGGACGAAAAGACGCTTTTTTCCGCAGACGCAATTTCGGATTCAGTGGCGGTGTTTGATCTGACGAAAGGGAGTGCGGGCGAGCGTGCCGAAGCTGCAGGGTTCATTCCGACGGAGTGGTATCCGACGGTTGTGGCCGCAACGGGGAAGGATTTGCTTATTGCGAGCGCTAAGGGAAAGGGTTCCGGACCGAATCCAAAACTGATCGGCAAGACGCCTGACGGCCGACCACGCTACCAATACGGGCCGGCGCTCATTCACGGCTCGCTGGCGCGCATTCCGCTTGCGGATTTGAATGCAAGTCTTTCGGCATACACAAAGCAGGTTGTGGACACGAATGCTCTGCGCGGCAATGGCGACCGGGTGTCTTTCGCTGGCGGCGAAAACAAAATTTATCACGTAATTTACATCATTAAGGAAAACCGGACGTACGATCAGGTCTTCGGCGATATTGCGGGTGCGAATGGCGATTCATCGTTGACGATGTACGGCGAGGACATTACGCCCAATCAGCACAAGCTCGCGCGGCAATTCGGAATTCTGGATAATTTCTACGACAGCGGAGAGGTTTCAGGAGACGGGCACGTGTGGTCGAATTCGGCTTCGATCTCGGACTACATCGCGAAGACGTGGCCCATCGGCTATCGCGGCGGCGAGCACACGTACGATTCGGAAGGTGCTTTGCTGAGCGGCGTGTCGCTAGAGGATGAGGTGCCGGATGCGGGAGAGCCGACCGGCGGTTATCTTTGGAAGGATTTTGCCAGCCACGGAGTTTCCTACCGGCACTACGGGGAGTACATCGTCAGCCGCTGGTGCAACCAAAAACGTGACCAGGGAGAACCGGCCATGGGACCGCCGAAGGCAGCGGGCGAGAATTGCGCGCGTGCGGTGATTAATAAAGGCGATCCGCTTGAAAAAAATGTTGGCGATCCGCGAGGCGGGGCGAGCCCGTACCCATGGGCGATCCCGGTTCTGGCAAAGAATGCGGCGAGCGAGGCGGAATTGCTGGGGCACTTCGATCCTTTGTTTCCAGATTTTGAAGTGGCGTATCCGGATCAGTTGCGCGCGGATGAGTTTTTGAATGAGTTCAATGGATTTGTGAACGCGCGCAACGCGGGGAAGGACACGATGCCGCAATTTATTCTCTTGCGTCTGCCGAACGACCACACGGCGGGGGGTACGAAGGGCAAACCGCGCCCCGCCGCGTCTGTTGCCGACAATGATTTAGCTATCGGGCGGGTAGTTGACGCGGTATCGCACAGTCCGTATTGGGAAGATACGGCATTCCTGATTCTGGAGGACGACGCCCAGAATGGACCGGATCACGTGGATTCTCACCGGAGCACCTCCCTGGTGATCAGCAAGTACGCGCCGCTGCCCACGGGAGATGGGAATGACGCGAAGCCGTTTGTAGACCATTCGTTCTACACGACGATCAATGTGGTGCGGACGATTGAAGCGTTGCTGGGCGTGCCGCCGATGAACGCGAACGATTCGCGCGCGGCAGTGATGGCGCCGCTTTTCAGCGGGACGGGGCAACAGCCGGCGTTTACTGCGGATTTTCGCAACCGCGACAACGGATTGATCTATGAGATGAACACGAAGGAATGGAAAGAGGGGAAAAATCTGGATTTCAGCCGCGCCGATGCCGTGGATACGGCGCTGCTGAACAAATACCTTTGGAAGGATCGCATGGGCGATGCGCCGATGCCAGCTCCGCAACACAATATTTTTCCAGCGACAGCGGCGAACAAGAGTTCCCAAAAAGACCTGGACTGATTGTGGCGAATTTTTATCCGAGGGCCGGACAGAAGATTGCGCCTCGGCGATCCGTGGCGTTGTTCGCTTTGCTGGCGATCACCATGGTGGTCGTTTCTTATTTGGTGATCGTGTTGCTGGCGATTGCCTGCGTTTACCTGCCTTATCTTGCATTCACGAGCGCGGAACATCCGCCTGCGCAGCTGGGGCTTTTGGTGCTCGGCGGCATCATCGTTGGCGCGACGATTCTGTGGTCGCTGGTGCCGCGGCGGGAAAAGTTTGAGGTACCCGGACTTTTGTTGGAAGCTTCGGCGCATCCGAGGCTTTTCGCGGAGCTGCAGGCGATCGCGGCGGCGTTGAACGAGCCGCTTCCGCGCGAAGTGTATCTGGTGGGGCAAGTCAATGCGTTCGTGGCAGACCGCGGAGGAATCATGGGGTTTGGCAGCCGAAGGGTGATGGGTATCGGGCTGCCCTTGCTCTCCATCCTGACCGTTTCCGAGATGCGAGCCGTGCTGGCGCATGAATTCGCGCATTACTATAGCGGCGACACGAGGATGGGACCTTGGGTGTACAAGACGCAAAGCGCGATGATTCGCGCGTTTCGGAACATTGGTTCCCTGGGGGAACTTGGCCGAATCGCTGCGCTTCAGTTTATGAACTTGGTGGCTACGTTCATTTTGAAGTGGTACTTCATTTTCTTTTTGCGGGTGATCAATTTTGTGTCTCGCCGAAAGGAATATCGCGCCGATGAACTTGCATGTCTGGTGGCGGGCGCTGAGCCGCTCGTCGAAGGTCTGCGAAAGATTCATGGTGCGTCGATGGCGTGGGGCCCCTACTGGAATTCGGAAGTTGTACCTGTGCTGAATCAGGGTTGCAAGCCGGCGATCGCGGACGGCTTTTCGCGGTTTCTGGCGGCGCCGCAAATCGAGGTGCAGGTGGCAAAGGGAATTGAAAAAGAAATCGCGGAAGGCAAGACCGAACCGTACGACACGCATCCTCCGCTGCGGGACCGTATTGCGGCGATCGAAAAACTTAAAGCGGAACCGGGTGAAAAGGACAAGGAGATGGCCGTTTCGCTGCTGGACGAACCAGAGTCCACGGAATTGCAGTTTCTCGAGTTGGTGAACCCAAATCTGGCGAAGAATTCGTTGCGGCAGGTGGGTTGGGACGAAATCGGGCGCACGGTGACAATTCCTTCCTGGAAAGCCGCAGTGGGCGAATATGCTCCGATGATGGAGGGGATTACAGCGGGCGCGCTTCCAGAGGTCGTCAAAAGGCTGCCCCAGATGGGATCGAAAATACGCGATCCGCGCGGGATGTTGCTGACGCCGCAACAGCGTACACAAAGAGCAGGGCAGCTACTTGGGATGGCGCTGGGGCTGGCGCTGCTCGAAAAAGGCTGGGAATTGGAAGCGCAGCCGGGGAGTTTCTTCCTGGGCAAAGGCGCGGACAGAATAAATACGTTTGCGTTCATGGACGAGATGATTGAAGGGAAAATCTCCGCAGAAGGATGGGTGGAGATCTGCAAGGAGTTTGGAATTGCGGAGTCGGAGTTGATCTTCGTGGCGGGAAGCACAACGGGGGCCGGGGCGAACGCGCAAGAGGATTCAAATAGCCGGCGCGGGCTACTTGCCGAGGACCACACCGATTCCTGAGAGCACCAATTTTCTCTAAGATGCGACGGGCAGCGGCGGACAGGAAGGCGTCTTTCATATCGCCGATCTCATCACATGCGGCGTTCATGGCCTCGGTAACTTTGTCCGGGGAATGGCGCGCCAAGCATTCCTTTAATGCATCACTAAATAGACGGCTTCGCGACCTTTTGGTGCGGCGCGCAAGGCGCTCCGCCCCTTCTTCGGAAGGCAGGCAATAGAACGGTTTCGACTAGCGACCTGACGAAGGGGTGGCGGCGAGTTGCGAGGATTGAGCCAAAGCGCGCAAAGATTCGGCGTATGGAGCGCGGGCTACGCCGCGCTCGGTGAAGATGGCAGCAATATAGCGGGCAGGGGTGACGTCGAAGGCGGGGTGCGCGGCGTGCACGTCGGGCGCAATGCGAACGCCTTGAAGGTGGGTGACTTCGGCGGCGGAGCGTTCTTCGATGGGAATATGATCGCCATCGGGGATGGAGAGATCGAAAGTCGAGACGGGCGCGGCGATGTAGAAGGGGACCTTGTTTTCTTTGGCTAGGACGGCGATTTGGTAGGTGCCGATCTTGTTGGCAGTGTCACCGTTGGCGGCGATGCGGTCGGCTCCGGTGACGATGGCGCCAACTTTTCCGGTTTTTAGAAAATGGCCGACCATGTTGTCGGTGATGAGCGTGAGGGGGATGCCACCTTTGTGGAGTTCCCAGGCGGTTAGGCGCGCGCCTTGCAGATAGGGGCGGGTTTCGGGGACGAGGACGTGGAGTTTTTTGCCTTGTTGGAATGCCACGCGAATCACGCCTAGCGCTGTGCCGATTCCGCCGGTGGCTAGAGCGCCGGCGTTGCATTGCGTCATGACCTGGCCATCGGCTGGCATGAATTCGGCACCGAAGCGCCCGATGGCTTCGTCGGTGGCTTTCTTTTCGAGATGAACTTGTTGGGCTTCCTCGACCATTCCTTGGCGGATTTTGGCAAGGTCAGAGGATTCGACGATGAGCTCTTCGAAGCGGCGTTTCATGCGCTCGATGGCCCAGAAGAGATCGACGGCGGTGGGGCGGGTTTTTGCTAGCACGTCGCAGATTTCCGCAAATTCTGCGCGCAAGCCTTCGACGGATTTTGCTGAGGAGTGAAGAACGCCTAGCGCGGCTCCCATGGCAGCTGCAACACCGATGGCCGGGGCGCCGCGAATGACCATATCGCGGATGGCTTTGGCGACTTCGCGGTAGTTCGTGTACGTGTAGCTGACCTCCTCGGCGGGGAGGAGACGCTGGTCTAGCATGACCACGCCGCGGTCGGTCCATTCGATGGGTTGCGCTACGTACATTCCTTGGGCATCCTATACAAGTCTGATTCGAGCGTTAGATTTCGCGCAGGAAAAAATCACAATTCGCGATTTATCCGAGCGATCATGCCAAGCCAGGGCGCCATGGATCGCGCCCCTACAAGTATTCTAGCGAAGGGAAGGACGGAAAACGAATCGGTCAATGGGTGGAAGGCATCTTTGTGAAGCCTTCGGTGCCGAGGATGGTGACCAGGGCGATCATGGAGTTGTAGCCCAAGTGGAGCAGAAAACTCGCGAAGACGGAGCCGGTGCGGGCGCGAACAAACGTGAAGATGACGCCGACCACGATGAGCACGGAAACGAGGCCCCAGGTCCAACCAAGCTGGGCGCCGTCATCAAGCCGAAGAGGACTCCGGTGACGAGGATGCTTGTGCCTACGCCGAAGTATTTTGCAAAGAGAGGGTAGAGGTAGCCGCGAAAGACGGTTTCTTCAACGAGCGGTGCTACCAAAACGGCCATAGCCATAAAGAGAATCGCCGTGTTTTTGTAGCGGAAAAGTTCTTCGATGGGCACATCCTCTGGCGGCTGCATTTTGGCGGTCACGATGAAAACTAGGATGGAGAGAATGCAGCCCCCGAAGAAAAAGAGCCATGGACTGCGCGGCTGGCCGTTGGGGCGCTTGATCTTTCTCCATCCAAGAGTTCGCCAGAAGGGAAAACCACGAAGGACCGACAGGGTGACGTAGAGAAAGAGGAAAATCAGGGCGTACCAAAGAACCATGCTGCCGATGGCGAATTGGGGCTTGGAGAGGACGAACCGCTCGAAGTCCTTTTCGCTAGAAAAATGGCGCGTGGGGGCGTAGTAGAGCAAGAAGCCAGCCTGAACAATGAATAAGCTGGCGAAGCCAAAAAAGAGAAAGAGGACGAGATGCACCCAGGACCAGGAGATGCGCAAGTCCTCGGGCAGGGCGGGCTTAGAGGGAGCAAACGCGGAGGGAAAAGTGGCTGCGAGGGTGATGGGATCGCCGGCGAGCGGGAGTGCGGCGGGAGGCGAGGCCGGCTGAGGCGCACCAGTACCCCGGTCGGACTCCACAAGAGACTGTGCGGGCGGTTCCTGATCAGGCGGGAAAGACGAGTTTTCGTCGAAGAGGGTCATCGGCTGCCTTGGCGCGAAGTCTTCGGCCAGCCGGCGGCCAGCGCGGCGGCGACTAAGGGCATGAGCAGTTCGTGATGGCCCGTGATGGCGTAGCCGCGCGACTCCGGTTTGCGGCCTCTGCGTTCGGATACGGTCGGACGCTTGACTACATTTTGCAACGGACGGTAGTGCTGGATAAAGTCGAAGTTGGCCGTGGTGATTGGCTGCAAAGGCACACCGAGATTGCGCACGACGCTCACGGCTTTCAGGAAAACCTCGGGAAGAAGCACAGCGGAGCCCCAATTTAAGTAGATGCCACCGGGATGCATTTGTTTCACAAGAGCACAGAAAAGACGGAAATCGAGAAACGTGGCGGCCCCCAGGCAAGGGCCATCAGCGGCGGGATGCATGTGGGGGATGTCCGTGCCGATGGCGAGATGAATGGTGACGGGGATTCGGTGTTTGTAAGCGGCGACGAGGACACTGGAGGCGGCGTATTTTGCGTTCAGGATGCCGCTGGTGAGGAACTGGCCGGCGGCTTCGCCGTAGCCCATGTGGAGGCGTGAGGCGAGTTTCGAGAATTCGTTGATGTATTCGCCGGTTTCGCCGGCCATGCCGAATTGGCCGGCGCCGAGGCCGGCTTCGACGTCTTCAGAAGTATTGCCGGCGAGAGCGATTTCGAAGTCGTGGATGAGCGCGGCACCGTTCATGGCAATGCCGGAGATGAAGCCGCTTTTCATCAGATCGATGAGGACAGGGCCGAGGCCGACTTTGATGACGTGGCCGCCGATGCCCCAGAGGATGGGGGCGCGTTGTTTGCGAGCGCGATGGATGGCGGTTAGGAGATGACGCAGATCATTCGCAGCGAGAATGTTTGGGAGCGAATCCAGAAATTTTGTCAGGGAGAGGTTTGCAGCGGGAGGTTTGGCAAATTCGCGGACGCTTACTTTGCTCTTGCGAGAAGAGAGCGGATAGGTATGGACTGCACCAAAGGTGAGAGGCGGCGTGGAGTAGATGCTCATGGAGAAGGAAACACTTTACCGGGAAACAGCGAAACGGAGCAAGGAAAGCAGGGTGCGCTCAGCACAGAAAGCGGCCTGTCGGGATAGGGCCGTTGAACGCCTCGATGAACGGAATGTCTGCGACGCAAGAGATAACGATTCCGCCGAGCCGCCAAAGGCGGTCGCGATTGGTGTTGCCAATGAACCAATGCGGCGTGCCAAGCAAGCCGGGAGTGAGCAGAGCCGCCATGATAGTCCATTCGATCAAGCGAACGGGAACATAGGCGCAGAGATAAGTAAGCACGTTCTCCGGCAGGCCGCTTCCAAACGTGTGGTTCCAAAAAGCAGCGAGAGTGAAAATAACGAGGCCGAAAACGAAACCGAGAAAGAGCCGAAGAATTCCGAACCGCAGCCCTCCGCTAAGAAACCGAGTTTCCTGAGGGCGGAAAAGCCGCAGTCCGAGGTAGCACCAAAAGCAGTAAGCGATGAGTTTGATGAGCAGGTAAAGGCCTGGATTCATCGAAGCGACTCCCTTCGCGCAAAGTCAGTCGCCAGTGCCTGAGCTGTTTCCGTTTGTACCATTTGCGCCCACAACCGAGAGGACGCGGGCAAGAGCCTGGCCAGTATAGGACTTTTTGGTGCGGGCGACCTGTTCGGGCGGGCCTTGGGCGACGATGCGGCCGCCGCCTTCTCCGCCTTCGGGGCCGAGGTCGATGATCCAGTCGGCTTGTTTGATGACGTCGAGGTGATGCTCGATGATGAGGACGGTGTTGCCAAGAGCGACGAGGCGCTGGAGGACGTCGAGGAGTTTGCGGACGTCGTCGAAATGCAGGCCCGTTGTGGGTTCGTCGAGGATGTAAAGAGTGCGGCCCGTTTGGCGCTTGGAGAGCTCGCGGGCCAGTTTGATGCGCTGGGCTTCGCCGCCTGAAAGCGTGGTGGCGGATTGGCCTAGCGTGACGTAGCCGAGGCCAACTTCGACTAGCGTAGAGAGTTTTTGCTGAATTTGCGGGATGTTTTCGAGGAGCTTTAGCGCGTCGGAAGAAGGAAGGTTTAGGACGTCGCTGATGGTGTGGCCTTTGTAGCGGACGGCCAGCGTTTCCGAATTGTAGCGCTTGCCGCGGCAGACTTCGCACATGACGTAGACGTCTGGGAGGAAATTCATTTCGATGCGGCGAAGGCCGTCACCCTGGCAGGCTTCGCAGCGGCCCCCTTTGACGTTGAAGCTGAAACGGCCGGGACGATAGCCGCGCTCGCGCGATTCCGGAAGCATGGCAAACAGCTCGCGGATGGGCGCAAAGACGCCGGTGTAGGTGGCGGGATTCGAGCGTGGAGTGCGGCCGATGGGGGCTTGATCGATCTCGATAACTTTGTCGATTTGATCGGCACCGAGCAGTTCGCGGTGCGCGCCGGGCGGCTCCATCGAACGATAGAGTTTCTGCGCTAGTGCGCGGTACAGGATGTCGTTCACGAGCGTGGATTTGCCCGAGCCGGAGACGCCGGTGACCACCGTGAGCACACCGAGCGGAAGTGTCACGTCGACATCTTTCAAATTGTTTGCGCTGGCACCAAGGATCTGGATGGCTTTGCCATTGGGACTGCGGCGTTTTTCCGGAACGGCGATTTTTAGGGCGCCGCTGAGATAGCGGCCCGTGAGCGATTCGGCGCTCGCGGCGATCTGCTCGGGCTTGCCTTGCGCGACGAGGTAGCCACCGGCGTTGCCCGCGCCGGGGCCGAGATCGACGACAAAATCCGCACGGCGAATGGTGTCTTCGTCGTGCTCGACGACCAGCACGGTGTTGCCGAGATTGCGGAGCTGCTCGAGAGATCCGAGCAGTCGGTCGTTATCGCGAGCATGCAGGCCGATGGACGGCTCATCAAGAACATAGAGAACGCCGCGCAGACGTGAGCCGATTTGCGTGGCGAGACGGATACGCTGGGCTTCCCCGCCAGAGAGGGTTGCGGCGGAGCGGTCCAGGCTGAGATAGCCGAGACCTACGGCAAGGAGAAAATCGATCCGTTCAGCGACTTCTTCAAGCGGACGGCCGGCAATCTCGCGCTGGCGAGCAGTGAGTTGGGCGAGGATTTTGTCAACCGCAGGGCGCGAGGCGGCCAGAGAGAGAGCGGTGAAATCGGCGATGGAATAGCCTGCGAGTTTGACGGCGAGGGATTCCGGACGGAGGCGCTTGCCGTGGCACACATTGCAAAGCGTGGCCGACATGTATTGCGTCATCCACTCGCGGTAGGAATCGGAATTGGATTCCGCGAAGTTGCGATCCAGGAATTTCAGAATACCGGGAAAGTGGAAAGCCTTTTCTCCGGAAGACTTCTTGGCGGCAGGATCTTTTTGTTCAGGTCCGCCGCGCCCGTTCGAAGGCGGATAGCCGTAGAGGAGCAAGTTCTGGATGCGTGGGGAGAGTTTCTCAAAAGGCGTCTCGAGATCGAAGTGGTAGGCATAGGCGGCAAGCTCGAGAGTGCGCTTGAGGATCGCGGAGCTGGAACCGGGCCCGAGGCCGCCGTCGAACAGTGGACGGGTCCAGTCCGTGATGATTCTGGCGGGATCGAAATCGTACTTGGAGCCCAGGCCGTTGCAGGCCGGACACGCGCCATATGGCGAATTGAAACTGAAGGAGCGCGGCTCGAGCTGCGGAACGGAGATGCCGCAGTCCGGGCACGCGAGCTTTTCGGAGAAGACGTGTTCCTTGCCGCCAACGACGGCGACGGTGACGAGGCCTCCAGCGAGTTTGAGCGCGGTGGCGATGGACTGTTCGAGGCGAGCGGCGATGCCTTGTTTGACGAGTAGACGGTCCACAACGACTTCGATGGTGTGGTTCTTGCGCTTGTCGAGACTTGGAGGAACGTCCAGGGGAAAGAGTTCGCCGTTGACGCGCGCGCGGACGTAGCCATCTTGCGCCAGTTTTTCGAACTCTTTACGATACGCGCCTTTTCGGCCGCGAACGATGGGCGCCAAAATCATGATGCGATCGTCGGGCTGGCACAGCTCCCCGTTGAGAATGGCTTGGACGATTTGCTCGCTGGACTGGCGAGCGATGGGATTGCCGCATTTGGGGCAGTGCGGGACGCCAACGGAAGCGTAGATGACGCGGAGGTAATCGTAGATTTCCGTGATGGTGCCCACGGTGGAGCGCGGAGAGCGCGTGGTGGTCTTCTGCTCGATGGCGATCGAGGGGGACAGGCCCTCGATCACGTCGACTTCCGGGCGCTCCATCTGGTCAAGGAACTGGCGCGCGTAGGCCGAGAGGGATTCGACATATCGGCGCTGGCCTTCGGCATAGATGGTGTCGAAGGCCAGGGAAGACTTGCCGGAGCCAGAGAGGCCGGTGATAACCGTCAGAGTGTTCCTGGGGATTTCGAGACTGATGTTTTTCAGGTTGTGTTGCCGCGCGCCCCGAATAACGAGTTTGGTCAAGCCCATGAGACTAGAAAGCTCCCTCCACAGGAGCTCCGGCGCACAGCGGGTAGACTGAGGCCAGAATAACTTTTCACAATAGCAGGGACTATTCGGCGGGGTCAAGAATGCGTGCACGGCACGGACCCCTAAATGAAGAGCCCGCCTCTCTATGGATGGGCTTTCATTTCTGTTGATGGCCAGGACCGGGACCAAAGACCGGGAATCGTGGTTTAGTCCCGCGAAGGGCCAGTTGAAAGGCCATAGAACGCCGAACCAGCCCGATTCAATGTACAGGATTGACCTGACGGGTAAATTTTCGTGGGGGGTGGAACATTTTTACGCGGCTATCTGGGGACAATTGACTGAAACTAAAGAAGTTAGTGTTGGCTTTCGGGATGCACTGGTAAAGGCAGTGGGGGAGGCGAGCCGAGGATCCCTTTAGGGGATTGAGGGCTGGGCCGGTTCGTTTCTCCCCCCTTTCACTTTCGCCGAACGGTGACAACGGATTTGCCTCCGAACGTCACCGTAACCTCCACAGACACCCGAACAAACTAGAAAACGGCGGAAGTGCGTCCGGTTAGCTCCGAATCGATCGAGTCCCTCACGATGGTCACCGCGACGGCGGCAATCCCTGAAAACTACAGCGACTCAAAGGTGGCTTTCAAGAGCTAGTGTAGGTCCCAAGAGCGGCTAGCATAGTCGCCCAGCGTCAGAAACAGCATGATGGCCAGCCAGAAAAACCCCGAGATGATGATGAGTTTGGTGCGCCTCGAACTGTAGTAGGCATGCATGAAAAAGAGAATGACGAGGATGGCTTTGCAGGCGGCGATGACCAAAGCGATGATGACGTTCAAAGCAGGGTAATACCGGTTGAGGTCCACGGTTGCGGCATAGACGGTCGTGAAGGTCAGAATCATCAGCGCTGCAAAAATCAGGATGTAGATTTTCGGCGAAACAATATGTTCGGACACGCGCACCTCTCCCGAGTGAGCGGCTAATGCCGGTCAATCAGATATAACAACGGGAAAAGATAAATCCACACAATGTCGACGAAGTGCCAGTAGAGGCCGATGTTCTCGACCGGTGTGTTGTACTCCGGCGTGAAACGCCCCTTCAGGGACTCGACGATCAGCCAAAGGAGAAGACCGGCGCCAATGATCATATGCAGGGCGTGCAGGCCGGTCATTCCAAAGTACAGAGAGAAGAAAAGCTGCGAGTGGGCATTGACGGCGACCTGGTTACCCGACTGATCTTCGGCCTCCTTGAGTTCCTTTTTTTCTCTTTCAAGCGCTTTGTCATCCAGGTGGCAAACGGAAGGATTGTTGGTGCAGTAGTACATGTCAAAGTTGAGGCCTGGAACGTGATGCTCGACATATTTGTCGTGGTACTCGACGGCCTTGATGCCAAGGAAGACCGTGCCCAGGACCAAGGTGAGAATCAGAAAGGTGGTGACGAGCTTTTTCTTGCCGACCTGAGCGGACCAGACGGCCATGGCCATGGTCAAGCTGCTGCCGATCAGGACGACGGTGTTGATGGCGCCCCAACTCAACAGGATAGTGCGGCTGGAAAAGGCGAAAACCTGAGCGTAGGTGTGGCGGTTGATAGTGTAGGTCAGAAAGAGGCCGCCGAAGAACAAGATTTCGGTCGCCAGAAAAATCCACATGCCCAGCGTGGCGGATTCTTTCTGTTGCTCTAACGTCTGATAATGCCCGTACAAATCTCCGGTGCGATGCACTCGGCACTCCTCTTTGACTTCAGTTCGGGCCGCGCTGATTGCCGCGGCACGGGCGGGGCCTTCGCCAAGCTCAGTTATAGCTAGCCCCTAACGATGAAACCGATTCGCTAATCGTCTCCGCGAGCCGGCGCAAGCGACGGCCCAGCGGCTGTTGCGAGCCCAAGATCCGACCGGTTTTTGTAGTCGTACGGCTCCCAATCCACCACCGGCGTCACATCAAAATTTTCAGTGGGGGGTGGTGAGGGCGTGCGCCACTCGAGACCAGTGGCGGGCCACGGGTTGGGGCCAGCCACTTTACCGTAACGCATCGACCATGTGAGGTAAAGCATCGGCAAGAGATATCCCAGCGCCAGAATGGAAGCTCCCGCGGTGGACATCACGTTGAGCACCTGGAACTCCGGAGGATAGTTGTGATAGCGGCGCGGCATGCCGAGGTACCCGAGAATGAATTGCGGGAAAAAAGTCAGGTTGAAACCGACGAACAGAACGACCGCGGCGATCCGCGCCAGAAATTCCGGATAGAGCTTCCCGGTGATCTTCGGCCACCAGAAATGCAATCCACCTACATAGCCCATAACCGCGCCGCCGACCATAATGTAGTGGAAATGCGCGACGACGAAGTAGGTGTCATGGATATGAATATCGAGGCCGAGGCAGGCGAGGAACAGGCCGGTGAGGCCGCCAATGAGGAACAAGCCGATGAAGCCGAGGGCGTAAAGCATCGGAGTGTCGTAAGAGATGGAACCTTTATAGAGAGTGGAGGTCCAGTTGAAGACCTTGACGGCGGAGGGGATGGCGACCAAGTAGCTGAGGAGCGAGAAGGCCAGCGCCGCGTAGGTGGACTCGCCCGTCAGGAACATGTGATGTGCCCAGACCAGGAAGCCGATAACGGCGATGGCGATACTCGAGCCGGCGATGAACGCGTACCCAAAGATGGGCTTGCGCGTGAACGTGGGAATGATTTCGCTGACGACCCCCATGGCGGGGAGAATCATGATGTACACGGCAGGATGGGAGTAAAACCAGAACAAATGCTGGAAAAGAATGGGGTCGCCGCCAAGAGCCGGGTTGAAAAAGCCGAGGTGGAACATGCGCTCGAGGCCGACGAGGAGGAGCGTAATGGCGATGACGGGCGTTCCTAGGATGAAGATGATGCTGGTGGCATACTGAGCCCAGACGAAGAGGGGCAACCGGAACCAGGTCATGCCCGGGGCACGCATGGTGTGAATGGTGACGACGAAATTCAGGCCGGTGAGGATGGAAGAAAAACCGTTGATGAAGATTCCAATGACGGCGGGGGTGACTGCAGAATTCGAATATACGCTGCTGAGAGGCGTATAAAAAGTCCAGCCGGTATCCAGACCGCCCGTGGCAAAGGAATACAGGACGAACGAGCCGCCAGTGATGTAGATGTACCAGCTCAGGAGGTTGAGCTTGGGAAAAGCGACGTCTTTCGCGCCAATCATCAAAGGAATGAGAAAGTTTCCCAGGACCGCCGGGATCGAGGGAATCAGGAAGAAGAAAATCATGGCGACGCCGTGCATGGTGAAGAGCTTGTTGTAGGTCTCCGGAGTAACCAGGTAGCCGTTCGGCGTCAGCAGGTGAATGCGAATCAAGGTGGCGAAGATGCCGCCGACGAAAAAGAAGAAGGTGACCGAAGCGAGATACAGCAGAGCGATGCGCTTATGGTCGGTGGTCAGCAGCCAGGACCGGAGTCCGTAGGTGGCATTGAGATAGTGCGTTTCCGGCAATTGGTAGCCGGGCGGCTCTGGTGGTGTTGTGCTCATTGTCGTGCTCATGGCCTATTTCTTCCCCGGAACTATTACGCCCGCACCGGTAGCAGGCACCGGCTGAGATTGCAGCGACTTGATGTAGGCGGCAAGGCTCATAATCTGTTCTTCGGTCAACTGGCCCTGAAACGAGGGCATGAGCGGCTGGTAGCCAGCGACGATCTTCGCGTTCGAATTCAGAATGGATTCGCGAATGTAAGCGTCGTCCGCGATGACGGTCGAGCCATCAGCCAGACGAACGGTGCCGTCGTAGACTCCGTTGAGTGAAGGGGCCCGGCCCGTGCCGTTACCCAAATGGCAGGTGCTGCAGGCTTTCTCGGCAAACAGTTTTTCGCCGGCGACGACAGGATTGACGTCACCTCCCGAAGATCCGGAAAGCCACGCGGCGTAATCGGAAGGCTTCATGACAGTGACCCATCCGCCCATGACGGCGTGGTTTGTGCCGCAATACTGCGAGCAGAAGAACTGGTAGTGGCCAGCCTTCGTGGGACGGAACCACATGGTGTTGTAGTGGCCCGGCACGACGTCCATTTTCACGCGGAAGGCGGGAACGAAAAAGTCGTGAATGACGTCCTCGCTGGCGAGCACCAGCTTGACGTCTCGGCCGACGGGAATGTGCAATTCGTTGATCTCACGGCGGCCGTTGGGCTGCTGAATTTTCCACATCCACTGCTTGCCGATGACATAAATGTCCAGAGTGTCTTGGGGGGGGTGACGGTAATCAACGTAGACAACCGCGCCCCAGCCAAACATGGCCAGGGCTAAAAAGGCGGGAACCACGATCCACGCGGTTTCGAGGCGCATGTCGCCGTGAATGGGAACACCGATTTCGTTCTTGTTCTTGCGGTGAAATTTGAAGAAGAAAATCACGATCGCGGCGGTGATGGCAGCCGAGAAAAAGACCGACACAAGGATCAGAAACGTCATCAGCGAGTCCACGCTCGGAGCGAAGTTCGAGGCTTGCTCCGGATAAAATGGCAGTTGCGCCTGCACGGCTTAGTGGGCTCCTTGGAATTTCGTTCGCGCGGCTGCGATATCGCGCCTGCGGAAAATCAGCATCCCCGCGACCAGGGCAAGAATCGTCAAGACGCCGCCCAAGCGGATAATTTTGAGAATGGAAGCGCTATAGCGTGCCGACGTAGGATCGTACTGGTAGCAGAAAAGCAGAGCGCGATCGATGGGCGTGCCAATTTTGCCGGCCGAGGCATCCACGAGGCCGAGGCGGACGTCGCGGGCAGGATATTCAACGCCATAAAAATAGCGTGAGATGCGGCCATCGGGAGTGAGCAGCATGATGCCGGCGGCGTGCGCGAAGAGATTGGACTTCTCGTCGAACGAATACCGGAAATTGGCGCCTTTGGTGAGCGCGTCGATGGATTCTTTCGAACCCGTGAGGAAATGCCAGCCGCTGGCCGTTTCCGGGCGGCGGAAATGCGTCATGGCCGATTCTTTTTTCTGGGCGGCCATGTCCGGGCTCTCGCGCGGGTCAAAGCTGACGAAGACCACTTCATAATCGCGGCCGGGGTTGAAAGAAAGCATCCGCAAAGCGCCGACAACACCCTGCTCGGTCTGATTGCAGAGCATCGGACAGCCGTAATAGACGAGCGCGAGGAGGACCGGCCTCTGCGTGAAATACTCGCGGAGCTGGACGTTGCGGCCCGTCTCATCACGGAAGACGAGATCGAGGGGCAGGTGGGCGTTGAGTTGCGGCTCGAAGCCGACGTTGCGCAGGACGGTAGGCATGTTCTGCGCGGCCGGCCCTGCGCCGCTCGGGACAGCTTGGCCGCCTGCTACGCTGGCGCTCAGCAGAAGCGCAAAAACTCCGGAGATGGAACGCTTCCAGTTCATAGACTTACTTTTTCTTCTCCGCCGCCGGCCCAGACACTGCCGGCAAACCCTTCGAAACTATGATTTTCATCGCTTCTTCCACGGGGATCCGGGCGATACCGGCTTGCTTGTCGGTCCAGTCGTACTTTTCGTTCGCTGCTTCGTCAGCGGCCTGTTTCAGTCGCAAATCCAGCTGAGGGTCCGTCTCGTGCCCAGGGACGCCCTGAAGCATGGGCTCAGGCGGCATCGTCGGCGCAACGCCCCGGCGGACGGGAGCCATGGGCGAATGGGAATCAGCCGCCATCTTGCTCGTGAATCGAAATATGAAAACGCTGGCGATGAACGCGGCTGCGACAGCGAGCGCCAGATAGAACAAGTACGCCAAAATCGTGCGAGTATCGACGTCCGACGACTCGAACGCCACGTCTGCGTTTGTCGGCGGCTGATCGCCCGTCCGGCCCGTGTTGTGATGCTCAGTACTCATGAACTTCGATAGCCTCTTCAAGTTTAGGATCGCCCAGCGGGAGAAGCGGCTGGGTCTTCAAATTTCTGGCAAAGACAGCGAACCAGATTCCGGCGAGTGCAAGAATCGCCGCAATGTCCATCAAACCTGGAACGGCGCTCGAAGTAAACTCCGGACGCGTGAGCCAAAAGAGATCGACGAGACGCATGAAAATGAGCCACATCGCGACTTTGGGCAACAGCTTGGCGCTGCGCTTCACGTCGCGCGGGAGAAGGAAAAAGAACGGCACGAAAAAGTGGAAGATCAAAACGAGAACTGCGACGACGCCCCAGCCTCCGTAAAGCCGGGTGCGGTAGAAGCTGATCTCCTCGGGTAGATTGCCGGACCAGATGATGAGGAGCTGAGAAAAACCGAAATAAGCCCATAGCATCACGAAAGCGAGGAGAAGCTTGCCGAGGTCGTGCAGGTGGCGCCTCTGGATGAGGCCCTCCATGGGCGCGGTGCGCGAGAGCAGGACGAGGACGGCAATCATCAGAGACATTGAAGAGATCAATTGTCCGATGACGAAGAGGAAGCCGTATATCGTTGAGGCCCAGTGCGGAGAAAGGGACATGACCCAATCGATGGCCGCGAACGTCATGACAAAGACATAAAGAATGATGCCGGGGCCGGCAAGCATCTTCATCCGGCGCCGAAGCGCGCGGTCTTCGCGCTTGATATCCTGTTCCCTCGACCACTGGTTGAATACAAACACCAGCCCAAGCCAGACCACAAAATAAATTACCGCGCGGATGAGGAACCCGTTGCTGGTGAGGTACGACTTTTGAAGATCCGAAAGAGACCCTTCGCCCTTCGGCGGCGCGTTGAGCCACTCTCCATAAAGATGCTTCATCCCGAATATGGCAATGGGGAGGAAAAAGACGGCGACGACTGGCAGAACGCGTGTGGCGGATTCGAGCGGACGTCGCGTCATGATGCCCCATTGGCCGCCTGTCAGGTGCTGCAGCATCAACAAGCCGAGTGAGCCCAGGGACAATCCGAGGACGAACATGAAAGCCATGAGATAGGACTGGAAAAAGCGGTCGGCGAATTGGTCCCTGTACAGAAGGATACAGATGCCGCAGGTCACCAAGCCGACGATGCCGACTCCGAGTGCGCGTTGCTGCAGGCGGCCGACGCTTTCGGGCGCCATGTAGTCCTGCGCGGTCATTTCGTGGAGTCTCCTTTGGGCAATTTCTCCCGGACATCGGGCGGCAGTTCCGAAGCTGGCACGTTGCGGCTCAGCTGGAGCGCCCTGACATAGGCGATGATGGCCCAGCGGTCGGCCGGAGGAATCTGCGCGGAGTAGCTGAGCATGCTGCCGAACCCGTTGGTGACCACGTCGTAAAGATAGCCGTTCGGAACCTCGAGAAGGCGCGAATCATAATAGCTGGGCGGATGCTTCATCCCGCGCATGGAAACCATGCCGTTGCCATCGCCCTGAATTCCGTGGCAGGGCGTGCAAAAGATCTTGTAGCGTTCTTGGCCACGTTTGAGAAGCTCGGGCGTCAACGGAAGCGGAAATGCATTCGATTCCTTGGGCACGAACAGGTCGTCGTCCGCGATGGAGCCGCGCGCCACGGTATTTTCAAGCAGAGGACGCTCCGAACGGCCATCGTCGAAGAACGGGCTGGGCGAAAGCGGCCTGTTCTTGGGCTGGTCCGCCATGTCCTGTCGAATCTGGCAGCCACCCACCGCCAGGGAGAAGACAGCGGCGCACACGCCAAGGAGGATAGGCGAGGTGCTAGTCATCGAGCACCTCGGAGACGTGATGCGCGGCGAGGCCTTCGAGAAAGCGCGCGGTTTCCGCGAGATGAAACTTTTTGTCACGCGCTTGTATGCACACAAAAAAGCGGTCTGCCGAGGCATGCGTGAAACGGTGCGCATTGAAAATCGGATGATGAGGCTGCGGCAGCCTGTTGAGAGCGAGCATGCCGAGCACCGCAGAGAGCGAAGCGAAGAGAATGGTCAGCTCAAACGTGACAGGAATGAAGGCCGGCCAGCTATTGAGCGGGCGCCCAGCGATGTTCATCGGATAGGAGTAAACGTTCACCCAGTATTGGAAACCGAAGCCGCCAAGTCCGCCGACCAAACCACCGATTAGCGTAATCAGCGGGACCATATTGCGCCGCATGCCCATGGCTTCGGGAAGACCTTCCACAGGGAACGGAGAGTACGATTCATAGTAGCGGTAGCCCGCTTCGCGAATCTTCGCGGCAGCGTGAACGAGCTGTTCCGGCTTCTCGAACTCGCCAATCACGCCGTAGATGTGCGACCGGTGCTCTCTCACTTGTGTTCCTCGGACGTTTCCGTGACCAATTCGCGCATTTCAGCAATGGAAATCGCCGGCAAAACGCGAACGAACAGGAAAATCAACATGACGAACATTCCCATCGTGCCGATAAACGTGGCCCAATCCCAAAACGTGGGAGAGTAACGGCCCCACGCGGAAGGCATGAAATCGCGGGTCAAACTGATAACGACGATAACGAATCGCTCGAGCCACATGCCCACGTTTACAACGATGGACATGAGGAAAAGAACGACGACGTTGGTGCGCATCTTGTGGAACCAGAGCAACTGCGGAATCAGGATGTTGCACAGGATCAGCGCGTAATAGAAAGGAGCGTAGGGACCGTGAAGTCGTTGCTGGACCAGGAAGACGTCGAACTTATTGCCGCTATAGAGCGACATGAAGAATTCAAAGAAGTAGCCGTAGGCGACGATCAAGCCCGTGGCCAGCATCACCTTGGCCATGTTCTCGAGGTGGCGCATGGTGATGAAATCTTCCAGACCATAGGCTTTGCGCAGAGGAATCGCAATGGTGATAACCATCGCAAAACCGGAATAGATGGCGCCAGCCACGAAGTAAGGCGGGAAAATCGTGGTATGCCAGCCGGGCACGATGGCGATCGCGAAATCGAAGCTCACTACTGTGTGAACGGAAAGCACGAGCGGCGTGGCCAGGCCGGCAAGAAGTAGATACGCCGACTGATAACGGTGCCAGTGGCGCGCGGAACCCCGCCAGCCCATTGCCAGCATTCCATAAATGATCTGCTTCGGCTTGGTTGTGGAGCGGTCGCGCAGCGTGGCGAGGTCAGGAATCAATCCCACAAACCAGAAGAGCAAGGAGACCGTTCCGTAAGTCGAGACTGCGAAAACGTCCCAGATGAGCGGGCTGCGGAACTGCGGCCAAATTCCCATCACGCTGGGATACGGCATCATCCAGAACGCGTACCAGGGACGACCCGTGTGAATCAGTGGAAAGATGCCGGCGCAAGCCACGGCGAACAGCGTCATCGCTTCCGCGAAACGGTTGATCGAGGTGCGCCACTTCTGGTTGAGCAAAAAGAGAATAGCGGAAATGAGCGTTCCGGCGTGCCCGATACCGATCCACCAAACAAAGTTGACGATGGCGAAGCCCCAGCCGATGGGGACGTTGATGCCCCAAATGCCGACGCCTTTGATGATGAGCCACCCGATGGCAATGTTCAGCACGCCGAAGACGCTGAACGCCAGCAAGAAGCCGATGTACCAGCCGACCGAGGTGCGTCGCGTAAGAACGATCGCGCTGATCTTGTCCGTGACCGAAGCGTAGGTGTGCCCCGGGCCTAGCACCGGTGTAAGACGGCTGATTTCGGGAGAATCGAGTGGCGGCTGGCCGGCGCTCATGCCTTCTCCAATGCAGGATTCGGATTGCGAACGGCCGCGAGATACGTTGTACGCGGGCGCGTGTTCAGCTCACCGAGAATGGAATAGCTTCGCGTCTGTCCTTTCAGCTTGGCCACGCGGCTGTTGGGGTCGTTGGCGTTGCCAAAAACGATGGCCTGGGCAGGGCACGCGGATTCGCAAGCAGTCACGATTTCGCCGTCGCGGATATCGCGGTTCTGCTTTTCCGCTTCGATGCGCGCGTTGTTGATGCGCTGCACGCAGTAGGTGCATTTTTCCATGACGCCGCGGCTGCGCACGGTGACTTCCGGATTACGCAGGAGCTTGAGCGAAGGCGTCTCCCAATCCTGAAAGCGGAGAAAATTAAAGCGGCGCACTTTGTAGGGGCAGTTGTTCGAACAATAGCGCGTGCCAACGCAGCGGTTGTAAACCATGTCGTTCAGGCCTTCCGCGCTGTGCACGGTGGCACCGACGGGGCAAACCTGCTCGCAAGGCGCGTTCTCGCACTGCTGGCAAGGGACGGGTTGGAAAAATGTTTCGGGGTTATCGAGCGCGTCCCCTTCGCTGGTCGAAGGATCGTTGGTGGGCGTTTCGGCCGAGTAATAGCGGTCGATGCGGATCCAGTTCATCTCGCGACCGCGCATTACCTGATCCTTGCCCACGACGGCAATATTGTTTTCCGACTGGCACGCTACGACGCACGCGTTGCAGCCATTGCAACTGTTTAAATCGATGGCCATGCCCCAGGCATATCCAGGGTAGGAGAATTCCTTGTAGAGCGACATTTCCTTGGGTGGTTGCTCGTCGCCTTCATGCGCGAATTTGGGGTTCTTCTGGTATTCGGCGAGCGTCCCGGTAGCCAGAATCTTGCGGCCTTCCATGTTGAAGTGATACTGGGTGCAAGCGAGGGGGTACTCTTCGCCGGTTTTCTTGATGGCATCCGTGCCCGCGGTGGCGGTCCACAACGCGGTGGATGCACGCACGACATACGCGTTAAAGCCTTTGTCCGAACCGGTGAATCCGGCATTTTTGCGGCCGTAGCCCAGCGGAAGGACAACGACATCGTCGGCTTGTCCCGGCAGGATCCACGCGGCGGCGGTGACTCTGCTGCTTGAAATCGAGATGTCAATGACGTTGCTAACGATCTGGCCGTGCTCGCCGCCGCGAGCCGCGGCGCGCTGCGTGAGTCGAAGCTTCTCGGCTAGCCGCGGACTTACGAGCGCGGCGTTATCCCAAGTAAGTTTTGTGACGGGCCGCGCCAGCTCTTGCAGCCAGCCATTATTTGCGTAGCGGCCGTCGTGAACGTTGGTATCCGGGCGGAAAACAAATTCGAGCTGTCCGGCTGGAACCGTTTTCGCCGGCGCCAAAGTCGCTACACTGAATTTTGGCGTGACGGAAATTGGCGCGTAAGCAGAATTTGCTACGACTCCATCATTCAAGGATTTGCGCCAGAATTTCTCAGGATCGGCAGCGCCTGCGGACGACTTGAGACGGTTACGAACTGCATCATAAGCGGTCAGACCAGGCTTGTCGGTAAAGGCCGCGAGAACGTCGAACGCCGAATGCGTGTGATAGAGCGGCGCGATAAGCGGCTGAATCACGCTGACGGTGCCATCGAACGCCCGCGCATCACCCCAGGTTTCCAGAAAGTGCGATTCCGCGACATGCCACTTGCAATATCCGGCAGTTTCATCGAAATGTGTGCTGAGCAACACGGACGTTTCGACTTTTTGCAGCTTCGAAGTGAAATCAAAATCGTGCGGCGCGTCGTACACCGGATTCGACCCGAAAATCAGCAGCGTAGCGACTTTGCCCGCTTCGATATCTGCGCATAGCTCGGTGAACGATTCCAGCTGATTCGCTGGATTGGCTTCGACGGGTTCGGTGTAATAAAGCGTCGAGCCAACGTTCCCGAGCTCGGCGTTGATGGCGTGCGCAAGGGCATGTACTTCTGCCGGCTGGAACTCTCCAGCAACGACGAGAGATGTGCCACGATGCTTTACCAAATCGCTTGCGACGGCATCCAGCCACTTCTGCGCTGCCGGTGAAAGCGTACCGCTACCGCCTAGTCCCACCAGCGCGGCAAGCCCGCGAGCGAACTGCCCGACCTCAGAGGGCCGCAGAGGCAATCGATGATCCGCGCTCGAGCCCGTAACGGAAGGCGTCGGCTCTACCACATAGAGCCGATTCATTGTGTCCGCCGGCCCGTTGAGTTTGCGGCGACGGTAAAACTCCTTCATATAGCCAATGTGCCCCGGCCCGCTTGCCAGGAAATCGGAATCCAACGAGAGAATGACGTCAGCCTTTTCTGGACGATACACGGTGTTGATGTAACGCCCAAAAGCGAGTTTGGCGCCTTCGCGCGCGCCATCGCTTCCCGCGGGCTCCCATTGATGCCACTTCGCGCCGGGAATTTGCTTCAGGACATTCTGGATTTGCGCGGCGAGCGTTGGCGAAGTGACCGTGCCGGTTAAGATCCGGAAACCTGCTCCACCCTGGGCCTTGGCATTATCAACGAGAATCCCCGCTTCTTTCAGGAAGTCCGACCAGGTGCGAATCTCGCCGAGATTGGTGACCGTTAGCGCGCGATCAGGATCGTAGAGATTCAACACGGAAGCTTGGGTAATCACGTCTGTGCCGCCGAGACTCGAAGGATGATCCGGATTCCCGGCCACGTGTGTGGGCCGGCCCTCGTGGCTTTCGACCAGCACTCCGACGGCGTCCGCGCCGAACGGCATCGCCGTGGCGTAATACTGCGGCTTGCCAAGTATCATCCCGTCAGGCTGCTTTACGTAGGGAACAATCAGTTGCTCTGGCTTGCCGCAACCGGAAATCCCCGCGAAAGCGAGCGACGCCGCGGCCAGCTTGAGGAAGTTGCGCCGATCCACGGTTTCATCCCACTCGGAGGCCTGCCGCGGAAATTCGCGGTGCAGCAGATCTTCAAAATGTGGATCGTCCGACAGCTCTTCGAGAGTCCGCCAATACTGCTTGCCGTTCTTCGCGCGGAGCTTCGCGCGCACCGCTGCGAGGTCCAAGCGGTGCTCATACACGGTCAAATCCTCGGCCTGCGCGTCAGAATGATCTTCCGTGTGCAAACCAGTCTCGTGCGCTTCGTGATCGTGCATGTGGCCGTCGATGGGGTCGTTTTCGCGCATACCGTCCATTAGCGATGACAGGTTGAACAGCTCGTTAGTTCCGCCGTGGTGCGAATCTTTCGTTCCACAGCCAGTTGCTTTCCAATCTCTGCCTGGTCGTCGGGAGCTTTCCAGTTCATGTCGAAAACGTCTTCTTTCGTCTTACGCAAAACTCTCTCGGGATTTCTGTGGCAATCCAAACACCACTCCATAAGCAACGGCGATGCCTGAAACACGAGCGGCATCTGGTTGACGGAACCGTGGCACGTCGAGCAGCCGACGCCTTTGTTGACATGAATGCTGTGGTTAAAATAAACAAAATCGGGAAGGCGGTGAACTTTCACCCACTGGATCGACTGGTTTGTGCGGTAGCTTTCGCGGATCGGTTCGAGATACGGAGCGTCGGCATAGAGAACGGAGTGGCAATTCATGCAAGTTTTCGTCGGAGGGATGCCCGCAACAGCGGAAGTCTCAACCGAGGTGTGGCAGTAGCGGCAGTCGAGTCCGTCGTCGCCAACGTGATGCTTGTGGCTGAATTGCACGGGCTGAGCGCGCGAAACGTTTTGATTCGTCGCATAGGGCGAACGCGCCAGCCCTAAGACGCCAACGAGCCCCAGCCCAACGAGAAAAACAGCCGAGAACAGACTGAATCTCGAAATAAAATTCGTGCTGCGATGAAAAATCTGGGCCATGTCAGCGTTGCACTTTAGCGAAGGCCTCCCCCGGAAGGAGCAGAAGCCCGGAGGCTTCGCGGTGTCATGTCCGGGGAGTGCCTACCCGGCTCGTAATTGACCGCATAGTTTCCGACAAAACTTTCTGGAATGCAACCATCCCACGCAGTTTATTTGAAAATTGTTCATCGAGTTTCGTTTTCGAAATGCAACAAAGCTTTCGAATAGTCTGAAACAATCGCAATGCCTCCCACCGCCACTCATCCTGGCGCGGCTCGACTCTTGTTTCTTCTGATTCACGCAGACTTTTGTCGGATACAAATTATTTTCGGGAAGGAGCATTTTGGGAGACGCCGCCGTGTTATCTTAGAAGACCCTGCGCCGTTGCTTTTGCATGCGGCGGAGCCTACTTCGCCGGCGGCTGGGGCGTGGTCCAATCGGTAGGACACCTCACTGTTAATGAGGACGGTGGAGGTTCGAATCCTCCCGCCCCAGCCAATTTCCTCCAGATTCCGTTCGCGGATCGCTAGTCTCGCACAGTCGGCAAGCCGGCTTCGGTCCAGCCTCGCCAGCCGCCGTCCATCGACTCCACGTTGGTGTAACCCATTTTCTGCAGATTGTCGGCGACGAGAGCGGAGCGGAAACCGCCTCCACAATAAAGAACCAATTTTGCGCCGGTGTCGGGAACCTGCTGCTCGATATCGCGCTCGATGACTCCTTTGCCCATGTGCACGGCGCCTGGAAGATGCCCTTTGGCCCATTCGTTATCTTCCCGGACGTCCACAAGGATCATTTTCTCTCCAGCGTCCACGCGTCGCTTGACGTCGGGAACATTCGTTTCCTTTACGCGCTGCTTGGCGTCCTGGACAAGTTTCAAGAATTTTGGTGCGTGCGCCATGCTGTCCTCCGGAATTGATTTAGGCGAAAAAGCGTATCACAACAAGAGAACGACCTGGCAAGCTGGACCGATTGCACCGCGACCAGAGCGCGTATTCCGCTATTCGGGGAGGCGCTAGTTCCCCGCGTCTTTTTTGGAGTAAGACCTTACCAGATTGACCAGATTCCACCGTACGGTTCCCGACACGCGGTCGCCCTCTCCCATCATCTTTCCCTTTCCCTTGGTGATGATGTAGAAAATCTCGCCGTCGCTCTTCCCGGCGAGGGACGCGGGATCGGCCCAATCGTGCATCGTCAGTTTCATGGAGTCGACGATATCGCCTTTGCCGTCTCCCTTGGTTCCATGGCACATGGCGCAATCATAGCCGTAAACCTTGCGAGCGGCTGCTAACCCTTCCGGCGAGGGCTTGACTGGATTTTTCTTGTCGATGTCTTCCTGGGCGATCTTGTATTCGTCCGTGGCGGCCTGAGAATCTTTCGGTTTTTCCTGCGTGGTTTCCGACTTCGCTAGCGCCATTCCGAAACTCGCAACCAGAAGCGCACCCAGAATTAACAGAATTTTGCGCACAAAGTACCTCCTGACAAAGGGCGCCGGCCGAACGAGAGGAATCGGCGGGATTCTTTGAGGGGATTCTACGCCCGGGAGACAGCCAAAGAAAGGATATTTACCGCAGGACCGAATAACTGTGAAAAGAATTCTAAGGTTTTTGAGTTTTTCCGCGGGGGAAAAGGCTTTCGGGCAAAATCCCGCTGGCACTACTTGCTTGCTTTTCTAGATTGCGTACTTGGCGCCGCGCCGGACCCCGCATTTTTCAGCGCCGGCACAGAACACCCGCGCCCAGGCCGCAATCCATCCAAACCCGCGTGGAAACGGCTGGACTCGCGCACACGCGTGCGCACGCCGTCGATCACCGCAGGAATCGCATCGTGCGCCGCGCCGCGGATGAGAAAGATCATCAGCGCTGCTTCCCCCGACGAATCCGCGCTGGAACTAACACCAAATCCCTGCACGCCCGGCTGTTTCATCCATTCATCCACGTGCGCCGCATGGGCGGCCTTGCCACGAGCGGTCTCTTCGATGGACAAGCCTGTTACTCGAAACGCCGCTTGTTGTGGCGCGAGCGATTGCGCATCCTCGGCGTTCAATATTCCTCGCGCGGATTCGCTTGTCGTCTCCACAATCCGCGTGCGTACTCCGTCGAGTTGCACTGGCAACGTGTTGTGAGCCGTCCCTGGCGTAACAAAAATCAGCACGGCCGCGTTCCGCGCATAATCAAGACTCGGCCCTACACCTACTCCCCGAACGCCGGCAATCGCGAGCAGTTTGTCAGCGTGCGTATCCCTCGCCGCTACTGCGCTCTGCATTTCTGCATCCGCCACAGACACGGACGGCGCGGTCTTCTGGGCGCTATTCGGTCCTGGCAGCGAACATCCGATAACTTGATGCGCCGTTCCTCCCACGACCGTCGGCGCGTGGCCGCTCGAATCCGCCATGGCAAGAAGAACCTCTCCAATGGGATTGCCCACGGTGTCCGTATCGGAACCGGCAAACAAGAGCGCCACCGGATCGGCTGTGTTTTGCGTAACGATCAACGCGCCAGAATCCCCTGCCTGGCTGAAATCTCCTCCGGAAACGCCGACCTGGTTCGGATACATCACCGTAAAACTGGTGCTCCCGCCGCACGTCTTTGAATAAACCACCGAGAAGGTGGCAGGCGTGGTTTCAATCGTCGAGCACGTCAGCCCTGAACTGCGGCCACTCTTCGCCACCGGCGTTCCCACCGTCGCAGCCACTCCCGAACCGCCGACGGGCGCTCCCGCCAGAGGCACTCCGTTTGCATCCGCCGTCGCGCCTAAAAGCAAAATGTTTCCGCTCGTATCCACCTTGCCGGAGACAATCTGCGCTATAGCCGCGTCAATAGGATTCGCCGGATTGCCTTCCATCGTGAAAAATTGCGAAAGATTCGCAACCGTCGTCGTCCCTGCGCTCTGGCAGGTCGGATTGATCGCTGGGTTGTCGATTAATCCCGGCTGAATAATCGCATCGCCGATCGTGCCGGAGTTGCTGTTTGCGAGGACGTGGTTATTGCTGAGGATATAATTCGTTCCGTTACGGACGAGCAGTGAACCAAGCGTACCTCCACAACACGAAATGGTATTTCCGCTCGTGGTGGAAGCATGAATGTTGCTCCCGGAAGTGCCGAGTTCAATGGCGGCCGTCTGCGCAGCTTGGCCCTGCGTCACAAAGGTGATAATCGCGGTTGCAGTACCAGCCGCGTTCGCTTGCGAGATCGCTGTGACCGTCACGGTCACTGCTTTGCTTGTGTCGGTAGGGAGAATCGACCGGGAAATAAAATGTGGCGCGCTGTAGACGCCTGAAGTCGAAATGGTACCTGTCGTGACGCTTCCGCCCGTCACCCCGTTTACCTGCCAGGTGACCACCGTGTTGCTAGACCCGGAAACCGTGGCTGTAAATGTCTGCTTGCCGAACGTGCTCAAAGTGGCGCTCGCAGGCTGCAAACTCACGGTCACGTTGCCGTTTTTGACTGTTCCCGCTGGTACGCTGCTGCACGCCGCCAGAATCGGAAGGATAGAGGCGCAAGGCAAGAAAACTTGCAGTCGGCGCATGGACACCCCCAGTAATCCACTGCATCTTTCAAACTAGCACGGGGCATTTTGGGGCTGGGGTCACCACCTATTAAAGCGCAGCCACGAGCTGCCTGTACAGTCGTACAGCTCTGTCGGGGCTAAGGTATCGTTCGTGTTGGTTGGATGTAAACCGCGGGCGCCGGGTTTCCTGGTGGCACTCTTTCGGCGGACTGGAACTGTCCCAAACCTGAACTAACGTTGTTCAGTCGAGATCCCGCCAATTGGGACCAGAGCTAATTTCTACGACCAACGGCACCGCAAGTTTGTGAACGCCTTCCATTTCTTCGCGGACGAGTTTTTCGAGCTTGGCTTTTTCCTTTGGTGGAGCTTCGAAGAGCAGTTCATCGTGGACCTGCAAAATCATTTTCGCTTCGAATTTTTCCGCAGCCAGTCGCCGGTCAGCATTGATCATGGCCAGCTTGATGAGGTCCGCCGCTGTCCCCTGCAAGGGCGAATTCAAAGCTGTGCGCTCGGCAAAACTGCGAAGTTGCGCCTGCGGAGAATTGATTTCCGGAATCGGGCGAATTCTTCCGAAGAGTGTTTTTGCCACGCCCGTCTTGCGCGTTTCCGCGAGAATCTTGTCTAGAAATTCCTTCACTCCCCGGTACCGCGTGAAATACGCATTGATGAATTGTGCGGCTTCCTTCTGTCCGATGCCGAGCTGCTGTGCCAGTCCGAACGCCGAGAGCCCGTAAATGATGCCGAAATTGATGGCCTTCGCAGCGCGGCGGTGTTCGGCATTTTGCGCCATGGGGCCTACGCCGAACACTTCCTGTGCGGTGCGCGCGTGAATGTCTTCTCCGTTGCGAAAGGCATCGATCAGGACTGGATCGCCCGAAAAATGTGCCATGACGCGCAGTTCGATCTGCGAATAGTCCGCCGAGAGCAGAATTTTCCCTTTCTCCGCAACAAACGCCGCGCGAATCTCGCGCCCCAGTTCGGTGCGAATCGGAATATTTTGCAGGTTCGGGTCGCTTGAGCTGAGCCGGCCCGTTGCCGCGGTCGTCTGCGAAAAGCTCGTGTGCAACCGGCCGGTTTCCGGGTGGATCAGTTTCGGCAGCGCGTCGACGTAAGTCGATTTGAGCTTGGAGATCTCGCGGTACTCGATGATTTTTGCGGGCAGCGGGTGTTGCCCAGCCATATCCTCAAGAATGTCCGCAGCCGTCGACCGGACCTTTCCTTTTCCGCGGCGTGCTGGCGGCTGCAGGTTCAGCTTGTCGAACAAAATCTCCGCTAGCTGCGCCGGCGAGTTGATGTTGAATTCGTTCCCGGCAAGCTTCCAAATCTCTCTT